>Ga0049105_1001507_pt1 | contig 10459 bp, 7 predicted proteins | sample WorMetvaBAHAMAS1_FD_61260 | JGI IMG/M metagenome (GOLD analysis project Ga0049105, IMG submission 61260) | Worm MetaG Olavius vacuus BAHAMAS.1 | ecosystem: Host-associated > Annelida > Digestive system > Unclassified | place: Germany: Marburg | collected 2013-04-09 | reverse complement strand
ATTGTAGCCTCTGATTCATGGAAGTTATATTCTGTAGTGTTTTCAACTATTAGTCCACGCTTATTCATGTTTTATTTTATTTTATTGTATTGTGTATTTGTATGTAACCTCACTGCGATGTTTTTGTATGTAACCACATTGCAATGTAAGTGGTCTTTTGGCCCTTTTGCTTTAAATAAATAAAATAAATAAATAAAACTAAAAAGAATATATACATCACATATACATAATAATCAATATACATAACAGCCACGACTCTACTAACAATACTCCAAAAGCATTACTAGTACTAAACAAACAAATGCATGTATGCAAGATGTTAACCACTGCTGAGTTTTTCCTGTCTGTATCCACTGCTTCAGTAAATACTCGTAATAACTGTCAGCACTTGCTCCAACTGATAGAGGTGCACCTGACTGGAACTTGCCAGTCGATGTGGAGATGAACAGCGGCGCAAGTCCGTCAGTCTTCGGCAATGAATGGATATGATGAGATGTGAGATCAGCCGCTCTCTGCATGTGTCAATAATGACAATAACATAAATTACAAAAATTAAAAAACGATACTTAAAGTTTGAAGTTTGTTATCGCTGCCTGTAGAGGCAAATATTACTTTGAAAAAGTTTTAAGAAACTTATTTCACAAAAATGCAGTACTTTATGGTAGTAGATCACATCAACCAACTTGCACTGACTCTGACAAACTGTAAGCTAACAGTGATTGACAACTTTGCCAACAGGTTACACTTGCATTAACACTCACAGTGCAGAAGTCTTCTAGCTAAATTTTTGGCGAAAATATTGCAGCAGACACAAATAACAGCTAATCATTTCCCCAAACTGATTACAGCTAGAATTAAAGTAACCAATTACATGGACATGTACAGAAGACTGAAATGGAATCAGTTAATTCTTTTCACTGACTGACAAAAGCAATGTTAATTCTCCAGGGTTTGGTGACAGTATGGCAGTAATCAACTTTGTGTTACAGCAGGAAAACAGAAATTACAGTATAAGCTAAGCTGGACAATCATTAACGATAACAGTTACTACACAGAATATTTAGATTGTATGTTTTTCAAGCCTTATACTTCAACCTCATTTTCAATTATCACATTGGCTTTGCAAAGCAAATGATTGGTATTAAAGTTGCAGCAAAAATACAATAACGAAAACACAGAAACACAGAAACAGACTTACTTCATAAAAGCTGATTCTGCTCTGTCGACTAAGATCACGAAGCTCAAGCTGCAACGTACCAGCCTCGGCCACATTCGTGGCACGAAACTCTGCCGATCGAAACTTGAGATTCAGATGATTGCATGGCAAGCGAGCACGCCGGACATCAAAGCATGGTTTGAAAGCAGCACCAAGTTCCATCTGAGAAGACAACCAATATGTGAATCAACACATACAACTCCATAATTCTGTTTCACAGCTGCTGTATAAACCTTTACTTGGTAGTGTACACTAATATAATTTTCTGTTATTACTGTGAGAAATGACAAATCAAAGGGCAAATCATATATGTAAAATTATTAGAGTCTGTGCCACCAATTCTAAGATATTGCTCTCTTGACTTACTTAAGCAGGCACATCACAAGATGCACTAGCGCTGTATTGGTGGTCTTGCAGTATAAGCTGGTGTCTGGCTGACCGTTATCGAAATGGAGCTCAGTGCTATCCTTTGAGCTACGTGGCTTGGGAAAGACTTTACCTTTCACTTCACATCCTTACTTACCCTCAATACCCTGGTAAAATGGTAAAATATGAAATATGAGGGTTTTTAAACAACAATGACACTGTTTACGCATTAGGAACTGTAGATAACACAAGTTTAAAATTCACAACTAAATCAATTAACTACAGAAATATTAACTGTTATAAATCTAAAGTTTATCACACATTTAATGTCCGACATTCATAATCTTATTCACTTTCAAATATGATACAACACCCGATAAATGCAAAAAATGTGTGACACACACTGCATAATAAGTTGACCCACTCACTGCTTTGTTTAAGAAGACATGGTCGTGGCTAAGATGATAAGCACTTAGAAGTCCTCCAAGCACACGGATTGTTATCTCAAATGTTGACACATAAGCATCACGTGTAAATGACAGATTACGAGCAACCCAATCACGTGCAATGCGAAACTCTATCACAATCAATCACAGAAACTGTTACTGTAAGACCAGCCAAAATCTACCCTTTCTTTATTTAAGTAAGTAGTAGTGTAGAGGCTTAACGTCCCACTCAACACATTATAGGTCATTTCGGGGACGATTTTTACAGGTCATGTGACCAAACAGTGTCAAAGTACTGAAGGAAACCAAATGGTCTTTCAGATAAAGCTTGAATAACACCAGAACCACTCCACCATGTTACAATAATACAACTCTAGGCAACCGCCTCTGTGGATGGCATAAGGGTCCCAATGTGACAAACCCAATCTGCTGGACCTGTAAGAACTGCTCATATGAGCGTGTTGCTGACTGTGAACATTGTGTCACACAACCCAGCATGGAGCAGTTCTGATAATATTCCCTCTTAACCTCCAGACAATCACCATAACTCGGATGTTGTCTAGCAGAGGGGAGAGAGGCTGACATTTATTGGGCAGGGACGCCACACCCTGAGATCAATAAGTGATCCTGTTTACCCCTAATGTGAGACTGTGACAGTTATAATCATCTTTCAGCATGATGTGAAAATCTGCATGGATGGGTCTAGTAAATCAGCTATCTGTGAATGTACCTGTAAATGCAATTTACACAAATTATAAACCATACAATAAACATGTCTCTCGACAAAATCTGAAGTTGGACTGCAATCTCTCCATGATGTGGAAGATTATGCACTCAAATGACTGGACACAACAGCGACTACAGTCAGTACTCACAATATGCAATGTAACAAAGCAAACATAATTTGACACTCAATCACAACCAAACTTTATCTTTGGTTTTATTCAAGAATTACACATCATGACACAGTGCGAGAATGAAAGACAAACTATGCCTGAAAACCCAATGTTCTGCATTAATAATCTTTCTGTTATAGCAGTGCAATATGGAAATACTTGACAAACACATACTGTACACAGCTCATCAGTGTAGAATTTACTGAACAGGTATAAAAAGAATGCAACATAAATTTTTAAAAATGGTGTAAACAAAAACTGACAATGTCTCGAAAAAAATCTTGCAATGAAAATGCCTGTCTAGCATAAAATCAGAAAAATTTGGAGATCATCCGATGCAAATTACCTTCATTGAGGCCCATGATGTACAGAGTATCAAGTGAATCTACAATAGTTAGACCAACTCCCATGTAATCTATCCAGCCGCATGTCAGAGGTTTCAGTTCATCACGTCCCCAAGCACATCTTTTGTAGCTGGTCCATGCGTGAAGAAACTCGTCAACAACAGCTTTCTGTCTGACATTTTCCGGTCCTAGAAATAATCACACACCCACTTAGTACACAACAGTGATCTGGCTAACACTACTAGGCACATACTGTTATTCAACATACAGAGTGGGCACACTCGCTCTCAATGAGATCTTCCCATACTTTACATCAACATATTAGAGAGTTGCACAGTGATGGGGACGGCGGGAACACTGTGTTAACCATGGTAACGGCGACGAAGTCGGAGGTATTATTGCAAGAAAGAAGATGAAACATATGGTGTTACCGCAAGGATGGGCACAGCCATTTGCGGTAATACCGCAGAAACCTGCCTCTATAATCAACTAAATAAAAACAGCTATCAAGAGACTCTGCTGATAGACTTACATTAATTCGCAGAGTTTGCATGACTGCCTAAACTACAGATAGACCACTTGACAAACTTTTACACTTTTTAGACTTTGTTTTCTGTGATTTTAAAAATATAAAATACTGTGTCAATAAAGACGTTATACTATCAAATTCCAATCGCATGTTCACCATAGTCTGGGGATGGGGACAGATGTTGCGGGAATGCGGTGGGGAAAGGACAGAGACAGGCATTGCGGGACGAGGTTAAGATAGGGACAAATACTGCGGGTACAGTTGGTGATGGGGACAGATTACTGTCCCTGTGCAGCTCCCTACAACATATCAACGACACTCAGCACTCAGTTCTTGTAGCATGTTGACCTAGTGAACACGTTAGTTGAATACTAGTCAACAACTTGTGACACCTCATCAGTTTTGTGTACTCATGGCAACCTGCACTGGCAGGTAACGGATATATACAGACAGTATTAACTTCTACAAGAAAATACACTGACGACACTTCAGAACAGGTACTGGCAATAAACTACAACACAAATATATATGTTTTAAACATATCTTACTTACTAAAAGTTAATCAATATTATTGTATAACTTGCTGAAAAGGGAACAGCACTTGCAAATATCAGACATGCTTATGTTTTACAGAAACATATGCAAAAAATACTTACATATTCTAAATACAAACAGCACTTATGAACATTAACTTATCAAAAGCCAATCTAAAGCTAAGAGACAGTATTGGTCAAAATATAAATTAGAGATGCACCGATAATCGGCCAATAATCCGTATCAGCCGATTAGTACGTTGGTATCGGTCGACTATCGTTTACACAACTGGTAAGTACAAGTTTTTATTTTTATTACCAAAAGTAAACAAACATGAGAGTGGCTTCCATTTCCGGTATAAGTGGATGCATTTTGTAACTTTGCTTTTGGGTGCATTTTTGTTTGTCTGCACTCTGCAGTCCTTCAAGAAAGTAAGAGTCCTCGGATAACAATCGGAGCCTAAATCGGTAGATAATCGGCCGATTGTTAGGCGCCAATTATCGGCCGACCAATAATCAGCCAGTGCTTTATTGGTGCATCTCTAATGTAAATGTACCAACGACTCTTATTAGAAAAACAGGAAAAACCAGAAAAGGTGACAAGTGCAATGCATTGCAACTTAAAGGCAGCCCTACGTCACGCTAGTCCTCTGCTTTAATTACGATGCCCATGATGCACCATAGTAGACCTATAAAATTTCAACACAATTTCTCAGGCGTGAAAATATGAAATCTGATCTCGATTGTCAACCACAGCCATCTTTGTGTGACCCTCAGTTTGAAACGAAGCAACGTATCTAAACCTTATTTGAAGCCCGGAGAGCCGATAACTGGCCTATATCCTGCCCAAATTTGGTATAATTCAGTCCACTAAACTTCCAGAACTATTGTCACACTGTGTGGTATTACTGGCATTTTTCTGGGTTTCCTGGGTTTTGGGCTCTAAAAATTTGGTAATTTCTGCCTAGCAACACACTTGGTCACTAAATCATACCGTGAAAGCATTCAATAAAGTAACAAAATCACACCTGACTTTAGTTTGGCGAACGAAGTTTTTCACATGCTGGACCCAAAGCTTGGAATAAACTCCCTACCGAGCTCCAAGATAATAATGGACCACAGAGCATTCAGACGCAAGCTGAAGACATTTTTGTTTGAACGTGCGTTTACTACATAGTGAATGTAAGAGTCTTGCCGCTGGTCACTTAGGTGTAAGCAATGGACAACCTAAATCTGAACCTGAATCCACGAATGAAATAACTTGGTGGTGAATATGTAACACCTGTTACATCATGCTGTGACCTTGACCTCTTACATGCTGACCTTGAAAGACTGTAGTGTATCAAATGTTACGTGCTCAAACTCTGTACAGCAAAACTGAACAATCCGTGGCAGAGTTACAGCGATTTAAAGATTGAAAATTTGGGGCCGTCCACCACCTTGGATTTCCAGGTAGGTGGATTTCAACTACTGTGGGGCCTCCGGGAGCAGCATTCAACCAACATACCAAATTTTAGCAAAATCTGACAATTCATGCCATGGCCGAATTATTTAAGGGGCAAATTTCAGAAAATTTGTGTCACCTGGTTCTCCGAGTTGGATGGACCAATGTACACTAAATTTGGGGACCTTGGGGGAGCATCATAGACCCTATTCACATTTGTTTTAGATGTCTGATTTAAATTGCTTTATTTCAAAACAAGAGTGCCTCAAAGGTCTTTACACTTATTAACACCCCCTATAAAAATTAGGCGAGGGGTGGGCGAAATTTCTGAGTCTTTATTTACAGCACTCATCTGCACTCCCGTGACATTGTTTTAGATTTCTAATATGTTGCTCTGTTTCAAAACTGGAGCACTTCAAAGGCAACTGGTGTTGTAGCCAAATTTTGCACTTTTTGTTCACCCTCCTCTGTCAAAATTAAGGGAGTGATGGGCAAAATGTCTGGGTGAAATTTCTTTGCAAGGCCTAGGACCCAAGCACTGATATACTTTTGATTACAATATGTAGCATTCAGTACCAGTATGAAATGATGATGAGCAACTTCAAGCCCTGTTAAAAAACTTTACACGAACCTCTCTTTGTTAATACTGTTCCATTATTAGTGATGTTTGGTATCTACAGCAGCAACAATTTATATCACAACTGATACAAGACTAAATATACAGAATTAGAAACAAAATACATATTACTATGACAACATACACCTTTAATTTAGTGTATATATTACAGAAAGCAATCAAAAAATATCTCATGCCTGTTACACCCCCAAAGGTATCTGTTTTAAGCTATTAGTTTGAAGGCCAATAATCAATAAGTGCATTTTCCAGTTCCTTTCTATTTGTCCTTTCTTAACCTCCTTGGCGGTACAATTCTAACTAGGCTTGCTAGTTGCCAGTGCCTGTCTCTCATCGTTGGCCGCTGGCTAATGACAACTGAACGAGTGATAAGACAGTATAATGTCAACATACTGGTACAGCGGTTTGAACATGATATGGTGTCAATTAGATCTAGGTGACAGGGCAAACACGGAGCGTGGCTAATTGATATGCCACCACGAATGGTCAGCTTAATGACTGACTCCCCGCAGTGCAACGTGACTGTAATCACCATAGCATGGCCATCTGTTTCAGAGTCCGTACTCCGAGTAAGACTCGGGGTTACCGTTTTCTGCATCTTAGCTCTACCCCGTGTAACACTCGGGATTACCGCTAAGGAGGTTAATGACTTTCTTTAACCAATTCCACATTTTCTAATTTTTCATTTCTACTTAAACAAGTCAGTTTGCCTTGCAGCTGTTACGGTAATAACAGTATACTTTGACACTGCCTATTAGACTGTAAACATTTCTACTGAACAATAAACATGCACAAATTAATGAGTTTACTGATATGCTGAAGTAAAGTGGGCGAAAAATAAACATATTTTAATTTGAGTTCAATGTGCTTGCTTTTATCTAAAATCTTTTCAGTGGTAAATGCTAACACCCCTCCAAGTCAAAGTCAACAGCAGCAATATAGACATTGTTAATTCTACCATGGTAGTGCAAGTGGTGTTAAACTGGAAGTGCAAATCACAAATGTTTGAAATAGACAAAACATTCATAAGTCACAAATCATCTGGATTACACTACACAGGCACATTTAGGTATGTAATTAGCAAGGAAATTCACCTACAAATTAAGCAATATGAAATCAACCATGAAGTCAGACATGTTTGGTTCTCGGGTCACATCTGTTGAGCTAATTTCTTCCCTCGCCAATTCCATCTACTTCGAGTCAGCATTGCTAGTGTATTCTTGTTGTAACAGCAGCAACATACACGGTCAGGGTAATTAATGCATCAACCACATCGGGACACTGGCCCGTAGGCGGCAACAATAGATGGATGACAGGCAGGTGCCCCACCCCTGTCATCGCTTGCCCGCTCCGCTCCATGCTGGTGATGGCCGACAGTTAATCGCTGTGGGCGTTGCACCTTTTTCTGACGTTCTTTCTTAGCAGCAAACTTGTACACAAATGTGCAGTGTTTGACGTCTTCCAAAGTACGGATAAGTGACAAGCATGGTCACCGTTGTCGACTTGTATATGTTCGTCATGCCACCTGCTATAGCTAAATATCATACATCAGTGCATCGGCGCCAAACTAAGCTACTCATATGAAGCTACTCATTCATCTGGACAAAACACCGAACGTGACGGACAGACTGACCATCCTATAGAGGGTGAAAGTGGCATTTATTCATAAATAGCGATATCGCTAATTCGAATTAGTGACATCGTTGTTTCTAACTAGCAGTATCAGTATTTAATTATACTTATAACGTCAGCATTTGAATGGCGATATCACTAATTCGAATTAGTGATATCGCTATTTACCGGTACACTATAAATAATGTGGCAGAAGAAAGGGTGCAACATGTATGTATTAGATATGAAGATATGAAGTTTCGTCACCATCAAAGTCAAGAAGCTGCAACTGCTAGAATGAGTAGCATACTGCACATACAGAAGCATGCTCACTAGGTGTTGTTTGCACTGATGTGTCTGCTGCAGGCCTACTTAGTCAAAACTTAATGACCACTGTCGACATTTTCCTTTTGTCTAGACGTTGAACCATGTGTATGTAAGTGTGTCGGCTGCCAGCACCAGCATGTGGCAAAGCGGGCGATCGGTGGCGGGTGTGTGGGGGCGGCTGCCTGTCATCCGTTCATTGGGTAACTGGACACTTCGCCTACAGGACACTTCACCTACTGGTCATTTCGCCTATGGGACAGTTCGCCTACTATCTGGATATTTCGCCTACCTACTTTTTACTTTCTTTAGAATGCGAAGTTGTTAATTATGCCTAAAAATGTAATAAAACAGCAACACAAATAGGGGCAACTCTTCCCTAACATACTTGTTAGGCGTGAACAGTGAACCCCTAAACTCAGGACTAGGAAATTTAACCTCAAGAAACTAGAAGCATCACTCTATGTAAAGTCTGAAAAATATTTTGATATCTTAAACCGTTTAGCTCACGAGTGGGATGGACAGACAGACGAACGGTTAGCCGTTAGCATTAACAGTGCACTCTAACATAGTTAGGGGCACTAATATGTACAGTTTGCAGTCAAACATAATGTCAAATATTCCATGCAGATGGCACTGATATCATACGTCAAGCGTACTGATTACTGATTTGACTCGCCAGACCTCAAACAGTAAACGAAGTGAAACAAGAAGAGTGCCCAATTTAAGGTGCGATTTTGGCAAATCAAAACACATTTATGGTTTCCTGCTTTTGTAGGAAACAGTAAACGTTTTTTAGTTGTCCAAATCGCGCCTAAATTTGGTCTTGTATGCGAAATGACCAAACAGCAGGCGAACTGTACAATATGGGTAGTGTTCTATAGACGAAGTGTCAATCATTCTGTTCATTGTGAGCGCCTACAGGCCGATGCATTAATTACCCTGACCTAAACTTATAGAAACAGCTACGTCCATGAAAAGCCACACATGATGATAATGATGCTAACAGCATTATATTATCACAAAATGACATAAGCTTAGCGCTGAAAAAATATGAAGTCAGCAATTGTTTGTAACACACCAATTCGTATTCGACAAATGACACAGGAATGCTGTCACCATCCAGAAACGGCACTATTGCGACATCGTAGCGCCATTTTTCCACAAACCACATAAACAGCAGCATGACAACAGCAACAGCAATAACAACACGGACGAATCTTTTCCTTGTCTTCATCGTTCTTAACAATGTTAACAATGAAAACACGAAAATAACAAACGGAAATTTAACATCAACACATTTCGACAACGTCTAAAATGCAACTAATAAATATAAACACACATTAGTAAGTAAATTGCTAAACACCGGTAGCCTACGTAAGTAACTAGTAACTACATCGAGACTCGAGAGATATCCCATCCATCCGGTGGCCACTTCGAGCTTTTCAATTTGCAGTAAGTGTGTCCGTCTCTAAGTCTGCATTGTACACCCACCTTCAGATCTTACACTCATCATCAATAACTAAGCCGGCTCTTTTCAGAGACAACGCTAGCAACGTTGTGAAATGTATGGAAGCCGAGAACCGCCACTATTATTCACTTATCGTCCGGACGAGTTATCGACGTCGAAACTCGTCCGGACAACTTATCTTCCTCGATAACTCGTCCGGACGAGTTATCGACGTCGATAACTCGTCCGGACGATAAGTGAATAACAGTGGCGGTTCTCGGCTTCCGTAGAAATGGGTTGGTTAAAGCAGCATTACAGTGTAGTGCAGTGTACTGTAGATCCTGTCTCACCAGCTTGTTGGAAGTATTTGAGGATTGGACTAAAAGCCTAGACGAAGGATACGGAATCGACGTCATCTATATGGATTCTGGACTTTCAAAAAAGCTTTCGATACAGTCCCACATCAGCGCCTTCTCCAGAAACTACAACTCTCTGGCTTCGGTATAGATTTTACTTAGATGGATAGAATCCTTTCTAACAGGACGAACAATGTGAGTTGTGGTGAATGGTTCCAGTTCCTCTTGTATGAGGGTGCTTAGTGGAGTACCCCAGGGATCCGTACAACCGTATTAGGATCACTACTTTTCCTACTCAGCGGACTGGAAA
>Ga0049105_1001506_pt1 | contig 10460 bp, 4 predicted proteins | sample WorMetvaBAHAMAS1_FD_61260 | JGI IMG/M metagenome (GOLD analysis project Ga0049105, IMG submission 61260) | Worm MetaG Olavius vacuus BAHAMAS.1 | ecosystem: Host-associated > Annelida > Digestive system > Unclassified | place: Germany: Marburg | collected 2013-04-09 | reverse complement strand
GGGGGGGGGGGCAGGCTAACGCCGAAAAGGAACGAGGGTTGGAATACAGTCTGGGTATAGGAGGTGGGGACAAAACTCTAAACACTCAAAGAATACAATTATGACACTGCTGTTACTGTGATACGTGACAGATACAGATGCAAATACAGTGATGTAGACATCAAATGTTCATCAATCACTAACAATCAGTCACTCAAACTGTCCAAAGTATATTCTTCGCTGTTTGTTGATTTCCACAAACTCTTTGGCCACCTCTTTCGTCGATCCAGGGTTCCCACGCATCCTTGAAAGTCCTTGAATTTTTTTCTCCTAAATTTAAGGCCTTGAAAGTACTTGAAAACAGGACAGGTGCTTGAAAGTCCTTGAATTTCATTCCACAGGTCCTTGAAAGTCCTTGAATTCGCCAAGTCAAACTATGCGATTTCAGCAACTTCGTTAAACAACATTTGTATAGGACTGGAATGCATACGCTTATAGTTACTTAGAAATCTGCCAGGTATTTTGCCTAACACAAGATTTGTTAAAATATGTTTTGTCTTTGTCAACTAAAACTGTCCCGTAGGCCTAATCACAGAAATAGATATTAAATATCGCTGTAATACTGTTCATGCTGTAAACTTCCGTCGAGAATTGGTCCCTGAAAATGCAACTTCAGGCTCCTTCAAAATCCTTGAATTTCAATAACAAAATATAGTGAGAACCCTGCTATTCGTTGTTTGTGTATCACACTGTTTTGATGCAAATGCAATTATGAATTGTCTTGCAGAAAAGGGCATTTCTCTGCCCCCGTGCGCCCCCGTACAACAAAGGCAGCGGGGGCAGCGGCCCCCGCGGTTCCGGCGCCCCTGTAGCGGACGCGCTGTAATTAAGAAAGAAATAAAGAACAGACGCAAAACATAAAGGCCTATAGTCGTGTGGCCTTAATAATGACAGTGTGCTGCGCTCTCAAATAACGGCCCGCTTAGCCACCGGCACAGTATGCTGCTACCGGTAATTTGATAATCAAGAAGTAAATCAACCTCCACTGCAAACCTTCGGATGAAAGTTAAGAACCAGCTTGGTTGCTATGACAGCACCAGATCACGTGCGTAAACTGTACTGGGAGGGTGGCAGGTGCGACCGTGCGACGCGCTGCGACAGTGGATTAGAATTTAGAATTAAAAAAAGATTACTGTCGTGAGGTTACAGCTACACAGTGTTACATTGTAGGCTTTCCGTGCGCCGCGATATGCATCGTAGTTACAGGCCTATTCGACCAACTCAGAGCCGGCTGCTGCAGCAGAAATGGGACCAGGACTACTACGAAGGACACCGTAGACGGGTACGATACCTGTTCGCTCTACTGCTGATGGGTAACGTTGTCATTCGTCGTGACGAATGGACTGAATGAAGGCATAATTGTGAACAGTCCATTGTCCGTTTTTTAAAGAAACTGGTTCATTATGTGCGTTTTGTTTTCTTGGCAGTTTTCAAATTTCATGTTTTAATGCTTAGTGTCTGCAGTGCTTCTTACAGAAGCCGTTGGTTCAGCTGGTATTATAAGATATGTGTGTGTGAGTAACGTCCATTCTAAAACTGACATGACGTCAAAATAAAAAGCTAAATAAAATAACTTAAACAAAGCTCATGTCATCAAGACCCCTGGGCCTTCTGTTTGAGATCAGTTTCAGCCCGTTGGCCTGCTTTGTTGTTCTAAGTGCCATTCATGTTTATGTACACAGAAATGGTATCAGTAGGTCTATCAAATACTAATTATTGATGCAGAAAGTAGGTACATTGATCAAGTTTAGTTCATAACAGTGTGTGCTTCTACAATTTGAAGCTGAGCTTCATCACAGTCACGACACGATCACTGCTTGATGCTACAGTTGGTGGCCATAGCAGTGTGTAATGTCATCTGACTTATATTGGAGACGTGGCTTGGCTTCTGTTAGAGGCACAGATTGTGTTAGAAGCTTTATGGTGCCATCAGTGTCAGCAGACGTAATGTCATTACTTGCTCATTGATGCTGTAGGCAGGCAGCACATAGTGACGTCAGTGAGCTAGAAGCCCAAGCTAAGTCAAAGTGCTTCAAGGAACAGACGAGACTTAATTCAATTTAGTTGCATGGTAATTATATATGGAATAATCTGCCTGTGCTTCTTATATCTTATTCAAAAGCTTCAAGTATTACTCATCATTTTGCATCGATCTTTATGACAGCATTTTTATTCATTATTATTATGTATTTAAATGAACCTTCAGCATGTAAAAATATACATTTAGGCCATATTGAATGATTTAGGACCTACAGTTCACATATAAATCATTTTAGACTGTTGCTTTTTATTTGCATTTTTTGTCTAGTGGTTCACAGTATTATGTACAGAATAAATTACGAACAGTTTACATGTAGTGCATTACGTGTTTCTGTGATAAGATGACAGGACCATGAATAATGATGAAATAATGATTTTTTAGAGGATTTTAAAAGAAATGTTTGGTCACATATTTGTATATTAGCGTATTTCAGAATATTTGTAGGTAGTGTACATTGCTGTTGTGCTTGCAGCTGGAGTCAGTGCGACCACAGGTTGATACAAGGCCACCAAACACCTATATGCACCTGCACTTTAAACCCAAGAAATTGCAGGTACAAATTTACTGGTTGCGTAGCAGTTATCTCATAAGTGAGCTGTCACTGAAATAATGAAGCTTGTCATGTTATTACTATTTCATGACATGATACTATACATATTACATAACAGCTTTTAAAGAATTTATGTAATAATTAATTTGTACTTAAGTGTTTGCATGTGTAATTCTTTGCATGCATTAATGTTCATTATTATTTTAACTGTTATTGGATAAAGTTTAATCTAGTATAGTTTTTTTCTGATTTATGAGGCATTAGTTATTAACTGGGACAATCATTTAACTATGCTAAAGTTATTTCAGAAAAATGTGAACGTTGCCTTAGCTGTAATATTTAGTTACGAAACCACATGCTCGCGTGCTACCGTCAGTAGCCAATTTCCAGGTTTACATGGGTAGCTCAGAGCTCTGAAGTCTCCAAGGAATCCTTTATGGTTGATGGGGTGCCATTTTTACATTTTTTTGCCCTTCGCCCATTGCTGAGCCAACAGTGGCAATACACTGAAGACATCTTTTGCCAAATTACGTAGTAAAAAACGTGATTTTGTTGTAGCTCGAAGAAGAACGATTGTCAACAATCGACCGAGACAATCGTATTCTATTGGAGAGAATGGCGCATATTGTGAACAGCAAAGGAGACTGCTACAATGACTATGAAAGGAAAAGGCACGACAGTTATACATTACATGCTGCTGTACTACGTTACTACATGTGCACATATTTCACATTGTGTTGTGACTGTGAGTAGAGTAACAGCACATGTGAACATAATTTTATCACATATTTGTGTGATCATGTGCTAATAGAAGTGTGTGAGCATGGACATAGTCAGATATTTGGTGCCTCAAACATTGATTATGAGTGCCGGGCCCCTTTTGTGATAATGTACCATGTACTTTCACTTTACTTACAATATGTAAATGGTTTACTAATTATTATTTAGAATAAGTCAGTATTAGGTCAGTGGTAATACTGGCTGTCAACTGCTGGATATGTTGTGTTTTGGCCATAGCACACTTCATGTTTGTAGCTTAATATTAATTACTTCCACAATTTTAGAGCAGTGTTTAATGCTGCTGAACTTGTGCACATGTCCATAACTGACGGTGCATCTGAGGTTTTGTGACAACAATGCGCTGTATAAATTATCTAATTTTTTGTTTTATTTTGTCTCATAACTTGTATTATATATAGCGGAAGTTGTTAGTATGTTTTCTGTAATAGTTGTACATGTTAAGTGATGTGTCATTTGGTGCTGCAGTTTGAACAGAGAACGTAGAATGAGAGAGATGATGCGTGTTGCCGAGGAGAACCAGCAGATGCTCAAACGCATCGAGTCTGTCCGGCCGAAGTACAGCAATGCGAAGTGGGAGCGAGAGTGGCAGGCGAACCTCCAGCTCATTGACCAGATGTCCGCGTATCCACCAGAGTGGTGGAAATATCAAGATCAGGTGCCTGTAAAGCTCTCGGTGCTTGAATGTGCTCTTTATTCAGGCTTGGATTTCTCAAGTGTCGGTCTTGATGTTCAGCTTCATCATCATCAGCTGTCTTCTTCTGTTACAGAAGCTTGACATGACATGGCCCTTCACTTCAATCTGTCTTCTGCCATTTTAATCTTCTTGTGCTCTACAACTTTTTATGTCATCGATCCACAACTGCCTGCATCTTCTTTGCACTTTTCTACCATCCATTTTACGCTCACCATCACCACTAAGTTCTCAAAGCACTGACTGTTTTTTTTTCGAAAATTGACAGCTTACACAATAATAATGCTTATTTTTGCAGTGACAGCTGGCTAATTAAGACTTGCTCCTGGTCTCAAGACGTCTTGAACTCAATCTACAGTCTTAAGTAAGCAAGTCCTGAGTCTAAGCTGGTATTTATTTTGTAAAATAAACGAAATTGCGAGATTGAATGCACTAGTGTCAACAACAGCAGTAATAACTTGTATTGTCAGGCATAAAATGTGAAAATATAGAAAACCAAAATAATTTCGGGTACAACAATTACTGAATTGTAGTCCAACCAAAGTAGAGTTTTACGTTACGTTATCATGCTCATGCACACTGTTAGTTGATGAATGTAGCAGCACTTGTCAAATACGTATTACAGCATATTGTCATTATATCCTGTATTAATGTGACAAAGTTATTCAGTTTGATGTGACTGACTTTGTTTTGACTGGAACATTGTGAACTGTTGTCCCGTCTGCAGGGAAGAACAACATCGAGAAGCACATCTACAACTACTGGTCAACAGGACTCGAAGTCGTCGGCCGACAGAAGCAGCAGCCGCGAGAAGTCGGCTGTCAGTCAGCGAGAAAAGATAGATGTGAATGACAAGAAATACTGCGAGAAGACAGGCAAGTCGTCCGCAAAGTACAGAGACAAACAGTCAACATCGATGTCACCAGCATCGGAGGAGAAGGAAGAGGTGAACAACAGCTGAGAAGTGTCAGATGAAACATTACTACATATCAGAGTCTCATGTCACATAATTCGTTAATGTCTTGATGGTCAGTTTTTGTGATATTAGCCAGTTCTGATGTACTCGTACAACTTTTACTCCTTGCATTTCTTGTGGTTGTTGTGAGTTGCATGGTTGTCATTGTTGTGGTTTGCTCATTGGCGTTTCGTGTAGTACTTGATAGTTGTGCCACTCCTGCCAAAACTGTGCATCCTGCACACCCGCATGACTTGCTCGTGTCTTGTACCAAATTCATCGCAATTATTGATGTTTCTGTGATTTTGTAATTATTGTTTAGTATTTTTGTGAATTGTGCTTACCTTACTGATGTAATTGGAGACCAGCCAGTTGTAGTTTGTATAATTTTTTTGTGTATTTTACTCTGCATTATCTGGACCAGTGTTGTTTTTTTATTGTATGAGTGTAGTGAATTAGGGACCTAATTTCTGGCAGAGGTTATGAAGAATTTATACGCTGAAGTGATTTACTACCACATGATTATGCATTGCAGTGAATCTACCCATGTCAGTCAAAAAACTGCACTATTTTTTTGCAACAACTTTGTCAAACCAAGTTCTATTTTAATAATTTTTGGCAGACGCTGCAGTACATTTCTTATAACAAGCGTATTTCATATTCTTTATAAAGTCAAAAGCGGGAACCAGCTTAAGTTTCAACAGCATAGCACATCAGCACAGCATGTGTACACAACCATCAAGATGCTTCATTGCGAGGCCCCATGTGGGTCCGGGGCAAGTAAGTAAACGTGTGTGCGAGATGCCGAACTTCATCAAAGCACCAAATCTATGGCCCTTTTAACATATTCGACTTCAGTCCTCTTGATTACATTATCTTAGCAATGCTACAGTAGTGGGTACATTAACATCCTATGCGAGATGTTGATAAACTGAGGCAACGTCGGCTTGACAGACAAACGATCACTGATCGAGACACTGATCTGTGGTGATTTAGGCTGCGGGCACAAGTTGTGGCCAAAGGTTGACATTTTGAACTTTTGACATCGTGAAATGTTTTACTATTGCACCACATCATTGGTCCATACGTTTTCATACTTTATATGATGTTTCATTTAATGTTGGAGACGATAATGATGTTTAAGCTTATGCGTCATAACTGACATTGGTTATGACATGTGCATGCATGCTGCATTTTGAAACAGCATTATAAAGATACTGTTCAAGAGAGATCGACGATTTTGATATCATGTTGCTGCAAATTTACTCGAGTACATATGTGCCAAAAATTGTCAAAAAAGATCTCGGTTTGACAAAGTTATTGCAAAAATAAAATGGTGTTTTTTTACTCATGGTGAATATAGGTACACTGTACGTTCTTAGTGCTGTATTTACTTGACAGGATTTGGATCGCTGTCTGTTTGTAGCTCATATACTGTCAGTGCCAAAGTGATGTGGAATTTGCAATCAATTTGGACCAACACATCTGCTTCATTAGTTAGCAACTGTACAGCGATTTAACAGTAGTTTGATGTGTAATGTGTTTAAATATGTCTTAAAATTCAAGTATCAACTAAATATGTGTGAATATGTACTTTCATACGTGAATCGTCACTGCTGATAGTTTACTCTGATCAACTTACTGCATTGCCAAAGCCCATCTCTACTTGGTGCCAAATGCTTTATAATATACTGTCATTATTACGGCATTTAAAATATACCAGTTTGTACGCTATTGCAAAGACTACAGCGCACATCACACAGATCTGATAATAAACATGTCTCATAGTTAATAAGACCGCAGTGATGCTGTAGCTGGATCTGGTCAAAAATTGTCAGAGGTGGCCAGTGACAGCTCGGTCCATATGGATACTAGCAGACTGCTCCATGCCCATGACGCTAGGCAGATGTATACTTGTCAGTATTAGATATGTCAATAGTTGTGATGTTAAGTGATGTATTGCTCATTTTGCATTATATGTTTGTGGCTCATTTTGCATTATATGTTTGTGTTGCCAAACACTTATTAAACGTATTTTATGGTTTTATGCTTTGATTACTAAAACAAAGTTATTCAGTCGTAGGTAGCAACATTGTATCGTTTCTTTCGTCTCCACTTCTATCCACCTAACCGCTGCAAACTACATCCAACACTGTCTCCTTACATTAAAATTAACTGTTGTGCCAAAAGTTCAAAGTAACAAAATTTTTCTCGCCTATTAAAACAATACTACTCTGTCATTTAAATTTTGTGAGTGCTGTGTACTGCAGTCAGTTGAGTGTGTCACCTTCACTGCTACTTCTGCCTGATCCTTAGAAGCTATCTTCCTTCAGTGCTTTGACACTGCTGGTTAGGTCATCTGACCCATCTCCAATATGACCTATAATGTGTTTGGTGGGACATTAAACCTTGCTCACTACTGGAGTGACACATCAAGAAAATGTCAACATTACACACATCACCACTGCTCTCGTCAAACTACTGACAGATCCACCACCGGAGAACTGAACCAAATGCCTGGCAGACGATTTTGAAAATTTTAAAGAAATTTTGTGAATTCGCAAGTTAAATCAGTAGTCAAAGTTTGGGAATGCCTGGCAGTTGATACATCCTGGTTCTGCAACCAACAGTGTCGAGTGGTATCGAGAACATCAAGACAATGTCAAAAATGTTCGTTCTGACACATTCTTTGTCAGAAAAGCAAAGTTTAGTTTATTACATGACGGAGACCTCAACAAACAGCAAGTTCACATTATTTCAGTCCGTTAACAACACGGTCTCGGCTGCACTGACGGAGCATCAGTCATTTCAGCAGACAGCATACAGAACAGCTACGAGCAACAAACACCCAGACGATACCCCCGAAGTCGGTACAAAACCCGCAAACGCAACAGACGCAGAATACAGAAAACAGCAACACTACAACACTATGATCTAACCGCAACCTGAGTTATGTGCTTGTTAATACTACACATACAATAACACAGACCGTTCGACATCCCCAACGCAATGCGACAGCATAAATAATTATGTACGGTACAAAGAACTAACAGTCAGGCAATGTTGGTCCATATCAATCAGTTATTGCTAAAGAAGCTGTTAATTCAAATTTCATACTGGCAATCTCAAATTTCTACACTTACAGCAGCCACTTGCTGTCCACATTTGCAACAGTCAAAACCGTAAAAATTTTAATGCAAGACAAATACTAAAATACTAGGGGTGGTATTTGAACAGGACAACTTACACAGTATGCAGGAACATCGATGAAAAGTTCAGTGATACCCGACTACCTTTGTCATACTATTTTAACCAGGAAATGTTGCACAAAATGTTAACCCTGTTGCGCTGTAAAGCCTGAAAACCGGCTTAACGGCTTATGATAAACAGCCACAAGGCCAGTATACTGGCTTCACGGTGTCTGTGTCTAATCACCCATGTAAGTGTGTTAGACTAAGCCGGCCCCTAGTCGGTTTTTGAACGCACTTTAAATCACTGCACTTTCATTTCAAAGCCAATGTATCGGCCCTTTGTACTTACTTGGTGTTTATTTTGGTAAACTTCCTTAGTAATAGGAATCAATTAATAAGGAACTCGGGGTGAAATGGTTACGTGACAACGTGACACTCAAAACTAGTTAACTGGCACTTTACATTAAGTGGGCCACCAATCAATCTCTCGAATTTAATCAACAAAATTAACCACAGCGGGGTTATTAGACCTACGCACTGACAAGTGGCATCTAAATGAGCAGCGTTTTGAGTGACCAGACCTTAGTGAACTTCATTCTTTGAAAAGTCGGTCTGCTTACTGTCTACATTTATAGAAACCAAATAAAATAACTGCAGGTGTTCACCAGAACTTAGAGATAATTATCCTAGTTATCACTGCATGCACAACAATACAATATAATTAAGCAAAAACTTGATGCGACGACCGCTTAATATGACTAATAATTCTCATTATTACCTAAAAATCAGACACCATCTGCTAAACTTGGACAAAACTTGTTATGCAACAAGTTATATACAATTTCTTGACTCATGTTGCCTCCAACTCATTGAACACATGGTGAACTGACCAAGATGAGAGTCAAGGGATGCATTCAACAGATCAAAGAAGTGCTCATCTTCTCTTTGGCTCGTCTAAGCACATCTGCGACTTTGATTAGTCTTGAAGACTGGGGTGCCATACACACAGAGGCCGAGGTTCAAACAGAATGTACACAAAAGCGGACAACGGGGCTTCAGCATCTGCCGATGTGCACAAGGTAGCATTATCAGCAGATTTCAAAAACTAGCTGTATTGTTCTGACGAACTGTTTCCAAGACTGACAGAGATGCTGGCTGGATGCAGGCACAGTCTGTCCATGATGACTGCTAGCAGTCTTAAACTGCAGCTCTAAGCAAGCGTACTGTGTTTCTTTACATGCATGGTAGGTGGTTCAACTGTAGGGCATCCCCGTAGTAGTTGACAAGTCAGTTCAGTCTGTCGGCCTACTCTTTCACATATTACACTCAGTCATTGCAGATGTCTACAGTGGAGGAAAAGGAGGCAATGCCCAATGTGGACAAAAGTCAGGGGTAAATTTCTGCCAGTTTTATGTGGACATCCTTTATGGACAAGCCCCTCTCCAACAAACCATGACTGGTTCTAATTATCATCAACATTACTGTTATTTAAAATGTACTGATTAGCAATGCTACAGCAAAGACTGGACAAGGGATATTCTACACAGTCACAACGATGCGTGAGATATCGTCAAGGTAAGTGTCGTGTGAAGGCATGCTATCACATGCTGAGTCAGGCCAACTGAATCTGAACTTTTGACTCAACATGACACAACTTTACACAACAAGTTAATTCAATACACTATGACTCAAAAAGACATGACTTGTCAAAGTTGTGTTAATGGTTAGCTAGTACAGTTGAACTTCCCACTCAGCATATAACAGGTCAATAAAACTTGGACCTTAAATGATTATATACTTGCCAATCATTCACTACAATATCCACAGTATAAAGTTTCATAATTCTTTTACAAACGTATCACACAAAACAAAAGTCTAAGCAACATTCGACATCACTGAAACTCATTAACATAAAATTAGCATAACATATTCGTGGCAACATATGTCACAATTGTAGCAATACTAACTTCTACAAGCCATCTCTGTGCAGTCTGATCAACAACACATCATACTCCACTCACGTCACCGCACTGAGTGCAACAGTCCGCTGCCGCAACACAATATGGTACAGGCAGGGTTCCTACTACTTTGCAGAATTCATTTTCCCTGACTTTTCCAGACAAAATGAATAATTTTCCCTGACTAATTTCTTTATTCACGACACCAGTAAAACAATACTAAGTACACAAATG
>Ga0049105_1001505_pt1 | contig 10460 bp, 15 predicted proteins | sample WorMetvaBAHAMAS1_FD_61260 | JGI IMG/M metagenome (GOLD analysis project Ga0049105, IMG submission 61260) | Worm MetaG Olavius vacuus BAHAMAS.1 | ecosystem: Host-associated > Annelida > Digestive system > Unclassified | place: Germany: Marburg | collected 2013-04-09 | reverse complement strand
CAAGTAATTAAATTACTTTATAAATAAAGTAGTTAACTACTTAGTTTAACTACTACTAAGTAATTGAAAAAGTAATTGTAGTTAAACTACTTTTTGAGTAGTTGATGCCCATCACTGTTCAACAGAGACTTTGCTGTGCAATACAAAAACATTTCTAGTGTGCTGCCTACAATATGAATGCGGGTGCATTACACAGTCATGAATTAAGCTGTCTTATGACAGTTTTAACAGAGACTTTGCTGTATGCAGTTGAACCAGCGGCGTGAAGCTTGTGAGGTAAAGTCAACAGCCGCTCGTAATGACTATTTGCTGAGTTTGGCGGCAACAAATGCTCACTTACAGCGTTACTACAATAACGACACACCTGACCTCATGAAGGTTGGACTTTCATGTCGTTTGTTTCTTTTGTGCTGGTGATATACAGCAAATAATTCATAGATGTAGATTCTAAGTGGCTGTCGTGGCATACTGGTTAGTGCATTGCACTTATGATAGCCAGGTTGTGGGTTCAACTCCAGGTGGTGCCCTGTCATGTAAGAACTCTGGGAAAATTGTTCACACACATGGGCCTCTGTCAGCAAGCAGCAGGATTCAGTACTGGCCTAATGGCAGTGATGCTTTGTGGCTAGTATGGTAACCACGGGCCTGGTGCAAAGTAAGGACACCCTGCACCAGGTTTGTGACTAGGTCACCTGCATGCTGACTTCTCAGAGACTGGGATGAGCTGTGGTGTGGGAGTAAAGGCTGTGTTAATATGGTGGCTGTGATGGACATGTACACAGTGTTTCGTGTTATTGTATGTATGTGTTTAGTTGCACTGGTGATCATTTAATTTGTGTATTTTTAGCTTTTCAAGGCAGTCGCATTTATATCGGGTGGAGTTCATCTACTTCATGCCGTGCATAGGTTTTCAGTTCAAAGAACATGTTCTGTTGATAAAGTTGCAGCATTACTGTTGTTTCAGACATTGGATGGAGAGGTGTATGAGAGAATGCAGGAATACTTTACACTGTTCTGTCAGTCTGAACTGCAGAGCTGTGGCATCACGCAGGAGTGTTTCATGAAAATTCTGTCTGATGCAACAAAGGTTAGAATTCAGTCTTTGGCAGATATGAGAGATATTGTCGTAATAGAGAAATTATTATTAGTTTCATTATTTACTTTATGAGTGCTTTATTGCCACCTATCAGTCATCATCAGCTGTAGCTGTAGAAGGCAAAGATCATCGATATCAGCAAGTTTGATCGGTGGACATGACAGCACAGTGTAGTTTGTCTGTGACTCACCACATGGGCATCTGTACAATGATGCTATTTGCTGTCGATGCAAATTAGCTGCATATGGACCTTTTTTATCCAAAATTAGTTCTGTCTGTAAGTGAGGCACAGTATAGCATTTAACTTCGATGAAAGGACAGTGAATTATAGTTCGTTATGATTTTAATTTGTGCTGATATTTTTATGTAGTTAGATTTTAAGATTTTTTAAAAATTATTACACCTCTATTTGCCGTATTTTTGTTGACATTGTCGATTTCTATGTTCTGTAGATTTAATCTGTGTTTCATTTTCAGATCAATCGTCCTTACAACCTGCAATGTTTTCTGAATGAAAACACGGTGTTTACGGATATTGTGAAATTTGAATATCAGCCTCAAGATAATGATTCGGTGAGTTGTTAATTATGTATATAATGGAGTAAGATGGTGGTTTGCATACAGAAAATGATATAACAGCAATTAATTGTGATAAGTGACTGATCATGTATGTCAGTTTTGATGCATTGTGTGATGGGCCAGTGTCTTTGCTGTGGGTTTGATGTCTTTGATTCTGTTTGTGATTTGACGTTGACAGATTCAGTTTTACTATAATTACTGTTATTTCAAGTCATTTGTGTACATACTGAATCAGTGAATGAATTATTTCTTGACATTGACAGCAATCTGCTGTACAGTCAGTGTCAGCTTCTTGTGAAGCATTGACACAGCCAGAAACTCTGATTGAGGCTTCACGCATACTTGAGTCAAACAAGTGGCACATAGCCCGGGGGACCTAATCAAGCAAGGTTCAATTTGAGGCCAGCATTGCCAATATTTAACCCCGGCTAAAAAATCCAAAAACCCAAAATATCCCAAATCTCCTGTCTTTACACTGTTGACCTGGAGAGCACTGTGCACGAATCCATCAGCTGCACAGCTGTCAGAACACATGCTACAGTAGCAGTTTATGATGTTATTTGCTGTATGATCTGGCAACAAATTTTAAAAACTGTTTAAAAACACATTTCTCATAGATTGGCCACACTCATGTTGTGAACACATATCACACACAAGCATTATGTTTGTGAGCTGATGTCCTTGCTTGCATTCTGCCACGAGAAATGCTCCCCAAGTCACTCTCAGAGATGTTATTCGTTACTATCACTAAACTGAGATTTGGGAAGCATCAGTTGATCATTGTGAAGACTGCTGTGATACTCAGCAGAGCAATGCAGTGATGAGTGAGTGACAACTAATGTTGACAGCGCTACTGCTCATGGAACTGTTTAGGACAAAGCCTCAATTTATTAATAAATTTTGCGTGTTACACATTCTGCTGGCATACACTACATTGATGAACTTTCTGTACAGATAAGCAAAGTGACGTCCGATCATCAGTGCCAGCAGGCACTCGACGCCGAGGCCAAGCGATTTGCAAGTCGTTTTGTACATGAAGACCGACACGTCACAACACTGCAGCACAAACTGCAGACACTGAGTGACCAGCAGCAAGCAGCTATCAGCAGCAAAGTTTGTCATTCTTTACTGTTAAATCTGCTGTATAGTTTCGACTGCTGGGCATCACTGCTGTGGTCGTGTCTTATTGATATCTTCTTGCTGTTCTCTTCTTTTTCTGTTTTGTGCCGTACTTAGGTATCAGACACGTTGCTAATCGGCCCGTAGACACAGTATAATATATACTTCATAATTTTTTGGTAGAAAAGCAATGTGCTACATGTCCAAAGAGGTATAGTCTTGAAATGTTATTTCTGAAGCCAATACTTGTGATGTGCTCTGCTCCTTAGTTCTAAGAACTTACCAAAGCATAACGAAATACTTGGATGTTTTGCACTACTTTTGAACCAGTATTAAAGATTTTGTCATGAGTGTTTTTCGGTTAAGGATTAAAATGGAGGTTTATATTTGGACGGAACAACAACAAATAAAACGAAGCTGATTTGTGACAACTAGGAGCAAGCTACATCCATGTTTGCTGAAGCTATTAGTAATTCACTCTCTCTCCCATCAGTTTTATTACCATTTATTAATTTTTCCTTCTACTGCAAGCCATTCCATTTTTGGAACTGAAAATGAAGACATAATTGAAAACACTGATTACTATTGTAACACCACAGTGATCATGTGTTTTTACCTCCAACAAGGAGAGAATACAAGGAGAGACATTGTATTCATATCTGTTTGTGTTATACAGGATTATAAACTCAGTCTTCAGTAAATGCCACAACTGTCAGTATGCTAATATCTTGTGTACTGTAATGCTTAACCATTGTAATATTTTACATAGTAATATTTAGTGACTGTGATGGTGATTATTGCCCTGTCTGGTGCTGGAGTGTTCAGTGTCACACTTGTAAACTGGTTGTTGCAGGGATCGGAGAGTGGCGCTGACAGTAGTGGCACATCATCAACTGCTGTTGTTGACTTAGAGATAAAGATGGAAGACTTACGGCAGGCATTACGGAAAGCACAGGTCTTTGACTGATGCTTGTCGTTATTTTAGTAGAAGACTTAGCATTACATTTTGTTTGCATCATATTTATTTGAGGTCCGCTTACTTAAGTGTGGAATAAGACACAAAATGGAGAGATTGTGTGTTGAACTGCCGGCCGTCTCACTATCATGTAGTGAACATTGGCATATTGTTCACACCCATGTGCCTTTGTCCGCAGGCAGTGTAATTTGGTACTCTCTAAATTGTGGTGATATTCTGTGTCTGGGAAGGTAACTGCAACCTGGCAGGAAGTACTACTGTAATATCAACTTATTGCCAGGTTTATAACTGAGTCATTGTGGGCTGACTGTTTAGAAACTTGGGTCAGCTGTGGTTTACAGGACCACCTTTACTTTTACTTAGAGCATTTCTTCCAGTGCAATGATCAGCTGGCTATTTAAAGGTCCTCGTCTTGCATAATTTCATGTTGCTTATACACAATCATAATGCAGAATGGAATCGATATTTCTGTTGCACTTTTACTCAAGCAAGTTGTATTGCATTTAAATTTCATGGCCACACCATTTCCAAGCCTGTGCCCTAGGTAACTTGGTCTGATCTTTTGTTTTTGTGTGATTATTGAACGATAATTGAACAGCTTACGATCTATATGCTGTAAAGTCTTACTGTCTTGTGCATAGACTGAGAAAACTAAAGCTGAAGCCCGCCTGACTTTGCTGTCGGAAGCTGGACTTGATGTTGATGAATATCTGTCAGTGGCAAACACGGAGCCCTTCACACCAGAGGAGGAGGAACCTCCAACACCGACGAGCACTGGTCCACCGGCGTTGAATCCTTCCACATCCTCGTCACATCGTACTGTGTCAGTCACCAAGAGTGACAGCACGGGCAAGGTACAGACGTGTTTCACGTTGCTGCTGTGTGGCTGAGTTTATGCAAGAAGTGTGATGTTGGCAAGGTCGTGCTAATTGTGAATTGATAAAGCTGGTTATAGGCAGTGTTGTAGTCAAGACCAGCTATAACAAGACCAAGACCAAGACCAGCTCCATGGAGACCAAGACCAGCAAATGAGACATAAAACAAGTATGCATTGCTGACAATAGAATAGGTACTGCCATCACAAAGTCACAACGTATTAGACTAGTTATTACTAACTGCTGACAGTTCTAGTATAGTTCACAATCTTGACTCATACATAAGGCTGTAGCAGCATTCACAATTCAGCATTACATTTTGTGAACACCAAATCACAAAGTACATTGTCACTCATGTGTGCCCTGTGAGGATGCATGAAAATGCCACAGTGGCTGAAGATATGCTCCACAGGGGCATAAACTGCGATGATAAATCTATTCATATTATTCATATTTTTAAACTGTTCATTAGAAATTATATCTTTCAGGATGGCATTTAGTGATGCTCTAGCCGATTCCAGTATGTGACTGCAGTGTGCAATGCACAGGTGTGGCTTGCATAATGACAGTTGGAGTGCGCCTGGCATAAGAAGCAAACAGAGATGAGAGCAGCTTCTTCATCTTGAAAGAAGTGAAATTTACAAAATTGCAGTCTCTGTTACTGACTTAGCGGTCTTAGCCTACACAAAAGGATTATTTTTTACTGTGCATACATTGCTGATAAATTTTCAGTTATTGATTGGTCTCGAAAACAGCCGAGGCCAGGCCAGTGCTTCAGAATTTTGGTCTCGAGCAGTCTCGAGACTAGGACTGCGATCTCGAGGACTACAAGACTGGTTATAGGTGTTGTGTTGTACTCTTGACAATACTTAACAGTTTATTAGCCTAGGGAACGTGTCAGATGACTGCAAATATCGTCCTGTTTGTGTTAAACGGAATAATCTAAAAATTGAAGCAGACGTGATTCTGTTCTGTTTCACTGTGTAGCCACTTATTAAATTCTACTTGGTTGTTTTTTTGCATTTTATTTAGGCATGTTTTAACACCCAAAACACCCACTAGTTACGGCTTGAGAGGATGGAAGAGACAGTTTGGGGGTTGTATGCACCACCTGTGGGATAGATGCCCTGCTAATGTGCATTGTCCATGTGGTATACACTACAGCATCCTCGGCATATGGATTCTGGGAGGTCTCTGTCTGAGGTGGAAGAATCGACTCCAGTGCGGTCGTCCGCTGGTGCTTCATTTGGCTCGACCGCTGCACCCAACGGCAGCACATACGTCAACTACCAGGATGATGACGAGTGTATTGATGATGCATTTGAGACTGGTGGTAGCACGGCTCCTGCTCCAGTGGCGGCAAGTCACAACTCGCGACTTGACAGCTCCAGCACTGGCTATGTATCTACACACGCTGGCACTTACAGTCGCTGCATTGCGCTTTACGGCTTCCAGGTTTGATGTGCAACATTTGTCTGTTTGTGTCAGATGAGGGAGAGGGCGGTGTACTGGGGACCATGACTAGTCAACTTAAGGACCTGTTGAGTCAATAAGTCATAAAAACTTTGTGTACAGTATTTGTAAATTTGTTTTCTGAAAAAAGTTTGGGATTAATTTCACAGGTATGTTCAGGCACAGCACCCACGCTAAGTCCTCTACCAGGCCACCACTAAGCTGTTGACAAATCAGAATGGCACTATTTACCTGGTATGTTTTGCTATTGTCTTTTTGCCACCCGGATTTTTCAATCATATTTTCAAACGTGTCTAAATGTTATTATGTATAGTGATCTCAGCTGAGGGGCAGTATGGCAGGTATAATGTGCAATTATCAGTACACTGCATTATGGTTGTAACAGCACTACATGCGACCTTTAAAAGCAGTCCAGTGGCACTGAAATGTGATCCGATGTGTTTTGTTGCTGTTGTTAGGGAACCAACAGTGACGAGCTGGATATGGTAGAAAATGAACAGCTGGACGTGATTGAGAGTGAGGGTGACGGATGGATACGGGTTTGTATTTATTGCTTTCATTATGTGTTGTGTAAAATAATTGCAGACTTATCCGAATTTTGCTCGTTACAGTTGATATATTTTTTTCACAGAAATATGCATTTTGACTCTGTCCAACGCAGTGATTCCATCGTCATCTTCATGTTTGTACACTTGTGAAGTGATCTGCCATTTAGTATTGGAACAACAGGAGATCCAATTACTTAGATAACAGTCTGCATTTTGCCGGACATAATGCTCAATAGTCAGCACCTGTTATTCGTCTGACTCTGTAAGGCACTATTTACTCTGCATCCCAGTACAAGAAAGAAGTAGTGTTGGTTTCAGTACCAGTCAGTAGCCATTCTACAGGCTGTAGTCCCACAACAGAACGGACCTTTTACAGTGTTCCGTAAGCCTAGAATGGTATTCGTCCAGTTAGCACCAACCCGACTTAACTTGTACTGGAATAATTTCTGGTATGGATATCCATTCTCAGTCATTAAACATTGTCAAAGCACAGTTTTGTTTGATGTCCATATCAGCAACTAACAAAACGGCCAGTGTGTGTCTTGCTGCAGTCCGTGGTGTGGAGTCAGAGTCTCTCATTTGAAGGAGACTCCAACCTCGGATTTTTCTGTCTTATCTGGACTTTTGTGTAATTTTGTTGCAGCTCATTTAACTTTTATGCAATTGCTTTTGCAACTAAAACTCAGTTGAACACTATTGTGTACCTTTTACTAGAAGAATTTAAAAATTCTCTCAAGTCATCCTTAAGTAGACAATCATTATATCACACAATAAGTCCTAGAGTCAGAGTCTGAGTCTGATTTAGGGTCCGGAGTCTGAATCGGAGTCCAAGTGTTTTAGTGCCGGAGTCGGAGTCCCACAAAAAAAAACAAGGACTTTGCATCCCCGGCTGCAGTACAGTAGTTTAACAGGTTTCATTATGTGTGCATATGAGTACAGGTCCGCAACAGCAGCGGTCGTGTTGGCATCGTTCCAGAGACTTACATTCAAATATTTGATTCGTCCGATATGACTATGCCGCCGCCTCCGCCGCCTCCAATAACTGAAGTCGTTGCTGATGAGTGGGGTCCACCAGACCCAGCTGCTGTAGCTGAGGCTCTTGATCAGCGCAACTCAGCAATGTATTCAGCAACAGACTATGAAGTTCAAGAGGCTCTGAGTGCTCCGCCAATCACTACTGGTTAGATTTGTCCTGCCTGTCAGTTACCAGCATCTGTGTACTGATCAGTTTAACTGTACAGGGATGGGCCAAAAAAACTGTAGTGTCACAGATGGAAGTTACGAACTTATGAAATCAGTCCAGTTTGTGGCACACCCTGTAGTTTTGTGGCACAAACTGAACTGTGGCTGTACTGCCACTGTAGTTGGACAGGATTACAAGATAGCATTTAACAACAAGTTTACTCACTCGGTCTGCTTGAGCTGGCCAGCATGACAAGATAGCAGTTGTCTGTATATTAGTAACTCATTCCTTGTAGTGATGCTGTTGGCTGCCACCGTTAGTAACTACCAATGACTGACAGACTGTATTGATGTCAATGTTGTCAGATGGCAGTGTGTGGGTTCGCGCTCTGTATGACTACGCCGCCACATCAGACGAGGAGTTGTCGTTCATGGAGGGGTCACTGATTCGTATCACACGCAAACAGATTCACGACGGCGTCGACGACGGCTGGTGGGAAGGAGAATTCAATGGTCGCATTGGAGCTTTCCCGTCACTTGTCGTCGAAGAGTTGACAGCTGACAATGACGTACGTATGTAGACCATTAAAGGCTGAGGCAGTGCTGTACTTACAGGAAAGGCATAGGTCTCAGACAGCCTATCCCGGTCTCTAGGTGCCCAGTGTGCTACACTGCATGTGATATTAACCATCAACCCGGTGGTAGGCTACCATTAGTTTCTGCCATGCCCACAGTCACCTTCTCAGCCATACAGCATCACCGCTATGAGGCCAGCACCAAATGATACTGCTTTGTGACAGAAGCACACGATGTGAATAACTTGTCCAAGGCTTCAATGTGGCAGTGTCCAGCTGGGAGTTAGATCCTCGATATATCTTATCTCAAGTCCAATGCTGTACCGACTGCGCCATCATACCACCTATGTGTGTACGTGCCAACAATGTAGTCAAGACATTACATTGTAGCTGTGCTGCGAAATCCAGACCAGTCTTTGAAAATTGACATATTTTGAAATATGAACAATAAAACCAACCGGGTGCAGTTTGTTCATTAACATGTTCAGATTTCAAGTAATGAGTTCACTTAGAGTTAGACTGTGTAATTCCAAACCTAAAGGTTCGATAAAGACCAACATGTGAAAATGTAATAGGATGCAAGGGAACGCCGTTCCCTTACCTCCAATTTATGGCTCAAAGCATTCCCCTATCTCTGGTTGTTACGGTGCTAGGAAAAGGCACAAAACCACTGACGGGGGTAGGAGCAGATTGAATGTACCCCTTACCTCTAATTTTGCACTTTAACCACTAGTGAAAATTATAGCTCATTATATCTCAAACTCAACACTGTCTAAGACTGTATTACCTGTGCCACCAAGACTGCAGCGCCTTAGAAGTGTGTTCATGATGAGGCGCTATACAAATCCACGTTTACCTTCACTTTACCTTACCTGTCACCTGTGTTACCACTGCAGCCTGTTTTACCCACTGAGCACTTTGATTGACCATTCAGTAACTCACATTACTGTTATCCACCATTTTTATGTGCGAGTCCTCAAAACTGATAAAGAAATGTCCTTTATTCGGTATACACATTTTAGCAGCCATTTGAATTGGCAGAAAATATCTAAAACCACATATAATCACATCAAATTAGTTGAAATATTGGAACATAGCAGGTTTGTTAGAAAGGTGGGTTGTCTCACGTTACAGGAAATTGCATCACCGGACAGACCCGGCCCACCAGCATTTGCTCCGCCTCCACCAGCTCTAGTCGACCAATCAGCTTCGGGTGATGCAGCTCCTCATCTCGCTATTACACAGCCTACACCAAGCGAGGAGGATGGCGGTGGATTGCCAACAACCGAAGACTTGCAAGGTACAGTATTAAATTCCAGTATTCTACTGTATATTGTACTTGTGCAGAAATGTGATTTGCTGCCAGACTGATGTAGTCACATGTTCTGTATATCAATTATTTTGTGCTGTTGAATGTTTTTTTCTATTTTGTCACCATTTGTTATTTGTCGTTTTGCTTTTCTGTCACAGCCTCCTGCATCGTTATAATTTGTTTCATATTTCAAGATGTGTTTTGTTTTTCATATCAGTCGCACGTCAGTTTGTGTTGAATTTTGTTGACGTTTTATATTTATTTCGTTTTGTGTTGTTGCAATATATAGTGGTTATGAATGGTGTTGCCGAAGAGACCTCAGACGTGGAAGAGCAGGTGCCTGTTCCAGCAGAGGCCCAAACCGTTTCAGTAGTTTAAAGCTTTTGACAGACGAAAAGTGCTCAGCCGTGCATATTATGACTTTGGTTCGGATTTGATCCACGAGGTAGCAATGTATTCCAGACAAACTCACTTTTGTACTGAGTGATTTTGATAGTCTGCGTTGTTTGAAGGGTTCATGGTCACTTGTCCGGAGGTTCACTTGTCCGGAGGTTCACTTGTCCGGAGGTTCACTTGTCCGGAGGTTCAAGGGTTACCCTACTAACCCTAACCCTAACCCTAACCCTAACCCTAACCCTAACCTAACCTAACCTAACCCTAACCCTAACCCTAACCCTAACCCTAACCCTAACCCTAATCCTAGCCTTAACTTTTTCCCTAACCCTG
>Ga0049105_1001504_pt1 | contig 10461 bp, 5 predicted proteins | sample WorMetvaBAHAMAS1_FD_61260 | JGI IMG/M metagenome (GOLD analysis project Ga0049105, IMG submission 61260) | Worm MetaG Olavius vacuus BAHAMAS.1 | ecosystem: Host-associated > Annelida > Digestive system > Unclassified | place: Germany: Marburg | collected 2013-04-09 | reverse complement strand
AAACGAAGTTATCCCGGAAGTCAGAAAACGCCGTGGCGGATGACCGGGTTTTGAAGTTTTTGTATGACGCCGACTTACGTCATGTTGAATCCTCAGTGCGATGTCACCGGAAATACAAGACTGGTCGCATAAAAGTAGATCTAGGATAAATAATCTTTATTTACTTACACACCCTATAGCTCGACCGGGACTGAGGATAGCGCACTTGTCTTCCCTGTGTGAGGCTGCCGGCCGACTGTTCTCCCTCCCGCTTCGTACGTGCCTAGTGTTTAGTGATCGCGTGTGGTCATGTGTAGTTGCCACTTGTCGTTCTTCTTGTGTGAACATGCTATTGTCGAGTTATGAGTTGTGTATACGTTTACGTTTTGGTCATTTGTGCATTCAGCAATTGAGCAAGGTTTAACGTCCCACCAAACACATTATAGGTCATATCGGGGACGATTTTTACAGGTCGTATGACCAAACCAACAGTGTCAAAGTACTGAAGGAAACCAGTTGGTCATGCAGATAAGGCTTGAATCCCACCATCACCACTCTACCATGTTACAATAATACAACTCTAGGCAACTGCCTCTATGCATGGCGTAAGGGTCCCAATGTGACAGTTAAAGTTCTTTTCGTGATGATAATGAGTCGATATATTGCTGAGTGAGTGTGGAGTCGACATAGCGTGGCTTATTGTCTAACTGTCTGGAAGTTGGAGAGTACCATTATCGTTTGTGAGGTTCGCGATTTTTCCCATTTTTAACATGGCAGCACGCAGACTGCATAGAAGAACATGCTGATTGCAAATGGAATTTTCCATCATTTCCATGTCACTGTTCTTTTACTTTGTTACTTTTTGCGATCAATTTGTGGCACCGGAAATTCGTCACAGCAGACGTCACTGCAGTGTTTGTCAACAATCAACATGGTATTCAACGACGAGGACAAGATTTTGATAAAAAGTTTGTATTTGAAGGAGTACAGAGCAAACAGTTTGGGCTACGACTACGAGCATGCTTCAAAGCAAGGGACGTCACTTCGAGCACTCGCTGTAACCAACCGGCTCTTTTCAGAGCTACCCACATTTTATCGCAGAAAATAACTATGCCATCGTATGCTTTAATAGTTCAAATATTCCGCTAACACATAAATACACTCAGCATACAGAGTTACACGCGTAGAGGAATTAAAATCGGTGCCCTTGAAATGCAATTTGTTTGCATTTTCTTCCATAACTGCTGTATCTCTGCAGAAAATTTACTTTTCAATTTCCCAAGGTAGAGTAGCAACATGCCTAAGGTGAGGTGGGTAATATGGGTTTTGTAGCAAATTTTATATGCTTTCAAGCAGTGCAAAAATTTTGAAAATCGGTTAAGATTAGACAAATTTACAGAGAGTTTAAAGATGGGGACTTTTTTGAGACACAGTGTGTGTCCAAGGTCAACGGGTTACAGGTCAAGGACACAGCGTAACGTAACGAATCAGTGGTAAAACGCTATAAAACAGGAACGGATAGGTTGACCAAGTTGAACCTTGTTATGGGCATCGTAGTGCAAGCAGACTGTCGCGGCGTCGGACGGGAGCTGAAGTTGAGTAAGGTTTGACGTCCCACCAAACACACTGGGTCATATTAGGGACGGGTTTTTACGGGTCACCAACCAACAGTGCCAAAGCACTGAGGAAGAAGCGTTGGACGGCCTCAAGTTACATACAGTGCATCGCAATGGCGATACTTTTAGTTATTATTGTCCTTACTACTACTGTGAAATAAAGTCAGGCCTACATCATACACAGACTTACCTGTTACTGTCGATGTGGCCCATATAGACAAGTAGCTCAGCTATTGTAGACAGACCGCGCTGAAGGGTGGATACGTTTTGGCCAAAAGCGGACGACTGGAACGGGAAACAATATTTTGCGGACACTATATGTCTACCTTCAACCAATGTGACGCTGGCCAGCACAGCTATCGAATTCAGTGAAAAAGCGCAAAATAAAGGCTATTACGCCGTTCAAGGTCATTCAAAGTCGTCGAGAACGATATCAATCAAAAGTCCGTATGCGACTTCCTATTAGTGATTTATACTAACTGACATCCTACCTTGTACCATTTCGGAGTTATCACAACTTATTGTTCAAATTTTGGATACCTTGCATTTCTGAGCCACCCTTGAGGGGGCTTAGGAGCAACGTGCAATGTTCATCTCAGGCTCATTGGAAAGCGCGTAGTGGACTTCTTACTAGTGTTAACTGAACTTTTTGATAAGTGTACGGCTAAGGCTCTACGAGCGAAAACAGATTGAAAATCGGCGATTTGCAAGCGGGTAGGTCAGTATCCGTCAAATTTTTACGTAAAGGGACATCCCCCACCAATCATTTTTGCACAGATAGATAGGACAATGCCTTACAACTTTGTCGCTAACAGTTTTCACACAAAGAAATTTTGCAGCAGACTTTCTTCGAGCGAAGTGCAATAAATTTTACACCAAAAACGGCCGTTTTGCGTTTTGAGCCCCCTCCCCCGCTTTGGGGGCTTAGGTGCAACGTACGATGATTATCTTAGGCTCATTGGAAAGCGCGTAGTGGACTTCATATTAGTGTTAATTGAACTTTTTTCGCTAGGTGTTACGGCTGAGGTGCTGAGAGCGAATATCGGTTCAAAATCAGCGATTTTGCTCCAACGGGGGCCGACTGACCTAAAATTTCAGGTAGAATGGGTGTCACCCCACCAACCATTCTTCTTTTCAGAGAACTAGGCAAAATGATCTTTCGTATGGTATAAAAATCTGGGCAGATCTTTCTTCCGTTTTGTCACAATGCACGCATTTGACAGACGGAGAGACTGACGGACATGCGGGCGGACGGACAGACACCTTTCTCCTCGCTAGTTCGCGCTGGCATTCCATGCAGCGCGGATATAAACGAGATAAAGGTCAAGAATTGCAGTTTATACAAATGCTAACGGCGACATACTGAGTTACATATCGAAAACAGCAAAAATGAAAAAGGTGATATTACCCAACAACACATCGCCAAATGTCCATGTGTTGACAGTGTTGTTGAGTAGCATCACCTTTTTCATTTTTGCTGTTTTCGATGTGTAACTCAGTATGTCGCCGTTAACATTTGTATAAACTGCGGTTCTTTACCTTTATATTTGCTGTTTTATTACCGATTTACGGTCAGTTCTCGTCGACAAGGCCATATTTGGAATCGCCGACCCCGTTTTGCCTATTATCTATACGATTTTCATGGCGCTACATATAGTTCTCGAGATATGGAGGGGTCGCAAAATTCTAAAAGCAGGTCACGTGACCCCTTTGCGACCCCCTTTGGACTAATTTTTTTATTTTATTTTTCGGAGGAACCTCTCGTGATCAATCCGTATGCCAAATTTGAAGTTTCTGGCTTGAACGGATCCCGAGATATGTAGGGGTCCCAAAATTCAAAAAGTAGTCCACGTGACTCCTTCCTGACTCCCATTGACCTACTTATCATTTCTTTTCATGAGAACCCCTCGTAGTCAATCTGCATGTCAAATTTGAAGTTTCTAGCTCCAACCGTTCCCGAAATATGGAGGGGTCCTAAAATTCTAAAAGTAGGTCACGTGACCCTTCACGACCCCTTTTGACCTAATTTTACATTTTTTCGTTAGGACCCCCAGTGTCCAAACTGCATGGCAAATTTGAAGTTTCTACCGCCAACCGTTCCCGAGATATGGAGAGGGTCCCAAAATTCTAAAAGTAGGTCACTGACCCCTTCACGATCTGTAAATAGGGGATCGCCGATGACCCGATATTTTGATTCCTCGACCCAGATTTGCCTATCACGATATAACTTTCATGGGGCTACGATGACGATTGAGGGTAGTTTACAGGTGAGCATCGCCATTGTTGAGGCCTTTTTAGCCGATTGTTGGTCCAGAATTTGGCTGGATCACGTGACCTGTAAATAGGGCGTCGCCGATAGCCCCATATTTGGATTTGCCTATTCAGTACACAACTTTCATGACCTATGATAAAGATTAAGGGTGGTTTACTGATGAGCATCCCCACTGTTAAGCGATTTTAACCGAAAACTCTTAAGTCTACTTTTGGGACTAATTTCGACATTTTTGGGCGAAAACAGAATCTGAATGTTAATTTCAATTATTTTAACCCCCAGAGGTTTGAACCTCGCATGATTCCGCGCGTTTTGGTATATTGTGCGTCCAGATCCGTTCAGGGGTCTGACCTGTAGCCTGGGCGAAGGAAAAAAGGTCGCTAGTTCGTACGTCTCGTACGCCTCGCCGACCTAATCACCCATGACAACTTTTTTGGCAATCGGCTTAGGGGTTTTGAATCTGTGAAGGGTCGAATTTTGCCCTTTTTCTATCTCCAGGCGGTCGCCGTGAACACAGTGCTGGCGCTACCGCGATAGGCTTAGACTGTACTGCACACCGTGCAGCCTGAGATAGTAGTAGTAGTAGTAGTAGAAATGAGTATTATTTAGGTGGCATTATCGCACTGCTGCTGCAGGATCACCGTACGTTTATCATCCGTGATAAACGGATGGACCAGGCATGCAGATAAGTCACGGATACAGCGGATGGTTAACGTTGCCACGACAACGACGACCACGGTGAAGCTGGCTGCTGTATCAGAGGATTACGCGAATGCGATGGCGTCAGGATCAGCAGCAACCGACGTGATGTCACTCAGTCATACGAGTACGACACGTGCCGTCAGACAGCCGCCTGCGTTCTGGATAATGAGCAAGCAACAACTGAACTGTACAGTCGCTGTGCCAGTGAAACTGATACCAAATTAATGTCACAAAATGATGTTTATCCACTGCATTTATTAGTCGTTTACGAAACAAAAAGTTGCACAGAAAATGTAGTAGTAACTTTACGCACAAGTTTAATTCTAACAAGAAGCTTCGCTATCGCAAAGAGCACAGCGCGTCCGTCGTGCTTAGTTGGTGTACTTTGACATTTCTCGGGAGAAAGTCTGTTGATAGCTAATCAAGCACTTTTCGTAATTGGCCACGAAAGCTACCGAATTCTGCAAAATAACGTAAAATAATGGCCATTAAACCATTCAGGGTCATTCAAGGTCACCGATTTTGGTACCAATCGAAAGCCCATATGCGACTTCCTATTAGTGATTAGGCTAATACTAACTTATCTCCTATTTTGCACCGTTTCCAAGTTGTGGCCGATTATTAGTCAAATTTTCGCTAGCGATAGGAGGTGCTTTACTTTAACGCCTTCGCTGGGGGTGATCACCTGCGAATATCCGGATAAACTTTACCTCTCCAGTAATTAGAATGATTTTTTTTACCTGACGCTCATAAACCTCACGATCGTATCTTTATTTGTATGGAAAAAACACCGGAATGTGATGACGAACCGACAGACGGACAGAGACAGAATTGGTCTGGCTGTTACAGTGGTCTGTTTTCATCGTTCTTTCCTCGCGCTAGCTATGTATGTCACAGAGAAACCTTGTCTCATGTAGGATTAAAGGAACTGTACCATATTCCACTGACAGTCGTTGAGGATTATGTTCCAAGTACGTTGTTCACATTCTTGTCCCAATACTCGCGATTCTCTACAAGACATCAAGCAGACATTTAAGGTCGCTCAAGGCCATCGAGAGTTGAACAGCTAATACATCTACTACTACTACTAATAATAATCTTTATTATGGTTAATTAAGACACAACGCTCAACCTCACAACAATCTGTCACACAGGACAGCGACTATATATCTAATGCCTAAACTGTTACGCAAGACAGCAACGACAACCAGGTTTAGCCCAAAGGCTACCAGAAACAGACGGCGCCAAGGTTTTGCCGACATCCGATCAGGTGGGCTTTTACCTCGCAAGCACTCGCCAGATGGCGCTGCCTGAGCACAAAGCACACATCCGATTAAACAGGCCTGCTACTCCTTTATCGGCCTCAAAAGGAAGAAAGGCCGAGTTGGCCTAGTTGGCTGACCTGTAGCGGACGGTTTACCCACATAGTGGTCACCCGTCGGTTGTAGGCCGAGCGCAGGACAGGGCTCAGTTCGACGACCAAAGACCGGCGTTCTGCCAAATGTGCTACGCAACCAACCACTACACTAACACAGCACAAGTCTTCATCGTGTCCGATCAGGGCGTGGTCTCGCGCAGCGAGGAACGCCTCGCGTAGCGGGGCACCCCTCGCGCAGCGCAGCGAACTTAACCAGGTATTGCTTTGTAGTAAACATGTCGCTTGCAGTGCTTTAAATGTAAACTTAGTGATCAAGATAAACTCGAATATCTACTCAAAATAATACAAGACCAAAAAGCATTGTCCAGCGATAATAAAGTGCTGAACATGCAACAGTATTCGAGATATCGGTATATAAAGTATTTGTAAAGAATACTTTCACTGACATTGTATAGGTCATTTTAAGGTTATTAACAGCGGTGGTAGTCAAGATAACAGAAACGACTTTCCTTTAGTGGTATGTAAACTGCAAAATGTGAATGAATGAAGTGAATCACCTACGTGACACTTTAACATGTTTTCATCGAACATCGCATTTGCCGGTCAAATTTCCGCACAATCACTGTCAAGCAGAATCGCAGCGGTGAATGGTGACGTGATGTAGCAGACACGCACGTCTGTCGACCGCCTGACTGTCCAAGTACGTCCGAATGCATTAGTCGCACATCCGACAGCGTCGACAGCTGAAATGCTAACGACACAGACGACTAATGACAGACAGTACGACTGGTCGGTCGGTCGGTCCTTCCGACTGCGCTGTCGCCGGCGACTTACCTAGAACGCCGCGAGGAGGACCTGGACAGGGTGGGATGGTGGCCAGGCCAGGCCAGGGTAGCGTCTACGGTGAAAATGATCGATAACTTGGTTGCCGACACAGTAGATCGTTATTGACGCGGCTTGCCGCCTGTCGTCAGACGGCGACCGCCGCCGCTCACTGACGCAGGGGAACGGTCGGGCGAGGAGATACAGGCGGCGGCGTTTAAGCCTACGTATATATAAAGGCCGGCTGGCTACAAATAGCGAGTGCGGCACAGCTGATACTCGGCAGTAGTACGCCGGCGGCGGTCAACATGGCTACCGCACGTTGCCAGCAGCTGGAGCAGCATGGCGAATCGGACAACGACGACGACCAGGCCTTCGACATGGCCGCACTGAACCAGTTCGACTACATCCGGTTTACGCTGGCCGACATGAACGGCATCGGGCGCTGCATGTCCGTGCCACGTCGACACGTCGAACATTGCCTGCACGAAGGACTCGGCTTCTATGCAGGTAAACCTGCGTCCCAGATCCGCTGCAGTTGTTACTCATCAGTACATTGCATCCAGGAAGCTGCAGCAGTTGCAGTTTACGCATGGTATGATGTAGGCCTACGACATCTTTACTGATAGGCTGTAGACTGTACCGCACACCTTAACAAGCAGGTGAAGCAACAAACCATGTGCTCAGTCGCAAGTGCACATTGCATTATTATTATTATTGTTGTTATTATTATTTAGGCTATTTGTAACGAGCAAGATCCCCTCAAGAAGGCCGCAAATGCGCTGTCTGGCAGTGAGAAAATATAGCTGTCTATAAAGAACTAAGTAACTTCCGTCATATTGTCGTAATGCATTAAACTATTTTTTTGATTACAAGCGTCGCCACAGTGTTACTGGAGTGTGGTGTGATACCGGACTGCTTTCATACTGTAATTACACGTAATATTGTAAGCAATTTGAGAAGAGTAGCATGATTTGTCACAGTGCAGACTTTTCGCAGAATGATATCTAGCCTATATCTGGATTTTTTTGCCATTTTTGCTGTCTGTCTGTCTTTCTCTTCGTTTCATAGGCTATGAAGCCCGAGTCAGATAAATGTTATGTTGTTGTGTTTTAATATTTATGGCCTTATTTCGGCAGTCATTGTTGTGTGACTTGCGCCATAGTGGACCTTCCAGTTTTTTTTACTTTGGCCACTATAAATAGTTTTATAATGTAATGTAATGTAATGCCTGCCGCAGCTATAACTATGAAAAGACTTCCGTTTGTACATAGTACGATAACCTGTGGCCGATCACACTGTTACAACCGCCGTGTGTTCGGTGGCTGTTACGCCCTAGCCCACATGTTGCATGCACGCATTGTTGAAGTGCATGGCGGGTGGCAGGTGCATTGTCGTATGTCTATAGTGACATTGTGACAGTCGAACTACTCGAGAAATATCATACGCGAGTTAATTTGCACCTGTAATATCACGAACTGTAACAAGGCTGTACATTATGCTGATCTCTCTCTTTAATAAAACAACCGTAACACTGGTGAGTTCACCTCTTCAGTACGGTAGTGCCGTATGCAGGGTTGTGGTCTCGGTCTCGACGTCTCGGTCTCGAGACGGTCTCGAGACGTATCAACGTCTCGACTCGGTCTCGTCTCGAGAAAAATTGTCAACGTCTCGGTCTCGTCTCGGTCTCGGGAGGCAGACGTCTCGGTCTCGGCCAATTACGTCTCGTGCCCAAGACCAATTCTGGGCCAAATTGCGCAGGCCATGTTAATAAAACTTACGCAGTGTGAACGGGCTTTAGACACCGGGGGTTCTGAAGCCCTCACTTTCTCTTACCAAATATCTGCTCTCTCTGAATCTTGCTATTATCATATTCGTGCACTTCGCTGTCTTCGTCCTTATCTTGACTTCAAAACTGCCAGTACCATCGCCACTTCTATCGTTCATTCTAAACTTGACTACTGCAACTTACTGTACGATAATCTTTCACAGTCTCAGATAAAAAAAACTCCAGAACATCCATAACTCTCTTGCTCGTGCTGTCACCAAAACGCCAAAATCTTCTCACATTACTCCTGTTCTGAAATCTCTACACTGGCTGAAAATAAACGAACGCATTAAATATAACCTCCTTTCTCTAACTGATAAAGTTCTCACAACCCACCAACCTCAATATCCCCACGACTAGATTTCTGTTCAACCTTGTCACAACACACGTTCTTCATCTATGGTCGCCCACCTACCCGCTCCTCTTTGAAAATCACAAATCGCTCTTTTAGGTATGCGGCACCTTGTCTATGAAATGAACTCCCCACTGATCTCCACGAGCCTCATCAGTCTCCTGCACTTTCTCCTATTACACATGACAGTTCATCATCTTCACCATCTTCACTATCACCGCTTGCATCTTCTCTTACTCGCTCAGTATTTCATTTTGAACTCAAGACTTGGCTCTTCAGCAAATTCTTTCCTCCATATACCTCTCCTTTTCTACCGGACTGATTACACGGACTCTCGGACCATCTAACGATTTTACTCCGCTCAACGGCTGCATTGGTAAGTGTGTTAGACTAAGCCGGCTCCTAGTCGGTTTTCGAACGAACTTTAAATCACTGGACTTTCATTCATTCGTTGTAAACCTATGCTGTAGTTACTATTGCTCATCATATTAACACGCTAAAAAATGAACGTGAAAGATAACATCTATAGGCCTGTAATTGCAATCAATAAAACTTGTACTTTAACGTCTCGATCACGTCTCGAGAGCTACAAACGTCTCGTCTCGGTCTCGTCTCGGCTGGTAAAGCCAACGTCTCGGCCTCGTCTCGGTCTCGGGAGGTGAGCGTCTCGGTCTCGTCTCGGTCTCGAGCTTTTACGTCTCGTGCCCATCCCTGGCCGTATGACATCCGCTTTTGGAGAAGGCATTTTGCTCCTAGAAACAAGATAGAAGTCGACACCATGCGGCGAACCATTGATTGGTACATGTATGTCTTCATGTACATGTATGTCTTCACATGAAAACGTTTCTGTCACCTTGACCTTTGAACCAGTGAATGACCTTCTCGCTGTCATGTAGACCTGGTATTTGACTATAATTGCGGTACGTTTCATTAAAATACGCTCCAGTCATTCAGGAGATATAAAGGTGAAAAACGGACTCAGACAGGCTCACAGACAGACAGACAGGCAGACAGACATAGAGACAGACAGACGCATTCGGAGTAGGTGAGGTCGATGTACACAGTCGCAGCGTGCACGTTTGCATCACTGTATTATTATTATTATTATTATTATTATTCAACGTAAAGGTTAACGTGGCGTTAAGCGAGAACGCTTCAAGGACACGGTACACAATTAAAATAAAACTAAAGCTAAGGAAATGAGTTATGGAAAAGAAAAGTAGTCTGTATCTGATACATGAAAAGAACTAAGTAACTTCCGTCATATTGTCATAATGTATGCAACTATTTTCCTCATGAATGTCATTCATTTCTCATGAAAAGAACAATGCATCTGGCGCCTATCGGCAGCGGAGGCATAAAATACATGTACAGCAGAGTTTAGTTACGAAGGTTTAGTAGTAGTAGTAGTAGTAGTTTATTTGCATGACAATAACCAAATCAGTTACAGGTATGAACACAATCATAAACTTACACCATGCAAACAAGGCCCTCACAGAAGTTCACAACTTA
>Ga0049105_1001503_pt1 | contig 10462 bp, 5 predicted proteins | sample WorMetvaBAHAMAS1_FD_61260 | JGI IMG/M metagenome (GOLD analysis project Ga0049105, IMG submission 61260) | Worm MetaG Olavius vacuus BAHAMAS.1 | ecosystem: Host-associated > Annelida > Digestive system > Unclassified | place: Germany: Marburg | collected 2013-04-09 | reverse complement strand
TTTTTACGGGTCAAATGACCCAACCAACAGTGTCAAAGCACTGAAGGGAGACACAAGACTAAACTAAACCAAATACAACAAAACACCAAAATGCATCTTAACTAAGGAATACACACAAAAAAAACACAAAAAACTAAACCCAGGTTCGGTCGCTTCCTACGACCTCCGGCCTGGAAACGGAGTGGGACTATTCTGGTAGAAAGGAAAAGCATGGACAAAAGAAGAAAATAGTTAAAGCCAATACGAGAGAAGGAAAAAGTGAAAAAGAGCTAGTACAGCTATTACCAGATAACACAATGTTGACTCTCACTCTGACTGAAGGCAGAATGCTCAGTGATTCACATTGTACATATACTAAAACGACAACAACAACATTCAATGCTCTACAAGTGAACATGACATTAGTCTCATCTGATCTAAGGCACACCGGTGACGATGCGACATATGCAAAAATAAAACTGTGTCCAAACGGAGCATAAGCCTGCTCAGTGCCATGAGGTTTAGCTCTCCAGGTGTTTACATCAAGGACTGACCCTACACCCCCTGTCTTAGAGATATGGACTTGTCTTCAGAACACAGTTAATATCTCTCACGGCAGGTGTCACGTCAAAATACCGAAACGCTCTCAAAGTCAAATCTCACTAAAATCTAAAAACCTCTACGGTTTACCATCACACTGTGTCTAGTACAGCAACGTGTGCTTACTGGCCACTAACTACTACCGGCCACTATGACCAGCAACAGCAAAACTTGTGTCGATGAGCCGAGGTGTACGGGTTTGGAAGGACACGGCGGTGGTCCAGATATGACTGGATATCTATCTCTTTTGCCAATCATTTCCTTCCTAACTGTTTTCGGTTTCTAGTTCTGTACATCCTGTATAGTAATGGTTTAGTAGTCTAGTACTTAAGCCACTCTAAATAACTAATGTAATGTAATGTAAGTTAATCACATGGATTCCCACCAAGTTATACCAATTTCTGATATAGTTTTTCAGTTTTTAAAAAATAATAATAATAATACACACATTTCTATACCGCCGTAAGGTCATAACTTCAGAGGCACTGCATAGACAGACACACAGACAGATGGTGTTAAAACAATACCTGCTCTGCACAACACAGCTGGTGTGCAAGTACAAAGAGCACATCATTACAAATAGCACAGCAGTGAAACGTCAAATACCACTAAACTGTTGTATACAGTGTTGACAACCAGAAAGTCTTGTTGCCACTAAAACCACTTGTTCAGCACACGAGTGCTGTTTAATACTCGACACAACATCAGTTAATAGTTCACAGACGACGAGTCTGTTTCATTGTAGTACAATTATATAACACAACCACAACACTATCTGTATAAATCAAGTCAAGTGCAACTCTATAATATGTATTTACGATGCTACTGGCCGAGAAAAATGGCTTCAGGAAATTGCCGCATCTTTCGGCATAAAGTGGAAAAGTACCACCAGTTGCAATAACAAAGTGAAACATATTGGAATATTTCCATGCATCTGCAAAATAGATGCCACACAGACCCAAGGTCCACTATGTGGGAGTTGAGCCCTTTGTTGCATTATAAGCTGCCAAAGATTAAACCTAATTATGCCAAGATAACGACCCCGTGTCAGCCACCTGGCTTTCTCAGGCTCAGTTAACGTCCACTGCTATTAACCAACTACTTCGGTATGCAAGTACTCGTATATATACAGCACTGCACTGCAAAAATCTGACAGTGAAATCAAGTGACGAGCAGCGCTGCTGTATGTTCTGAAGTTTTCACAATCGGTATGAAAAGGCCACATTTGTAACATAAAACAACTCGGTGCTATCACTATGTAACAACAAAAACTACATCACAGTGACACACCGAAATAACAAAATTTAAAAAAATGAAATGAGATATCGAGCAGCACATATCACGTTTTGTAAGTTACACTGGTGTAAGTATTTTTATGAGCAATGTGAGGTGTCAGTATTATCAGCAAAATACGCTATATATGCGATTCGGCATCTCGTTGTATTTTTATTGCTAATATGACATGTGGTTTATTATTAATTTATTATTGATGACAATAAAAATTAAAAATGTTAACAAGAATCATGCAACTCTTTTTGCAGACACACAAATACAACTGACCTCAATTTAATAAATTATGGTAATGAGCTGGACAGGCAAGTACAAACTTCCGTCGAGCCGTGCAAATGCGAATTGGTCTCCCCACTTACAAACAAGCATTGCCTGAATAACTCAATACAAGCACGCAACAAAATTCTTATAATGTCATCACGTTCATACTGTATATAGAAATTAGCAACAAAAAAAATAGAATACTGTTGTGACAACCAGTTTGATCCACAATAACAGATGCAAGCAGTAAACTTAAATAAATGTGGAAAACACAACTCTGCTGAAGCTAACTCTACAAGTGACAAATAAAATACACTGTGTCTAGTGAAGTGACTTGTGCTTGCTAGCCACTGACTACCACCGGCCACTCTGACTAGCAACAGCAAAACTGTGTCGATGAGCTGACGTGTACGGGTTCGGAAGGCCCGGCGGTGGTCGAGATACGACTGGATACTGCTTCGGCTTAGTCATGTCTGCATAACAATACAGAGACATTGTGACGATGATGACTAGAATGACAATTGCAAGACAGCTTGCACAAAGCACAACAATTAACTCATCTGTTCCTGGCAGTTCAAGGGCTACCATTACACAATATCTTATAACTCAAATGTTTAATAGACATCTTGCTGACAGACAAACTGACCAGCCAACCGACAGACAAAACATAACCTTTTGCACAGCTGATAGAGGTAACCACAGAGTACAGGAAATGTCAACAGCATGACAAAGCAAACGCCTCTTGCTGAATCTGCAGCAATAATTAGAGACTGCCAACCCTTAGTGACCACTGCATAATGATTTGGGCTGTAAGGCAAACTAACATCATGTGTAGCATCCACAACCATCAATCACGATGATTCCAGAACAGCTGTGGTGAGACTTTGTATCATGGTTTATGTGAAAGAATTGTAGAACTACCATACCGTCATTTCTGAGAAACTATAGTTTTTGTTTTGCCACACCCTGTAATCCTGTATTACATTAATAGCCATCATCATCACACCAATGTTACATCACTAAATCACCAACATGCCATCAGATTGGAACATACACAGTGATCTTATACACAAGTGTACAAACCAGCAATAGCAAGAAGCAGTTTGCGTCTAGCGCCAAACGTTGTAATTCCGAGTTCTTTGAGGTCAGTGTCAGCCAATGTCAAAAATGATGCCATATCAATCTATCAGCAGCATCACAATCCATTCACGAGTCATCCAAGTTGCAAATGTTAAACTTAAGTGTCAGAGTATTTTAAATTAAAAAAATTAGTGTATGGCAACTAATAACGTGCTTAATGTCTTTCACTAATTGATTACTTGCGAGTCTGCGACAAAAAATGTATATGTTTTACAGTTCAATAACTTAGTCAATGATGACTCCGCTACGTCACTTCACTACCTATGCGGTGACTGCAAACCCAGAGGCTGGCTAGTCCACAGTCAGCGCTGAGGCCCAGCTTCAAGACACAGCCCAATGTGCATGTATCTCTGATGTGTGCTCATAGTGTCTGTGTATGGGTGGTGTGCTATGCTGCCCTCGGCCAGAGCAGGTGTGTAGTGTGTTTAAGGGACTTTGTACTGTTTACCTTATAGTGTTCAGCACAGTCTTGAGTTTCACTGACCGCTAACGCTTTATAAATCCTACATCTGACAGGCCACCATGCAGTCCGAGATCCACCCACCATGTCCACCTGGCCACAGCATAGTGAGTGCATTGATGCACCGACTATGCGGATCAATGCGGAGCACAGCCTGCAGCCATCTGTTATCTAAAGCCAACACTCATTACAGCTCAGGTGCCCTTATTCCTGAATGTAATGGCCTTTCACAGTTTACAGAGCACACAGGCGAAGACACAAGCGAACCCTCTATACCTATCCGAGAATTTAATCTCATAGCATGCCTGCTAGCCTAATCGAGCCGAATAGCTCCCTTCCAGACCTGGAGTTGAAGTCAGGCCGGTGAGAGCTCTCAGCCCATCAGGCCAGCAGGCACTGTGGCCTAGCCCACTGAGCCACAGGGACAGACAGCCAATGATGACAGTAATGCAACAATACAGTGCAGTAATACAGCAATGGTAAGCATTAAATTCTACAATACTGGGCCAGCTACTGAGACCACTCATCAAGCCTTGTCTAAGATATTAGACCCATTAAACTTAATAATATTTAATTTTCATACATAAAAGAACATGAACAATTACCTCCTGCTCAATAAAAACTCTGGAATATTTAGCAAGTCCGAGTTTGTCGATCAGATCAAGAAGAGTGGCATCAGGTGATGCTGCACCGGAAGTATTTGCAAATGCAGAACTTCTGGAGACTGTAACGTCGTCAACTAGCAGCAACATAAACAAGAGTCAGACCAACAGCGAGAAAAGTCTTTCTTATAAAAATGACGGCCAGTAACAATTATAAAATTTTAATTAAACTGTTAACTTTCCAAGAAAGAGCTCAGCCATTGCTGAGATGGCCACACAATGCTGCACAAGTCAAAATGTCACTTTAGAGTGTTACCTGTCACTAATGCAAACTTTCTCAGTAATCTCTGAGAATATCATCACAAATCATATATAAAAGTACATTCACGGGGCTACATTTCTGTCGCAGACATTTCAATCCATCTGACACGGTTGGCCCGCAGAGCTACCACATTAGATGAGATAACATAACATAACAGCCATTACACTGTTCAAGGTCATTCAAGGTCACCGATTTTCATACCAATGAAAATCCTGTTTGTGACTTCCTATGTGTCAACAACAGTAACTTACATCTGTCTCACACCATTTCCGAGACATCACAGACACTGGTCAAATAGTGGGTGTTGACAGTGGGTGACTCTTGTTTGGGGCAAACCCCTAAGTTCAGGATTGCAGAATTTAGCCTCAAGAAACTCGATATATCCTCTATCATACAGTGCGAAGCATATTTCAATACCTCAAACCATTTAGACATGACTCACAAGTGTGACAAACACAGATGTAGGCAGTAGGACAGACACTGATTGCACATGCCGCACTGCACTATGCTGGAAGGCCAAAAACTAATGATTACATAATTTGGATTGTTATGCCTTATTAAATTTTGAGCAACTTGATGTCTGTATGCAACACATTGATGTCTGTATGCAACACAACTTGCACAATTATAAGAATTGTATGAAACAAACTTAAGCTCAGTAGAAAGAGCAGAGAAATAATTTTTCCAACTCGGCTAATTGAGAAAAGTAGTTCTCACTGGCTTGCTATAAAAAGATAGGACCGATTTAGTAACAGTCCATTAGCAAAATTTAAACAATCAAATTGTTTTAGTCTTTAGATTTATTAACATTAAGTTTGTTAATTTGCACAGCCCTGTTTGAGATGCTTGAAAACTGCAGCTAAACTTCATTATGTTTGGCACACGCAACTGGAAACTGAGAGACCAGCATGCTGACAAACACCACTCACGGCAGTGATGAAAGAAATAGTACACATTTCACACCGCACAGTACACAATGCAAATATCACATCAGAAATGTGTGAGGACATATTTATGATAGTTAGCATTATGCAAGTTACGAAAAGATCAGTGTCGACAAACCGGCAGCATCTTGCTGAAGTGGATCAGCCGTGGACTTTGAGCTGCTTGGTGCAGAATCACCACTCTCATCTTCCTCCTCGGCTTCCTAACATCAACAAACAAAAAAACGGAACTTCATTGAACTATATAAACTACGACAAACAAACAACAGTTTAGCTTAAAATGTCACTCAACAAGCACATTCATGAAAGTTGTTTATATTAACAATCACATATCTACACAATACAGCGCAACTTGTTGTTTATACACGACATACTGTAAAACTGTAAAAATTGTTTTCCCAGTCATAACAGATACAAGCAAAACAGTTTTCAGTGTTCCAGTTACATTCACCCCAACTTCCTTCTATTTTTCATTGCCCTCTAACAATAACAATACAAGCTTCTAAGTAACAATGATCTAGTACCATACTTCAGTACCTCGTATGTGGTAGACATGCCAGAGCCACGATAGCAGAGACTTCTATCTAACCAGTTACGTATCTCAGCATCCGGCATCGACTTTGAAAATCCAAGCCCCGCCCACAAGTCAGTCGGTGTTCGACGTTCGCCGACAGGCTTCTTCATCATTGCTAAATAACATCACCATTATCACAACTTTGCAAGTGTCAGAGATCACTCCTGGACATCATCAGCAGCACCAATCAGCACAGTGTGTTCCACTTCCTATTACCTACCTACTGTAGCTTGTTCTCTCACCAGTCACCACTGCTAAGGTACTAATACTTGTACCTCAGCATTCCGGTTGTCGACGCCCAGTTAGCAGCTGATCAACTCACTCGGTGCGTAGCTGACGTTGTGGAATGGCTGAGTGCCAGTCGGCTGTGCCTCAACCCTGCTAAGACACTAGTCATCTGGCTCGGTTCGCAGCAGCAAACGGACAAGGTCACCGTCCGCGAAATCACCATTCTGTCATCATCGGCAACAACAGTCGACACAGCATGAGACCTTGGTGTGATCGTCGACAGCCAGCCGACCATGTCGGCACATATCAGTGCTGTGTGCCGGTGGGCGTGGAGTATTTTGGGAGTATCACCGACCGGCACATGGATACTTACAGCAGCTCCAATCTGTCACACGAGTGCTATCAGCCGAAGCCGCGAAGAGAGTGGTTCATGCATTCATCACTTCACGTCTTGACTACTGTAACTCGCTGCTGTTCGGCATCTCTGACAATCTGCTCCGGCGTCTTCAGGCCGTACAAATGCTGCAGCACATCTTGTTACTGGTACCCGACGTCGTGAGCACATCACACCCGTCTTGATGCAACTTCACTGGCTGCCCGTGCGACAGCCCATTGAATTCAAGGTGACAAAGCGATGACTGCCTTTCTCCACAATATTTGACTGCCAGCTTACCTCTACTGCCGGCCGACGACGACTTCGATCGTCCAACGTCGCCACGTGTGAGGTTCCAAGAACTCGCACACGTCTGGGCAATCACTCATTCACTGTTGCTGGACTGCATCTGTGCAACAACTTACCTTTGTGGAGAAAGGCTGTCATCGCTCCATCTACGTGACTCTGAACATACTTTCCTGGAGTTCCGCTGGTTACTGAAGACGCACTTGTTTTGCTGAGTACAGCGGCGCCTAGTGACTGTTTGCTTTTTGTGCGCCTTATAAATGTGTATTTACATTACATTACATTACACTTATGAATTAGCAGCATCAGGGACTATAAAGAATGTTGGACAGCCCATCACTTGAGATATAGTAGTAACAATGATATCTAATGCATCACTTTCTCTCACACTTGTTTATTATTACAGCCAGCCCAACTATCTATAAGTCTGACAAAACATTAAGCTATTTCAACACAGTGCGCAAGTGTGACAGACAGACAAAATATGGGATAAGCATACACGGTGTTTTAAGGTACAGTGAATTCTAATTTAAACCGATCAAAATTTTGCCTAAACAAACCTTAACATCTTTTCAAAAAAAAGCAATTAAAATATGAAGTTTACACAAAAGAATTATACCTTGGTTTGCCAAAAGTTTCTTTCCTTCATAGTCAATGTAACTTAAAACAGCTGTTGTTGCAATGCTGTCTGGTGCCAAAGACATTCCACTTGATGTTGCCGACACCAGTGGAGGCTGTGTATCCGTTCTCATTTGACTCTTCTCCAAACAGTCACTGCAAAACAAAATAGTTGGGCTGGCTGTAATAATAAACAATTTCAAGAAATTAATTGAAAGTGATTAACTAATTCTGACATGTGTATCTGCTGTCAAATGACACATTTAGACAATTTTTATCATTTACAGTTTTGCCGAGCTATATGTCCTATTGTGAACATCTGTAATGCAGATAAATTGCAAAAACAATGACAAACACCACATAACTGCAAGAAAAAACATGCAGTTTTAAGCAAAACTGTATCATGCCACAAATGTAAACGGAAATATATCTGAAATACAGACAGATAAGAAACTGTTAATTTTTAATTAATCAAATTTTTTAGGAATTATTTAATTAATCAGTGTTGTTAAAACTGACAGCCAAAAATACCCTTTATATTTATTCTCCAAATAAACATACGGTGCAAAAGATTGTTAGAACATTATTTTTGCAGTGTGATAACATGTCACAATTACAGACAACTCCACGAACATACCGTATAATGTCTGCAGTTTGCTGATCAGACAGTATATCACAACCATCGCTGGACAGCCAACCAGAACGAGTTTCGTCTTCTTTCAACATATCACGGTTTTCATATACAGTGACACAGGCCCTTGCATCAATGGGTGGATTTCTGGTGCAAGAATCTACACAAAATACACCTAACATATAACCATCTGTCAAATTATGACATTATCTACTGAAAATATTGGTCCTAGAACAGTCTGGAATGCAGCATACAGCACAACTAAATAGAAAATCCATTTGCTTTCATGAGAAAAACCTGCACAAATAAACCAGTTATGAGGGTTTATGAATCTAATATTATTTCAGTCTATCTTGGTAGTAAAAATGATAAACACAAAGCAAACATCAGATAGTTAAGAAAATTCAGCAACAGGCATTTACAATCAAATGGTAACAGATGCTATGACAATATCACATTATTTCTTAATAACGCACAACAACTTTCTTGACTTTCTATGTACTTGTTTAACAGCCTTGTGTGAGTAAGTCATTTGTGACGTAAAACTGAGAAGTTAACCCGAACTTCAACTAAGAGATCAATGCTATCATACTGGATAAATATGCGGAATTCACCATTTTGCAATAAATTACAAACCTGGAATTTCTTTTAGCTATTCTTCTGCAACAAGTTTATCAAGACGTAAAATTGTAACAGTGGAACAAAACACACCAGGCAGGCTCAATGTTGGGCGATCAGTTGCCATTAAAGTTGAAACTGGATGAGATATTGAAGAAACTGATGACCACTGGGTACCACCACCACCAGCAGCAGCAGCCGACACTCCATCAGTTGTTGCTGCAACATCAAGCACAATCAATTAGCTTCACACAGCCAACAGTACTTACTGAACAGCTTACCCACAATAGACACAGGACAGCAAAATATGACCGAATTCAAAACCATGTGATGTCTTCTTACTACACTGGAAGAATTACATCAGCATTCACAATGCTTTCCCCACGACTTTCACATACCAGGTATATGCACTGAGGAAACTAAAGAAGCACCTACTACATGAATCCAAAGCATGAAGACCAGCATCCCATTAAGGACTGACAGTAGTCAAGAAGCCTGTGATGACAACATTCTAGCCATTGTATCATCCAGCTAAATGCTAAATGTCTCTCCGCTTAACATACAGCAACTAGGTTCTTGCAAAATAAAATAACTGTTAAGAATTACAGTTTTGACATTCAGCATGTAACATATAACACTATCAGCTGCTCCGATTTAATCTAAAACAACTGTTTTTGTTGTATTTACAAAATACAGTACAGTGTAAAGTCTGTTTTTTAAATATTATTCAATAAAATTCTCCCTTATCATGCATAATGTTTTAATCAGACAACCAGCTGTCTGCTATGATGTCTACCAGTCATAAATGATCTGCCAATAACATATACTAAACATCAGCCCAGAAGAAAAACATATCAATGTTGCTGCTGCTGCTCTTCACAATCTCTGCAATCATTGTTATGCAAATTTATCATCATCATCACTACACTGTGTCTCAAAAAAAACATCCCCGATGTTTTTAGCTATAACTCGCGAAAGCACTGTCAGATTTTCATAATATTTGGTAGAAATATTAGTAAGAAAGCAAGCAATCAAAAGATGCTATATTTTTCCACCTCACCTAATTAATGCTTCTGCACTACCTTGCAAAACTAAAAACATGGAAAATGTATCTTTTCACGTAAATGTTTCATGTTGATTTGTCAATAGGCACACAAGACACATCAGAATTATCACCAAATCACTGTTAGACTACTCTTCATTCATGAAACGATAAGATGTGTGCACCAAACAAGATCAAGATAGGGAAAAATGCATTCAGCCACCGTTTTCGCACGCACTTAGTGATTACCATATCTGCCATGGTGTCAGGCCGTTGGGCACCATGTCAAGAATTGAAGTTTTTGTTCATCAAGCATGAATTGCATGTCAATGGATAGCATTATTGAGGTGTTCAACCATCTTAACAAAATGTTAATAGCTACCAAACACATTGCGGATAGTAATTTTGTCCTTCAGTAAGACAGCGCACTGGCACATCTTGCACGCAACATTGTCCAAACCTCTCAACTTCACT
>Ga0049105_1001502_pt1 | contig 10463 bp, 6 predicted proteins | sample WorMetvaBAHAMAS1_FD_61260 | JGI IMG/M metagenome (GOLD analysis project Ga0049105, IMG submission 61260) | Worm MetaG Olavius vacuus BAHAMAS.1 | ecosystem: Host-associated > Annelida > Digestive system > Unclassified | place: Germany: Marburg | collected 2013-04-09 | reverse complement strand
ATACAGCATTTTGAGTGAAATGATGCTATTTCTGAACACTTGCATTTTCTCAGGTAGTGCAGAAGCACTAGTTAGGTGTGGTGGGAAACTATAGCAGCTACTGATTGCTTACTTTCTCAGTAACATATATGCCAAGCATTATGAAAATCCGACAATGCTTTCTAAAGTTACAGCTAAAAATGTCGGGGATGTTATTTTTGAGACACACTGTATACATATACACTGTGCCCGGAAAAAAGTTGCCACTTTATTTTTTGCCATAACTTTGCCAAATCCTAACCGATCTTCAAAATTCTTTTACCATCACACTCAGCAGTAAATATGCAATAAAGAAATCACTAAATATCCAACCATCATTCACCCGCGTCGCTACGCTACCTTGTAAAACTGTTATGCTCAAAAATCATAAATTACATTGTAGGCCTGTATTAAAACGTTTAATGACAATAAACAATTCCACAATAAAATCATTTGTAGAAACTGTAGTGTTAGTTCGCACATTTTAGCGTCAAATTAGTCAACAAGTCTTCATATGGACAATACGTGACTAAAAATGATGTTCAAAATGTCCACCGCCAGCCTGCACACAAGCAGACAAACGACGACACGACTGAGGAATCGCTGCTGTGACGTCACAATGATGTCATCATTGGACACAGCATTGCCAAGTAAGCAAGAAAAATATTTACCCATCTGCATGCGTGGTCCATTGCGATGGAGCATGCCAAAAATTACGAAATAAGATGCAAAATTATCTGAAATATACGAACAAAACGAGTGGCACCCTTTTTCCGGGCAATGTAATTTACGATTTTTGAGCAAAAAAGTTTTGCAAGGTTTTAGGGACGTGTGTAAATTATGGTAGGATATTTACTGACTTCTTTACTGCAAATTTACTGCAGAGCGTGATGGAGATTTTTGAAAATCAGTTAGCATTTTGCGGAGTTACAGGCAAAAATAAAGTGGCACCTTTTTTTCCGGACACAGTGTATATATATTATGTATATGATTATGTATTCACAGGGTTAACCAACAATTATATGTAAAAAAAACTGTGGTACACCAAACGTGTCCGGGTTAACCGCACATTTCTACATGCGGTTATCCCGACAGGATTGGCGTGTCCCGACACGTGAAGATTTTCGTTACTTATTTATTTTCCATGACCGATTTCTGTTCAGTTAACCCTCCCCTCCCCCCCACCGGTTTTAACCGAACGTGCTGTTGCTGCATTCCACTGAACTCGTGAACTCGTGATCACGAGATGGTAATCACAAGTTCATGACTTGCAAATGGAACGCACTTACGCAACATAAGCCCCGCCTACCTCAGATCGTCAATTTCGTCATCATGACGTCATGCTGAGTGCACAATGTAAATCACACCTTAAGTTCGATAATGGCAATCTAATATGGTTAAATTACCAAGATATATCCTATTAAAAATATATATCTTATTAAAATACTGCAAAAAGATAAAAAGATCGATTTACAGCCACCATGCACATCATGAACCTCTGCCATCGAATCACAAGTGGTGAACTCAAGGTGCACGAACCCAATCGAGTTCACCGCTCGTGATTACGAGTTCACGAGTTCACGGCGTGAATGGAACGCTGCTTCACCACTCGTGGACTCGTGATCACAAGTTCACAACTTCAATGGAATGCAGCATATGTACAGCTGCCCGGTATGTACACATAAGGGCTACCCGCCTGTACCCGGATTTCGGGATCGCTGAACAACGTCGGTGCGGATATCCTGCTCTCTGTGCACATTCGACGTACCGTATATACACATACACAGCACATGCCGGTATACATTGGCACCACACTCAGTGGGCTAAACCAACAGATACAGGTATTATATTGGTTTACTGAAAAAGTGTCAAACCGCAAATCAAAGGAAACGTGCTAGTAGTAAGACTACTACAAACACAATTTAGTATAAAACGAAAGAATACAACAAAATCACAATCGCCTATAACCGTCCTTTATGAACTTTGTTCTTAACATTTATACAAACATAATGCAGTATAAAACGAAAGAATACAATAGAATTACAATCAAAATCAATAAATGTCTGCATACAGCATTCTAATTAGAAAGTTGCAGTCAGTTAGATAGGAACAGCGGTTTTGAATCTGTCTAGTATGACTTTGCCCAAATGCCATTCACTCTGAGATGTGTTCAGTACATGGTGACAAATGTTTTACAAAACCAGCAACACATGTTTGGTGTAAGAAGTTTCCTCGTGGACGAGAAAGTGTTTTGATGAAAAAGACCCGACGTGTTGTTTCGACGACTGATGCAGCGATCGCATACAGTCTGAGTGGTGTGTGTCAATAAGTGTTTAAATAAATTTGGACGACATGCTGAAAAATAAAACATTGATGTGTGCCATGAAACAGGTTTCATTGCTATGCATCCAAATGTTACCAGGAACAAATGTAAAAAATGAAGTTTATAAAACGATTATAGGCGACGTAGTTGCACATCTAAAACCACAAAATTCACCGTTTCGTCAGATTTGTAATGTACTGCATCATCACTACAGTTTTATTAACGTTATAGTTATTGTACTTTTACGATTCACAAAATAGCCGGACTACCCGGTACACTGACTAACTCGGTTACCTGTAACTTGATTTTATTTCTGAATTTATCTTAACTGTCCATCACTAGGCATAATATTCAACTTTTAAACACATGACGTCATTATGACGCAATTAATGCAAACTTCATTTAAAACCACTATTTATAGCATTATGAATCGAATTACAGCCAACATCGCATCGCATATATGTCAGTGTGCTGTATCTTTTCGCATTTCTGCTGTTTTAGATGCGCAACATTGATTATAACACTTTCACATAATCTGTTTGTTAGGCCTAATAATATGCCTGCTTGCTGGTTTAGCATGCAGCTGTTGTTGCCGACAAAACCTTTTCTGTGAACCTCACTCAACCACTTTTAGCAAAGTTGTACATGACAAGTTTCCTTTTCTACGTGAAGTTGTAGGAAATGGACCACGTCTTCGCATTGGCTGTTTACCTAATTCGCCATTGCACATGCGCAAAAAACGGCCACAGTTGTACTTCTGCTTTAAATACTGAGTGCAAAATTAAGTGCTCTGTCCACGGTTTGGTACAGAACCTGACTATTTGGGCAAATTGGCCGCGTTTTGCACCATTTTGGCCATTTCTAGTGCGCATGCGCAGAAACGGCCATAACACTACTTCCGGAGTAAAATTTGACTATATTGAACTCTTGTTAGGGAGCTTAGCTGTGTCGATATTATTCATTCTAAAAATAGCTTTAACTGCACTGCGATGTGTCATTGGCCGTTTGCGTTGCTAGGCCTATAGCCTAGCGAGCTAGCATAGCTTGCTTGCTGGTCACGTCCGTACGCGACAAGCTTAGTCAAAATGTAGCGTTCGTGGGAGTAGTCAAAGTTTAGCGTTGAAGTGGAGTAGTCGAAGTTTGAAGTTCGTGTGGTGGAGTGAAAGTGTCTGATATGTCTGCTGAGAAACTTAATTAAAGTGTGTGAGTGAAATGTGTGGTTTCATCCCGTCATCTCTACCTACGCAGTGAGCAATTCCCATAAGGACACTTTCGATAATAATAATGATGAATAATAAATAACTAAATATAATTAAAATGCCTCCACCAGTATATTATTCCAATTTTATTTCAAACCTAACACTCTACATGCCCAATTTCCTATATGACGAGAAATTCTGGAAATTGGACCACAATTTCAGGTACTTTTAGCCAATTTTCTACTGCACATTCGCAGAAACAGCCATAAAACTACTTCCGGTCAAATTTTAACCCCAAATATGAAATTCTCATAGGCTGTTTCCTATTCGAGTACGAATTTTGGCAGCACTTCCGCCAAGATTTATACATTTGTTAGGCCTAATAATATGCCTGCTTGCTGGTTTAGGCCTATCCATGCTCATGCGGCTGTTGTTGCCAACAAAACCTTTTCTGTGAACCTCACTCAACCACTTTCAGCAAAGCTGTACATGATAAGTTTTCTTTTGTACGTGCTGTTGTTTGTATTGTGCTTGTTGCAGACGAGAGACAAAGAGCATTGTGGAAGTTCTAGATAACTCAGCAACCCGCAGCCATGTTATGACAACTGATGTTTCCAAACAACAACAGTGACAGTAGAAAGTACTGTGTACTCAATATATTTGATGATGTGCATCAGCACTGCAGTTTTACTGTAGCTCGTCATTTAATCTTTAAGTTAACTCGATTAATTCTGGCCTACTTCATCCACGACGGCACAGCCCTTTCCGGTCAGGGCATGTGCCCCGGCTGGCCCCAGCCTCGCACAGCCACTGCTGATTCATAAGAAACCAGCATTTATCAACAAAATGTAGATTCCATTTAATTAGTTCTACCTGACTTTTTATAGTTAACCTTGTTATCAGAAAATCTGCACACTTTAACTTTGTCATTTGTTACTGAAAAATCAGCATATATTGCCAAATCCACTTTATCTGAAATGCAATGACTTGTCACTGAAACATTCCTCAACAAAATGACAGTAATCTTCAGCAAGAGGCTGGTGTCATAATGTTACTGATCTGTGTGGATCATTTGTAAAAACATTCAAAAGGACTAATGAAGGTTTAAAAAGCTCTCGTAAGATAAGCATTCAGGGAAACACAATAAACGAGACAAGTGAGGTAATTATCATTAGATTCTAACTCACCTTTTGGAATTGCAGTACTGTGCCTAGCTTCACTCTTATCTTCAGTGAACTGTGCTGACGACTCTGCATGAATGTCACTATATTCTGGCACAGTTTCAACACCAAAGTAAATAGCTTGATGTGCGATTTCAGTTGACATAGGACCGTCTACAGCCTTTGGTGACAGCACTTTACCTGCTGGTAAAACTGGTTCACTTGGCGGTGGAATACTTTGTGGATGTCCTGTTGACAGATTATCTACACTGTGCAGCATACTGTCATGAGACTCCTTATCAGTTCTGCAAGATTTCTCTGCCTGATGTCGTTGCCGACGTTCCACCTTGGCTTGTAAAACCATCTACAATTACAAGTGTAAAAACTCTATGCTGGCATCACTATCAAAGGTTAGATGTCACACACAAACTGCAACACAGTAGTGCTCTGTTTCAATTAATTGATTAATCAACGATTAATCGATTAAATTTTCCGCAACTATTAATCAACCAAACCGGCGGCTATCAATTAAAATTTTAATCAATTAGTCGTCAGTCAATTAATCGATGAAGATAACAAATGAGGCAGTTAGAACTTAGTGCAGCCATATGCCTGTTAACAAGATGCATGAGCTATACATATATGCACACTATTGACAGCCTAAATTGGCATTGTAATGCTAATTTACTTCACGGCCTTGGTTCGTGAGTTCACAGTTGCCAAACACAGTCAAATCCCCCGTCACCAAAATTCTAGATCCGCCCTGATATGAGCTTACAGTTCATGTCATTCCCTTATTGTAGGCATAGCATTACAGTCACGTCGGCACGTAGTGGCAGTGGTGGACAGTCCAGACCAGTACAACTTTTGGTGAAACTGACAACGTGTCCAGATGTGTTCAGTAAAACACATCACGGCTTCTATTGCTGCCTGGATAGTACGAGATTGCCGCCCAATCAGTGTCACTGAAGATCACGGTTTCAGAAATATGCTACGTGTAGCTACGGGATGCAGCCAGTACACACCGTCATGCTACGCCACCATTACACATATCATCCAATCACATTATGATACTGAAAAGAGAAACGTTCAGACAGAACTATATTATATATCAGCGGATGGAGTTGCACTAACGGTTGATTTCTGGACCAGCATACAGAATATAAGTCACATAGGAGTTACAGCATATTACGTCAACAATAATTGGAAACTGCAGAGGAAGGAACTGGATGTTGTCATTATTGCTGAACATGTGTGGTAAGATAATCTTTGAAGTAGTGGAAGTGTAGAAGATTTCCGAAAAATCAAGGCTGTTGTAACAGACAAAGGTAAAGGTAAAGGTAAACGTGGATTTGTATACAACCTCATCGTGAACACACCTCTAAGGTGCTCAGGTATGGCACACATTCTCAAAGGATATCTCACCAGGTTCAACTGATCTGGACGCAATCATTATTACTAAAAACTCATCACATCTGCTTCTGTCACGCTCGTGCTTGTGCAGCAGCCAACCGGGTTATGCGGACCACGAGTGCATAAAGAAACCCATCTTGTTCAATGGAATCTCGTCCAGATGCCATTTATCACTGAGCAGGCATCAACTGAGTCTTGTGAGAGACTACTCTACCGGTTTAGTACACGAGGAGAAAAACAAGATGCTCAGCTATTGCAGAGAGACCGTGCTGCAGGGTGCGTTATAGTTTTTGGAGAAAGTAGAAGACTGGAACTGGGAGACAATATTTTACAGACATTATAGCTATCTTCAACCACTGTGATATAATCGGTCTGAAAATCTGTCGAATTCGGTGAAAAAATGCAAAATAAGGCCTATTACGACGTTCAAGGTCATTCAAGGACATCGAGGTCGGTACCAATCGAAAGCCCATATGCGATTTCCTATTAGTGATTAATAGTAACTGACATCCTATCTCATACCGTTTTGGAGTTATCGCAGCTTATTGTTCAAATTTTGGACACTGCGTTTTCGAGCCACCCTTTGGGGGCTTAGGGACAACGTACGATGTTCGTCTTGGGCTCATTGGAAAGCATGTAGTGGACTTCCTATTAGTGCTAATTAAACTTTTTTCACTAGGTGTTACGGCTGAGTCGCTACGAGCAAAAAGAGATCGAAAATTGGCGATTTTGCTCCAGTGCGGTCACTTTGATCCCAAATTTCAGGTAGAAGGGGTCGCCACCCACCAATCATTTTTGCACGATTAGTTAGGCCAATGAATGCCTTACAACTTTGCCGCTGACAGTTTTCACACAAAGAAACTTTGTAGCAGACTTTCTTCAAGCGAAGTGTGATTTTTTTACGGAAATCGGCCGTTATGCATTTTTTAGACCCCCTTTGGGGGACTTAGGGGCAACGTACGATGATCATCTTAGGCTCATTGGAAAGCGCATAGTGCACTTCCTATTAGTGTTAACTGAACTTTTTTCGTTAGGTGTTACGGCTGAGGTGCTACGAGCCAATATCGGTTGAAAATCGGCAATTTCGCTCCAACAGGCGTCGGTTGACCCAAAATTTCAGGTAGAAGGGGTCGCCCCCCACCAACCATTCTTTTTCTCAGAAAAGGAGGCTAAATGATCTTTCGTATGATATAAAAATATGGACCGATCTTTCTACCATTTTGTCACAAAGCACGCGTTTGACAGATGGACAGATAGACAGAATTCTCATCGCTAGACCGCATCTGCATTCCATGCAGCGTGGTAAAAGTGGAGTCTTCTGTCGGTTCAACAATGAGCTTTGACCAGCTTACATGAACGTCCTCGAGTACAACAGGATCTTACAGTTTTACCTGCACACTTTGCCTTTGTTTGCTAACAGAATGAATCATATCTGCCTTTGTCTTCCCAGCCGAAGCTGGTCCTCATTTACTGACCCCGGAGAGATGAAAGGCTGAGTTGGCCTGGGTGGCTGGTTACATACCGAAATAATGTCCAGCACCGCGAGTTGAACCCTGCAGACTGCTAAACAGAGTAAAGTATGCGCACGTCTGAACATGAAACATGTATGTCTGGTGCAGGATGTCATCCATAGGTGGTTTTTCTGTTTGGCTATGGCACCGTGTCACCCATCCTCAATTAATCGACAATTAATCTATTACTAAGCCACGATTAATCAAGCAAAAATTTTTAGCTGATTACATGTACAGCAACACAGTATATCAGAGGAAAATATTCTTATCTAAAAAGTAGCGGACAGTCATTCACAATATCAACATTGTCAATGTACAAAATATGCTTTTTCATACCTCTCCCTCTCGACAAAATTTAATAAAACTGATTATTTTTCTGGAAATTGTTGTTGTCGACTTTCCGAGATCGTGCACCAACATACTTAAGGTGGAATGGAGAAAATGGGTCTGAGATGCAGCAAACTCTCAGAATGAAGATGACTGAACACCAGAAACACCAGACCAACAATACAAGACATTCAGTTAAATGTGACTGCTTGTTGTTGTTGTTGCTGCTGCTGCTGCTGCTGCTGCTGCTATAGCGACATTCCCTTCAGGCAATGCATATATGAGAGGGCAGATGGTCCGAAGAAACAAATTACTCGCTGTTTCTCCCAAAAAAATAGTGCATAGAGATGTGACGAAGTTCGAATTCAAATTCAACAATGTTCAAACTTTGAACGTTTTCAACAGATTTGAAACTCAAAAATGTTTTAAGCGCTTTGTTGTCGAATGCGAATATGTGGAAAAATCCTTGTTCTACGACTGATTTCATATGCACAGCGAGCTAGAGAGTGCAGACAAACTTGTTTTTTTTTCAAACTCAACCTCAACCTATCACACAAACTATACAGTTATTGAATGTGCGACACAACTTTTGCTCCGTGATGTGTTAAACTGTACTAATATGAATACTGATTTTATTGACTTTAGGAATAAACTCATTTAATTAACCCAAACCAGTGCATTACATTCCAACTGCTAAAATATATGCCTCTATTCACATTCGACGAATTTTGTAAGTCAAAATCCGTATTCAATAAATGCAAATTTTGACCAGCTCGTCACATTACTAATAGTATAAGTGGTCATATAATTAACAATCACCAGCATAGCACAAATCAAACACAGATAAAAACCCACTAACATCATATAGTTTAGCTCTGTACTCATCAACTGACAATTGAACATCATCACAAACAGGAGTCACAACATTGCGGCCAATCACCTTCTCGTCAGCGCAATTGTGAAACCTGAAACGTTAACATAACTGTGTACAGCATAAATCTAACTATGACGATGAATTCATTTTGATGAGGGCATGTGTTATGACTAGAGTCTGACACCATGAACTTATCATAACTTTCTGGTTTTAAATTGATTTCTCTAGACTGTCAAGTCAATATAATATATTGGCATAGTTTTGCTCGTTTAAAGTTAAAAGTTAAAGTTAAAAACTAATTTATATAGCACCATCAAGTCCGAAGATTCAGCGGCGCTTGACGACGGGACTAGTCAGCTGAGCAGCCAGAGGGAGTATAGCGAAATAAAAATGTTTCGAGGCGGTCTAAAAGCAGTTATTGACGCAGCGTTAGTAATGTCAACAGGCAGACTATTCCATAAAGTTGGTGCAGCGACACTGAAGGTGCGACTGCCGTAGATAGTTCGAGTTCATGGTACGTGTAGAAGCAGCCAAGATGCCGACCGCAATGTCGCCGTGGATCCACTGATGTGGTTTGACAGCAGCGAGTGCAGATACGCTGGATGAGAAGTAGAGCGTATCTTATACGTCAGAGCTGTGACTTTAAACACGATTTTTTGAAAGACTGGCAACCAATGGAGTGATCTAAGCAGTGGACGAGCATGTGACATTCTCCGCTGTTGTAGCACGACACGAGCCAGCAAATTTTGGACTCGCTGGAGCTTCTGGATGGATGAAGTCAGTGCTCCGTGTAAGACTGAATTACAGTAATCCAGCCTTGCGCCGACGATGTAGCAGGCCAGTGTCCGTGCCACGTCGAGTGGTAGTAGTCGCCGGATGTGCCGAAGCACCCAGATGTGATAGTTGCAAGTCTTGCACACCATTGCGACGTGGGCGTCGAACGACAGCCTGGAATCGAGTATCACATCAAGCGATTTCAGTTTTGACAACAACGTTAAGTTGGCGTCAGCGACGGCGACCGTGTTGACTGTTGACGCAGCACGAAGTTGAGCCAAAGTGCCGATCTTCATGACCTCTGACTTGTCGGCACTGAGCAGAAGGTCGTTCTCGGCAAAGCAGCGTTTGACGTTATGTCACGGGTGCAGGCCTCGAGCATTGATAGACCGGCACGAATAGTCGATGCCCGCATGGCTAGGAACAGCTGCGTATCGTCGGCATACTGGTTATGTTCAACGCCGTGGCTGGTGATGAGCTGTTCGACTGGTGATATGTAGGCCGCGAACAGAACTGGGCCTAGGACGGAGCCTTGTGGAACACCCACCGTGCACTGAATAGTCAACAAGCAGTGACGACCGAGCTTAATGTAGTGGCGACGAGCTGTTAGGTACGACTGCAGCCCACGCAACAAAATGTGGCATGAGTTGCGCCAGGACTAATCTTTCAACAATTTTAGAAATTGTATTCAGATTAGAGATGGGTCGATAGTTTGCTGGAACAGACCGCTCCAGGCCTGATCATAGTCTGCACGGTAGTGCAGAACTGTTGTAAGGGTCGTTCAAAAAAGTATAGAAAATGGCACTTTTCGGGTTGTTGCCGAAGAGAAACCCCTTAACCGATTGACACAAAATTTGGCATGGG
>Ga0049105_1001501_pt1 | contig 10464 bp, 5 predicted proteins | sample WorMetvaBAHAMAS1_FD_61260 | JGI IMG/M metagenome (GOLD analysis project Ga0049105, IMG submission 61260) | Worm MetaG Olavius vacuus BAHAMAS.1 | ecosystem: Host-associated > Annelida > Digestive system > Unclassified | place: Germany: Marburg | collected 2013-04-09 | reverse complement strand
ATAGTTGCATGTAGAATTTCTTCACGATTAAAATGATATAAAAATTATAAAAATCGTGTACGATTAGCCAAAGTTATAGTCAAAAATAAAATGTCACGTTTTTTTATGGTTCAGTGTGTACTGTAGGCCAACAGTAACTGAAAGCTATCTTTGCCTGCCAGATGCACAAATTTCAATTTTAAATTCAAACATTGTGGACGGACTATGGTGCCTTTCCTTACGACCACTGCAAATCCACTGGCTTTGCCTCTGTTTTATTTATGATATGAAACAAGTACTAGCAGCATAGCACTCTGATCAGTCTATCAGATACTGTTGATTTTGTTTTAAAGGTTGTTACCAAAACGAGAACACACTAGTTAAGGCACGTATGTGATACGTTCATCAGTCTGGCAGCAACTACTTACAGCATTGGACTATCAATAATCCATGCAGTTACAACTGTATTGTGTACATACATGAGTTTGCATTGCAGAGACAAGAGTATTGTATTAGCATGCATTTGCGTCGTACTTACAGTCACAGTCTAATGGACGTGAGTCATGTCGTTAACGGGCTTTGGTGTAACTTGTTAATTCTTGTTATTTTGTAGTATTTTGAGTAGTATTTTGCACATTTTATCAGAATTGCATAATTGTCGTATAACTTATGTTTTCATCGAGATTTACTCAGTTGAGCGATATGTAAAAGTCACAGACACTCTCTGCAGTATCGTTCGACATTAGGCCAGTTCAAGCCATAGACCAGTATGTCTTACACACTGTAGATGCATAGTACCCCTGCCATCATTGACAGCCACATAACCTGTCATAACGTACTGGGGTTCAATAAACCATCAGCCCTAAAGGTCGGGTAATCAAAGGATTAAATGGCTGCTGCATTATTCTTTGGCTGCATATCTGAGTAGCACTTTCAGTTACTGTAATTTTTAAATTATAAAAATGATACGGACACAAAATTATTGCAGTGAACTAACTATATGATGACTTTTCTGACATTGCCCATAGTTACCAGGAAATTCCCCGAACTAACCAGGGACTCTTGGCTGACTGGTTTACCAGGGTTAGTGTTTCTTGGGTTTTCCTTACTTCTGCACTTCCTTGATGCTGTTTAGGTGCCATTATTAGTTTATAGCAGATTATTAGTAGATGCCAAGAAGTGGCAGTGATTCTCACATTACATATGAACCTCGTTTTTGAATGTTTTCGTTTCTTTGTGGTTTATGGTGCGTTCTATTAATGGAGTTGTTATTTATTTATCAAGCACAGTTTGTTTACTTGCAGTGATGTCAACTCCCGTTTGGCAGTGATTTCGTGCTTCCATGCTTGACTACTGCAAAGCTCTGTTGTCATGACGTGGGTTCGTTAACTATAAACAGTAATGTGTTGTGTACTGCTTTGTGTGGTTGCTTGGTGTTTGTGCATTCTCTATACCGGGTTGTCCAGAAAACTGCACAAAGTTCGTTGCACCGTAATTTTGCAACCATAAGTAACAGTCTTGCGGTTTTTACCAAAATGTTAACAAGTCAACTGGTAACATGAAAAAAAGACTTTTAAAAATATTTTAGTATTTTAATTACGTGAATTACATATTTTTTGTTTGGCAGCTTGTAAGAAAACTACAAAAAAAACATAAATATTGGCGACCTTTTCAAGGCTGTCATGACAGAAGAAAAGTGCACAACAAGCAAATGTCACAGAATTAAGTGAAATGTGTTCACCCTGGTTTACCTGCTTGTCCATCTTGGTTTCAGCTTAAGTCAGTAACCAACTTGACATTTGAGTGAATTCTCACCGAGCAATGACAGCTGCTACTGCTCAGCTTTTCAGTTCTACCAGTAGAATCAGTTCTTCATTAGAGATCCAACAGCATTCACTCTCTCCCCTATCTTACTGGAAAGTCAACAAATTATTCTGTCAGCAGTCCAGCCTTTGTCATTTAACAAAGATTTTTATTAAGAATCCGTCTGCAGCTGTCACAGATGTCATGTTTACATGCAGATGATGTCACTGATGACATGCAACCACTTATGGCTGTTTGGCAAAGAATATTTAATAGATTTACACAAATTGTGCATTGATTGGCAGACAGCAATCTTTGCCGAGCATTATGGCACAAACAACGCGATTCTACAGCGAATGGTTCCATGTTTATCGTGTGCACAACTTGTGCAGTTTTTCTGGACCACCCTGTAATGCTTAGAACGGGTACCCTGCACCATTTTGTTACTGCATTACTCTTTTGCTACACGTGTACCTGAACACAAGTCACTGTTGGATCTGTGTAATTGTAAGTCATTAGATGTCGACTTATTTATTGCAGTACATGGATTGACTGCACCAAATTTATCTGTCGAGTTAAGTTACAAAATGTTTATCAACACTGTCCCAGTCTGATTTACACCACTGCAGTTTGCTGCAACATGTTATATCATGCTTGTGAAAGTCAGGAGTTCGTCAGCAGGTTATGTTTTTTTTTGTTTTTCAGATTGGTAAAAGATCCCGAAATAATTGTTTATTACACGTCAGGTATCGGGGTTCATTAATACCTGAGCGCTGATCACATGGCTTGCCTCGAGGCTGAATATGCTAGTTGTTGTGAAATCACATTGTTGTAATGACATTAACAAGATTTGCCATAATTAAAGGTGTAACGTGTGGTTGCTGATGCTTTATTTCATGTGTTCAGATTCATAGAAAGAAAGTCACTACTACGTATTAATCACTCAATAATACTAACTTATATCATATCTCGCGCTGTTTCAAAGTTATCATGCAGTACTAGTCGAATTTCTGCTTTCGAATGGGATAGGCCTACCTCTGTTTAACTAACTGTTTCTCAGCAATCTCTGAGAATGATCACCATAAGTCGTATATTGCCGAAAAGTGGATGCTTTGGGCTACATTTTCGCCACAGACATTATGGGTCTGACTGTAAACGGGGTGCACCCGTAAACTCTTGTTTGCAAAATTGTCCTCAAGAAACTAGAAACATCACTCTGTTGTGTGCTGTGAAGTGTATTCAATATCTTAAACCGTTCAGCCGTGACTCACAGGTGGACAGATGGACGGAGCACGAACAGACAAAATTCCAATAGCAAACGGCGCTCTTCACGACGTTACGCGGCCAAAAATGTACACGGGCGTAATTTTTAAATTAAGAAAGTAGTGTCATTATTGAACTTCAGTAATCGACGGAAATTACGGGGCCTTTGAGTGAGTTGATATTGTACTACAATTATAAGCATTTTGTGTTTAAAAAAACAGCCGTAATTGCTAGTCAGTTTAGCAGTAGGCATGCTTTTGATTCTGTGTTCACTTATAGTTGCATAAGGTATAAGCTTACAGGCTTTAAGCATACGCTGTTAATGGCTTTGTGCATAACAAACAACGACGATCAGATATAGCTACGAAATATTTGTACGATATTCTGCTGCACGACGCGAGTTCAAATCTAGCCTCGTGCAGCTAGCGTCAGCCGTTCACAGAACCACAACATTAAACCTACAGCTACGACGTCTGACGTATTTTACATTTGCAAGCCTCTCCCCCATCGTCATAGCCAGCAACTAGGGAGCCTATCCCCCATTCTTCAGAGAAAACTGTTTTGTTCTTTCACATATAGACCGTTTATATGCTGAGTGTCCAACCGTCTTTTTAATGTGAGCTATCACAGATAACTATGTAACTAGGCATGTGACTTTCTAGGACTCCTGGCTTTTTCATTTGATTGAGTTACAGGCCTCCCCGTTAGTATTGCTGGCTATTCTGATGCTATCTACTGTCTAATGCCACCAACATCAACACCGCCACCTCAACCGCATGCATCTATAGCAATGTAGTCGCCAATATACATGTACATGTACTTATCCGGGATCTGCTCATTCAGCCATAACAAATGCGATCACTGTTGAGATCTACGGCTTGACCTAGCACACCATCACCTTTTACGCTAATACACTGTATTTCAAAAAACATGGTGTCGAACTTTTTGCAATAACTTCATCAACTGTTAACCGATTTTGAAAATTATTTTACTGTTGGAAACAGCAACGAATTATCTGCAAAATAAACATATTTTTTGCCGCCTCTTAAAAACCTCGCTGTACTGTACTATCGTGTGAAACATAAAAGTTTAAAAAAAGTTGCAATTGCTCTACCACTCCTTGATGACAAAGCTGTCAACTCCACTGTTTTTAAATGCTTTAAACACTTAAAGAAACATTACTTTACTTATTTACTGTGTTGCCCAGCAACGCGTGTCTCAGCTCAGTCATGAGTTTACGACGTTGAGGAACTGTTGGACATTTGGATTTTGGCACGGCCTTCAACTGAGTGCAGTTGATAGCACAATAATTGATGGAGAGTGCGTCTTCGCGCCTGCGTACGGGGCGAAGGGGGCATTTTGAGCTCTTACAATATGCTAATTGAGTGAGCGATCATTGAAGCAGTGAAGCAATGTTCCAAACTCGTGTTTTTCAAATCGGTTAACAATGCACACAAAGTTATCATAAAAGTTCGGCACAGCTTTGTCATCAATAATTGGCAGAGCAATTGCAACATTTTAAAACTTTTATGTTTTACAAATATGGGTTTTTAAGAAACGGCGAAATATATTATATTTAATTTGTAGACAATTCATTGTTGTTTCCAAAAGTAAAAGAATTTTCAAAATCGGCTAAAAGTAGATGAAGTTATTGCAAAAAGTTCGACACCACGTTTTTAAACGCAGTGTATATGGCGTTGTCGTACAGAAACAACTAAACAACAAGTCGCTTTATCGAGGCATATTTAAGTCATCCGCAAGCCGACAAGGTAGAATAACCTACTCGCTGCTATAAATAAGTATGTTAGGCCTACTGAAACTGCTGATAACACTATCGATGTTCTGCCCGATCACAACAACGACGATCGTTCATAGACACTAAAGTACCGTAGCGCAAACAACAGATTACGATTACGTCGTGCATTTAGCTCCACTGCATCGAGGCTTAATTTTAGGATGTGTACGGTATTGGTACATGTACTCGGTTCCAACTTGCAAAAAATCGCAGGTAATTTCTTTTGAAAATGTACTATTTTGACCACTTCGGGGCATCATTCCTATCTATTTTCATTGTTATTACTGTATACTATTATACTTAAACTTAGCATATTCATTGCGTTCTGTCATGGCTCATTAAACGAATATGAATGAATGAATGAATGAATTTAAAGTTTTCGTCGCCCCTATTCAGTGGACCAGTAGCGTACGTGATGAATGTAACGTCAACATCTGGATGTTCTGCGCGATGTCGGTTGGTCTGCGCTCAGAACTGCATCACGACGGACATTCTGCGCTGATAATGTACGCTGCGATGTCGAAACTCGGATCCTCTGGAGCTTCTGTCACGGCGCTCCGATACGGCCGTCACTCCAGCGCCTTCCACGTCGTCGTCATCGTTGGTGGTCTGGCTGCCCGACTTGAGGTCGGCGAGGAACATGGGGCAGAACGGCACAAACTTGAAGATCGTCCAGCGTCTGATGAACGCCATACCGCACGGCAGGTCGTAACAGTCAGACGACGCCGATTTGGGCTTGTCTGCCGCCTCACTGCCTGCCTCCTCCTCCTCCTTTGCCTGCCGATGTTCGCCACGAAGATGCTGGCGCCACTTTGCCATTCCACGCTCCTCCTCTGTACCTGCGTGACGTCATTTCCACCACAGTTTATGCGCCAACAGCGTATAACAGTTGCTATCTGCTCTGTACAACTGCAGTCTGTCACTGAACATGTTTGGCGGCGACTGCATGACGGCTTGTCTTCTCAGACAATGATCCGGCGGCATTGTGGCATTTCTGCCAATTCTAGTGCCATCTACAAATTTCACGATTTACTTACTTTACTCGCTTACTTATTTAAACAATTCGTAGGCCGGACTCGTCTGCTAAACGACATGGCCTACTCATTTTAGTTATTATTTAGTTTTGGTTTTGAAAATCGCTTTACTTACAGTTTTAGTTTTAGTTAATCAATGCCAATCATTTTAGTTTTAGTATTAGTTACTAAAATATCAATGCCAATCGCTCGCGACACGTGTGCTAAGAAATTCAGTCTCCTTCTTTTTCATCTTATTTCACACATGCCAGTTCATTGTCACTGTCTCCACCTTCATTATCCATCACTGATTCCATCTTCCACTCGAGACTTTCGCCTGTTTTTGTGTTTCAGTATTATTCATCTGTTAATTATATTTTGATGTCGTGTGGTAGGCTATAGCTGGCTCGTGTGCTGAATACTCGCATATTGTAAGGCCTATAGTATATCAATGTGAAAAAAACTTCTCAGTTTACAACTTTACAACATAGTGTAAGGCCTATACAAACAGTTAACAAATCATTGAGTGTTTAACCCCGTGATGTGCTAAGTCCAATGTGCCCATACAAGAAGAGCTTCTAGCTTTTATCGAAATCGGTTAAGGGGTTTCCGGGCTGTGAGGGCCAAAATGGGAGTGTCTCACTCCCATTGACTTCGAAAGTCGCCCTTATTACAACAGGTCAGCGCTACCGTGCTGCCGTGATTAAGGCGACGTGCTTATGATGTTTACCGTGCGACTGCATATAATGCAACGCACGGTATTGCCAAGGCCTTTCTGTCCGTCTGTCTGTCTGTCCGTCAAACGCGAGCATTATGACAAAACGAAAGAAACTTGTGCTTACATTCTTATACCACACGAAAGATCATTCATCCTAGTTTTCTGACAAGAAGAATGCTTGGTGGAGGGCGACCCCTTGTACCTGAAATTCGGGCCAAACTGACTGCATGTGTATGAGCGAAAACGCCGATTTCCAATCGTGTGCCTCGTGTGCCTCAGCCGTAATACCTAGCAAAAAAGGTCAATTAGCACTAATAGGAAGTCCACTATGCACTTTCCAATAAGCCTAAGACGAACATCGTACGTTGCCTCTACCCCCCAAAGGGGCTCAAAACGCAAAAAAACACCCTTTTACGTCTAAAATTGCACTTCACTTGAAAAAAGTCTGATACGAAGTTTCTTTGTGTTAATACTGTCAGCGAAAAAGTTGTAAAGCATTCACTGGCCTACTTATAGGTGCAAAAATGGTTCGCGGAGGACGTCCCCCTATTACGTGGAAATTTGGCCGAAGCTGGCCAACCTCCTGTAAACACGCCGATTTCCAATCAATATTTTCTCGTAGCCTATCAGCCGTAACACGTAGCCAAAAAAGTTTAATTAATACGAATAGGAAGTCCACTACGAGCTTTTCAATGAGCCTAAGATGAACAGTGTATGTTACCCCTAAGCCCCCATGGGGGGGGCTCAAAATCACAAAACATCCAAAATTTAAACAATAATTTGCAATAAGCCTAACTTCGAAACGGTACGAGATAGGATGTCAGTAAGTACAGTGTACTGATCACTAATAGGAAGTCGCATGCGAGCTTTCGATTGGTACCGACATCGGTGACCTTGGATGATCTTGAACAACATAATAGTTTTTATTTTGCGTTATTTCTCCGAATTCGATAGCTTTGCAAAGTCGATTGCGTCACAGTGGTTGAAGATAAACCTATAATTTCCGCAAAATATCGGCCAAAACTGAGCCACGCAGCAGTCGCACGGTCGCTTTGCAACAGCTAAGCTTCTTGTACAATTTATCCCGCGTATAGTAACGCTCTCGTACGAGGCAATGACACAAACGTCCGTGTACGGTGGAATATCGAACCTGGAACTGTGTTGTCCAGTACAAAGCCAACCACACCGCCGACAAACATGCTTGTACTCAGCAACACTGTGAAGATCTGATCGGCAAGTTCGCTTCCTGCAGCACATCATGCAGAGTCTGAGATGCCACAAATAGCAGTAATGTCGTTCGACTAAACATGTATTAATAGTAGATCTAATGTATAGCTCCAGAAACATTGCAAGTGACTGGTACTTTGGACAGTATCTTGCTTGACTATATTTCAATCTAATATTAATGAACACTAACGCATCTGCGAGTCTATTTATTAGGCTACAGTTACCAGTCGTTTGTGTAAGTTATCATGACTACTGGGCAAGCAAACCACAAAGTGTGATTATGAATGTGGGAACGACTTGATCAAGCGCGGCAGCCGGTACCACATCGACGGCGGACTCAGACAGATGCGGTTGGAGAGACCACCATCCCTCTTACATACCGGAGAGTGAGTTGTTTTTAAACTGTATAACCACAGAAATAATTGTAGCTACAAAATATACAGTAAATAAACTGTATTTAAGTGCGCGGGCAACGACTATAGCTAGCCAATCATTTGCTATAGTGTCTGGATACGCCACTGTAGGCCTACAATAGTACATTTACTTCAAATCACATGAATATTCCACAGATACTAGCATGCTTCCCAGTACTTTAGTTTTGGTGATAAATGTCAATGAGTGTGGGCCGTGACACTGACCTAGAAAAAGAGTTTTATCTAGGTCAATGGGGCCGTGATCGGAGGAGTTACTCTCATGTGACTTATTGAAAAACATTGGAAATATATGGAATAGAATGCTCCCCAGTATTTTTACAGCGCGTCCGCACTGCTGGCAATGCAGACCGCTATAATAGCCGCGGGCTGTCTGTCCGTCTGTCTGTTGTCTGTCCGTCACGTTCCGGTGTTCTGTGCAGACGAACGAAAATACGATCGTGCGGTCTTTGGCATCAGATATAGGACAATCATTCTAGTTCATTAAGTTACTGTCATATTAGCTTCACGGCCCACACTCCTCGACATTGATCAATAAAACTCCTCGTTCAAACAGAACTAGTTGTTAGCCGAGTGTCCAGACCTGTGTTGATGGTACCACTGTGCTCCTGATGGGCAATCCATGTCGGAAACGAGAGACCGAAGAACAGCGAGAAGCCAAATATGCACATGTTTCTCGACGAATTGAGATCGACATACTGCAGATTTGACACTCCCACCGCCGCGATAATGCCTGCCGCAACAATAACAACACTTTCCTTTCCCCACACTTCCCCACGAAACGCAATGACGAAACTCTTAATTAAATAATTTTATTAAAGGAAAATGTACACAATATCTTACACTGCAGCTTCCGTTACGTGTGGGCACAATTCATACAAAATACACTTACCGGCATAATAACACTTACACTGACGACACTAGGCCTACATCATACAGCTCACCTAGGCCTGACCGTACTGCGGTGGCACTGCGGCCCCGTCATGCACGTAAACTCTGAAAAAAATATCGGTGTCACTAGGTCACGGCATGGGGGCAAGATGGTCATAAAATTACGCCTCCAACACGAAGGTGACCACACGTTGCCTGGTAAGTGTGGAATGCTTCTTATAGATGAGAACACCCCTACCGCTAATCTCAACAAAAAACACCGGTCGACCGCTTCATTTATTTATTTATTTGCCCTCCCTGTATAATTATGGGGGACCTCGTGCCCCCTGTTCCTGAAGTTTGGGGTCTACGCCTCGGAAAAATTCTTTCAGCGGCTTGGCGTTCCATTCTTCGGTTGTTAAAAGTGAGGGACTTCCGCATCTCGTAATATTAGCAATTGATAAGCTGCTATGGGCCGATTGGCTATAAGCTGTGCTGGGGCGTTTTAGGAGTGCGGAGCTTACCATCACGTAAACTATGCGGATTTACGCATGTGAATATAGATTTCTATGTAAAACATCTGTCGATAAATTGTTGTTCTGCACAGGGCTGCACATCATCGGACTCGAACGCGCACGAGCAGCCAGTTAGTTCACGCACCGAACATGACCAAGAACACGCCGCCGATGACCGGCTCGGGAATGGTGACGAAGAGAGCGCCGACTTTACCGAGCACGCCAAACAGCACCATGTACAACGCCTCGACTTGTATCACTCGACGACTTGCAACCTGAAACAATTCCACTCGTCGTAATTATGTAATTTTACGTAATTTTTTTCTCTCTTTTACTTAAACTGTCTATCTGTCTGTCTGTATGTCTCTTGTTTATGTTTATGGGCCTTGTTGTCTGATTTAAATAAAATGATGATGATAATTATGATTGTGTCACTCTCGGATTTTATCAGTCCACGTAGTAATTAAGAACCACACGAGTACGGGCAGTCAGTCTATACATCAAACCTGAAACCGTGTTGAATTCTAATTCAACTTTGACTTTAAATTTCGATTCATGAAATAAAAGTAAGAAAAAAAACTGACGAATCTACATTCTGGAGATCTTTGTTAATCTTTAAAGTTTTTCATTTTTTATCGATACTTGTACATTTCATGTGTCTGTCTACTGTTATAATTTATAACTATTCTAAATTATAATTCACTTATATGCATTAAAATATCTAAGTAGAAAAATACATTTCATCATAATAAAAAAACGGTGCTACTGACCCCGGTGATGCCGATGGCACCGACGTTTTCACTGTACGACGTCGTGCCCGAGCCGGTACCCCACAAACCAGCAAGAATAC
>Ga0049105_1001500_pt1 | contig 10464 bp, 7 predicted proteins | sample WorMetvaBAHAMAS1_FD_61260 | JGI IMG/M metagenome (GOLD analysis project Ga0049105, IMG submission 61260) | Worm MetaG Olavius vacuus BAHAMAS.1 | ecosystem: Host-associated > Annelida > Digestive system > Unclassified | place: Germany: Marburg | collected 2013-04-09 | reverse complement strand
CCCCCCCCGCAGTGAAAATCCTGGCTACGCCTATGCGCGTAGCATATGTGAATCGTTTAGCCGAGCGGCGGTTCATGCGACGACTGACGTGACGGCGAGTTATATCGCGACTCGGACCATAACAGCCCATGTTATGTTACGTGATCGTTACTCGCCGTCCCAATTCGACAATATCCGACATGCGGCCGCCGGTTTACGCCGTTCGCCGAGAAGATTTACGCGCCGGCGCGCACGGGTCGGCGACTGCGCCGTCACCCAAGTCGGTCACGCTATGCCGCCTTCTTCCCGCCGCTCGCTCCGTATCTGCGTCCGGCCGCGCGGCTCCTCGAAATCAGCCCCCGGCGACCGCGGCCGCGGCCACCCACCGAGCGGACGACAGATGATGTGTATTTTCTGACGACCGATTTTGCTCGTATCGTACCGATTCGGGCGAATGAACATTGAGCGCTGGCTTTCTGCACTTCATCATCGACGTACAGCGGGACAGACGGGCGGACAAAGAGACGGAGGGCATAGGACAGAGAGAGAGAGAGAGAGGGAAGAGAGAGTGAGACGTATAAGAACGTAACGTATTTGTCACTTGAGGTTCTCGTCGACAGCCTTCAGTGTCCTTGAGGCGAATTGGCGGCGCGTAAAACACGTTTATTTTCTTCGTCTAACGAGTATTCATCGCATGAAATCTAACTGCTGATGTGATGCAGAAAAATCTACGATTTACTTTACAACAGTCTAACTTGGCATAATTGAACTCGGAAAGAGTAGTAATTGTATTTTAATGTAGTTTTTGTGAATACGAAAATCACACGCACTGTGTGTGATTCTGGGAGTGTTTTTTAAAAAGTTTATTCAGCTATTTGTTAATGTGTATTTATGCTTACTTTTCATTGTTGTGTTATTTTATGCGCCTGACTTCATTTCCTATTCGACTTGAAATATTAGCAGTAATAATAGTGAACAAATTCGATTGATTGGGCGATCACCAAACCGAATTGTTTTAGATTATTATTTGAGGAATTTCTGTATTTATAGGTTTTGTTCATTAGCCTGGAGTCGCATTGCTTCAGACCGCTCGCATCCAAAATGAAAAACGCTGCGTTATAAATAGCATAGGTAATTAATAAATTTCAACGAAAAAAACCTTAAAACTATAGCAGTGAATATGTTGACACTGTTAGTAATGACTGCAGCGATTTGATATGTTTTCGATCTTTCTTGGGCTTAGGCATGTCAGAACATATGAATGCATTCAGCGGCGTATTGGTGGTAACGTACGTTTTCTTATTCAACGTAATTATAACTGTTTTTAATAATATCACGTTTTCAACGTTTCAAAATTCTTTTTGAACGTTTTACATGGTAGAAACGCCACCGGGCGAGGCACTCCATGGTGTAAGCGTACTGTTGTTATGTTTCAGCATGCTGTGGCCGTCGTTGGTGGTCGTCGTGTGCGGCGCGATATTTCTCCGGCTGGAGATGCGACGTCGCCGGTTAACGCTCTGCGGCCGACGCGACCAGCGCGACCCGGAGACGGCCGACGGTCACACCGTGTCTTCGCAGGCCTCCGGCGTCGCGGTCGCCGGCAGCGATGCAGCGCACATCCGGCCAGGCGGACGGATGACTGGCACCGGCCGTGAGATGATCGCCCACCGATTGCCGGCTTCGCGCGGTCAGTATCCCGTCGATACGTCTTGGCCCTTCAACGTTGTACACCGAACACTTTTTGGTATTTCGATACTATGTAAACATAACATTCGGTATTTAGTGTTTGTATTTAAGTACATTTACTTTATTTAATACGGAAATTTAACAGTTAACATTAATCCCAAGAGAACGGAGTGAAGGCCCCTAGTGCCCTCGCCGTCCTACAATGAGTTTGTTTAAGAATACGAAAATTTGTGGGCGCATAATTGTCGGATTGTCGGAACCCGAATCTGAGCTGCCGATGGTGGTGATTTTTAAGCTGTGGCCGTGGTATACTGGCAGAACCAAAATAGAAGGTCTTGAGTCTTTTAAATGTGGCAAACGTTTGAGAGACAGCGATGGGAATGAAATTCTTTAGTGCTGGAGTGGCGGACCTGAAGCTGGGAGAACCCACAAAGTTTCAACTTGAGGTTGAACAAGTAAGCATTTATCTCCTTTTTGAAGATTACGAGATGTTGAATATTGAGAAATGAGAGAATTTGAGTAAGAAGGTTGAGCATGATGACGGGCAACTTTCTAGGTTATAGTGGCAATCTCAAATTGATTACGCTCATGTACTGGTAGCCACTGTGGCCTGGATAACAGTTGCGACGATGAGACGCCAGTACGACAAGCAGCTGATAATATTCGAACAGCTGTGTTTGGAACTCGCTGTAAGTTGTAACTGGCAGAGAGGATAGTTTTCAAGCTCTGCTTGATCATCTTCAAGTGTCGCCAAACCGCACCAGAGTACCTCCAGGAGCTGTGTGTTCCTGACACAGCTAGTACAAGTCGTCGCCACTTACGCTCTGCCGCTCGTGGCGATTTGCAAGTGCCAGCCTGCCGCACTTCCACTTTTGGACCACGCAGCTTCGCTGCCTGTGTCCCAAAACTGTGGAACTTTTTATCGTTGTCACTTCGGGATCCAACGCTCACACTGACATCATTCTGTAGCAGGCTAAAGACACATCTTTTTAGTATGGCCTACGTGCGCGCACTCGTGACTGCTTATGCTCGTTATAAATTTTCTTATACATACATACATACATTATGCTTGCGTCGTTAGACGTGCCGTACAGAACAGAATTAGCGTGGTCAAGTCTCGACTGCGTCAGACTGACAGCAACTGAATTTGCCATTTCGTGTGTGAGCGAGAAGCATTATGCCGGAGTGCCAGTAGATGGAAATATGATGCCTTGATGACGGAGGAAATGTGAAAGCGGAAAGTAAGAATGCTGACCAGAGTGACACTGAGTAGGCCCTATTTTGAGGTTGCTGGTAAGATTGATTGCAGAGCCAGCAACGCCATATAACAGGAATAGTAGGAAATGAACGCAATCTTTGGTGTAAGCGAAACAAGATAGCCTCGAATTTCCAGGCTTTAGGCGAAAGCTGTTAGCAGCGAAAAACAGTCGTTGAATGTACCGATAGCCTACACATGTTAAGTGTTGATATGACTGTAAGGTTGTCAAACGAATGCAAAGTTGCGTGTCGTCTGATGTAAGATTTGGAAGGATGAAGCGATATATTGCTTATGGGAGTGGTATAGATAAGGCCTGTGCAGTTTTTGCCTCACACGGTAGAGAGTTAGGCCTGCTTAATTACTTGTAAGAGGTATTTAGTCCATTTATATCTTATTTTTTGCGGTCTTTATACATAATTTTGCACTGAACCAGTGCAGTTGAACTTACCAGAGACTGTTTGTCCCAATTAAAAATACGGCTTAAGATCGCATTATCGCGACTGGTTTACTGTAGGCGCTTTACACAGTTTTGTGTTGCATTATACTGAAGGTCGACCGGCAATACTATACAAGTCGCTGCCATCTCTGGTCCTTCCGAACAGCGACAACAACGCGGAGCGAGGAAGACAGAAAACGTTGGACGAGGTCGCCGCCGCTGGACCAGCCGTCATACCGCTCAAGGAGACGCTAGCTCGCCGCTTGAGCGCCAGTATGGACTGCATTGACGCCAGCGGCGACAGCGATGGAAAAACGGCTTCTGCCGCCGCCGGAGCGCCTGCTGCTGATACTGCTACAGCCACTGCGGCATCTGAAACTCAGTTGGCCGTCGACGAATCGGCGACGACGACGACCGAGCGTCCGTGAATCGACGAGACTGCAAATGGCCAAATTCCATTACAGCAACTTCACCGTAAAATCTCTCACCGGGAAGTCGCGGGGAAGTAACGGGATCCCGGGACCCTGTGTTGATGGTTTGCCGTGTCGCGGACAAGTCGTGGCACGTCGCTGTAATGGAATTTCCGCGAAAGCGCACCTGTCTTTTTTTGCGACGTCTAGTCACGCTCGCCGGGTGGCCGAGTGATGTGTGTACTAATTTCACACCGGGCTTCGACTTCGCTATATTAAAACCGTCTGCGTCCGAGATCTTCTTGAAAGTGCAGACTAAATTATGTACGCCGAGATTTTAAAAGCATGGAACATTTATGACTCAGCGTCCAGTCATTTGTAACGAAATCTACTCGATCGTACGTCGTACTACGTCCATTATGAAGCTAATACAAGAAGCTTAGCTGCCGCAAAGATACCGTGCGACTGCTGCTTGGGTCAGTTTTGGCGAAATATAACTGAGAGACAATATTTTGCAGACATTATAGGTCTATCTTCAACCACTGTGACATAATCGGCCTGCAAAGCTATGGAATTCGGCGAATTAGGGATAACAATAGATTCTATAGCCGTGCTGTGTTTTACAGATACCCGCGAGAGTTATCTATGGTATGTTGTTACAAGCACAGTTTGCTGCGTTCGTATGCAATAAGCTGTATTTGTATTTTGTAAACAATATACCATAGCTGGCCGTAAACAAAGTCTCTGGCGCAGGCTGCGAAATTTCCAAAAAATTGGTACAAGGGGTCGCCCCACAAACCATTTCTCTTGTCAGGAAACTAGGGTAAATGATCTTTCGTGTGGTATAAGAATGTGGGCACAAGTTTCTTTCGTTTCGTCACAAAGCGCGCGTTTGACAGACAGACGGACAGAAAGGCCTTGGCAATACCGTGCGTTGCATTACATGCAGTCACATGATAAAAGCGCTCAGCATAAAATGGGTTAGGTATCAGTGTATTTTTTCTTGGTTGCTGTGAGCTTTTTTGTCAATGTCCCCAGTGAAATCGACTGCCTGGAAAGACTCTACTCGCTATTATGTATCGATTGGGGCGTTAAACAATGCCGCTTGCTCTCTGAGTGACGCCGAAAACAAATCAACGATCGTCATGCACGGCAGTCACAAACACGCCCGATCGTGTATAGTTGCTGCCGCGAATATGCAATTCCGGTGAATTGTAAATACCAAGGAGGAGGTTTCATTGCCTTGATGCTAGGCATGTGAAAATTGTATTTCTCGGTTAACTTAATGTATGCAACGTAATTTTTTCATTATTATGAGCCCGGCGTAAAAACGGTGGCGATTTTAGGGAGGAGGGATGTGTATGGACCTAACACAATCGCTTTTTAGGGCTGTACGTACGTCAAAGATTGTAATTAACTTCAACCAACTTCTACAAAAATCTGATAACAGCGGTTGCCCTCGATAATCTAAAAGAATGTGTGTAAATGCGCGAAGCACTCAAGTAGGCCTATTTTATTACGCGGTTCGGTCTACAGTTATGTTTCCGTGTAATATTGGTGTTGTATATTGGGAGCTCATTTTTTTCTGCTTAGGCTGCATTTGCATAAGTGATTTTGAATACGGAGATACTTTTTTTGCCTCAGTAGTAGTTGTAATAAACGTTTTAATATAAAAAAAAATCTTTAAAAAACACACTGATAAACGCATTTATATGAAAATAATAAAAAACGTGGCAAGTACGTAAATTAAAAGAGAACTCTTACAGCAACAAATGCGGTAGGAAATAGCTTACTAGAAACGTTCGTTATCAACAGTCTTACATTCAATCATCTTACGAGTCGGTGGAAAGAAAATTTGCAAATGCCTATATTGCAGTAGGCCTACAAAGTGACAAACCTTGATCCACAGTTTCAGACAGTTCACACTTCCAGAATTCATGCTACGACGTATGTATACTGAAATATCACTGAACCAATTTTGTTAATAATTTCGCGTAAACTACTGCCAACGTTGAGAGCAATGAAAACGCGGGAATATACACGTTTGAAAACGCGTTTCTAAAGAAATGACACGTAGACCCAATAAACTTTTATATCCACTGTTCGCCCCGGTTACTTTGTGGTATGTTGTATGTTGCTCTAGAAATGCTAGCCTACTGCGTGCGACTCCCCACCTCTGTTACGACTTTTCGGCGGGATAGAGAAAATTACATATGCGTATGTTACTATTATTATTATTAGGCCGCCGAAGAAAGGCCTTCATGTTTTGCTGCTGTGCTTTTTCGTTTTTTTACTCAGTCTCCTGTTGTTCCAGCTCGCTGAGACCCCAGCCCGCCCATGTAGCCTATGTCAGCTTTTGGGCAGAACTTGAAAAATTCACTCAGACATTTAAATTTTACAGGGATCGAAAGTCCGAAATTTGGCAGCGATTTGTGACATTTGTCACTGTCGTAAATCTATAAACGAACTCGTTAAACGTCGACGATTGCCCTACGAGTTCCCCAAATTTGGTAAACTCAACTTAGAACCAGTGGCGTGACATTTTCGAAAAACAGAGATCCGTAGGTCTAATGTAAACAAAACAGGTAGAAAAGGTGGTACTAGTTCGAAATGTCACATAAGAAACGTCACGGGCAGCCACAAGCAGCAATGAAGCGTTCGTTAATGAAACCTTTTAGTTATTTTTATTTATTACTGTTGTCGGCAGCATGAATCCAACGTAACGAACACATGTTACGTGCACCTGTGCTGTATGCCTTCGTTATCGCAAGTTCGTAACTTGTTTAACTGCTTACTACTGGCCACTTCGTACAGCGCAAAACGAGACGACTTCAAAGCGAGTCGACGTAGTGACCGTCGCCATAGCAACAAGAGCACCTGCTGCTGCGTACATATCTTCTTCCAGCCGTTTGCGCAGTGGCGTCGCCAGCTATGGGGCACTGGGGCACGTACCCCCCCCCCTCCCTCGACTTCCAACAATTTTATTTTTTGTTCACTTTGGAGTAAACTTGACAGCCAAGTATCCAAGTATTGTGTAGTCTGCAAGATCAGCAGCTGCAGATGTCAACAACTCACAGGTCTTTCGATCAGTACTGCATTAGTCACAAAACTATTAGTCACTCACCGAGCAGCTGCTGCACCCGGCCCTGAAGTTCGCCGTGAATGCACCATGACATAATTTCCAGCTTTGCCCCTCCTCGCAACAAATCCTGGCGACGCCACTGCGTTTGCGTGACGTTATGGCACTCGCAACGGCGAAGATCAGGAGATGCGGCTGTCGAACGCGAGTGACAGTACTGATGCAACAGAACGGCGGGACCGATTCACAGAAATGAACTCTTAGAAATGTACCGTGTGCTGTTTACTCCGACTGGTTTGCTTTGTCTGTGTCGCACGTGTAAACTGTAAATACGCTTAATTTTGCTGTCACGATTACGAAGATTCTTTATATAGTTCGGCGTTGCGAAGTGCAAACTGAATTAAACTGAACAACGTATGCGGGCCCGATGCCCGACACGATGTGCGGTTTTCTCTCGTTCATCCCTTGGAATCTCTGAACCCCACATTTGACCATGTGGAAATGAGTTTTAAAAACCTAGGTTTTTATTTTTTTTAAACTGAAAAACCTCGAAAGTCCACGTTAGGTTTTTAGGCTTTTTCGAAAACCCTTAAAAATCAAGATTTTAGACTCACAGTCACAGCAGAAATTTGTTGTCTTTCAGTCTAATTAGTTGTGTTTATAGCTATGCACGGTAGGGGAAAGGGCGTCATGTATAAGATATTCTTCGTGAACTTCCAGGTCGTAATTTTTGTCCAGTCTTCATACACTAAAACCTAAAAAAACCTTTAAAACCTGAAGAACCTAAAAACTTTTTCTAAAAAACTAGGGTTTTTTTCATTATCGTTTTTGAGTGAAATTAACCAAAGCTTGAGCATACGCGCATGCTAAAATATACGCGTACGTGTATTCGAATATTCGAGGGACCTCCCTCGTAGCCCTAAATTTAGTAAATTATTACGCTATTTACGGACACAACTTTGGCAACAACGATGTAAACCGGATCGGCGACGTAATAACGTCCACAGTGGTATCCGCAATAGATCAAAATAATGTGGAAATTACCATTAAACACGGACACAAACGGCAACCATACAAAAACTTCTTAATTATTAACAACATAATTCCAAACTCACATCAAAATCAAACTCAGTGTCTACAAAGTAAACGCGACACCTTCGAAAACAACAAAAAAATCACACGAACACGTCTGACCTAATGCGTCAGCGGGGCATCTCTGATACAAATAATGACAATGTGACAGTGCGTCATAATTACACATAAAACAATCTACAGATGTGTTTGCATACTTTAAGTACACAATACTGTTCAAGTACAAGATCCTATATCTAGCATTTGCGTTTAAGTGCACTTTACAGTTTAATATTTAAGACGTGCTAAATAATTTTAGTTAGTATTTAAAAAATTTAAATGCACTGAACCAGAAGGCTGATTCAATTGCACCATCGAGCAATACAAGTTCCATACAGTGAATGTGCAACGGGCCGCCAACAGCAGCCTCCGCCTTTTAAGCCTACAGTCTACAGAATGGAGTATATCGCGCATCGGTTGTAAACTGACGTGTGCATCAAATCCGATGTGTGATCCTTCACTGTGTAGGCCTAAAGTAATATATAATTATATTGCACAGGCTGTAAATATATGTATAAAATGTTTAGACCGTTTCGTTTTTGCTCTGTATGAACTTCATGGTTATTTAAATATACTCTATATACTCTAACAGTATTTTAATTTTTTACACCGAGAAGGCCGATTATTTAAAACTGGAAGATTGAAAGCAACTGAAATATATCATTCGTAAGAGCACAAAACAATGTACGGAAGCATAATATGAGACGTAATTAACAAGCAGCCCGCGGACCGTGACACTCAGCTGGCTTTTTCCTGGGGGATGTTAGGGGGGAACTTTCCCTGGGAAAGTGTCTGGAGAAACGCGCGCAGTAATGTTCAGATCCCCATGCAGGATTACAAGGCTCCACGTGTAGCGGATATCATTAGTGCCACCCTGGTTAACACACAGACACACACAGCTTACGACCGGTTATATACTATTAGCTCAGCCAGCTGAGCTAGAAAAATTATACACAAAACTCAAACACAAGAGAGATTTCACGCATGAATATCTCAAACAGCTGCGATTATTTCGCCTAAATTAGAAACGTGGTTAGTAACAAACCGGCAGCTATCCTCATTAGAAACACACATCACAGGCCACCGTGATCCATAGCATGCCTGACTGCGGTGTATAAGATCACACGATGAAATCATATCGTCAGCACTTCGTGCGTTTGTCACAAAAAAAACACCGCAAGCAACGCCGTAACAATTAAAAGCGTGTTTAATGTATTTGGAGAGTTGTTTTCTTCCGTCCCTTCCCTCCTTTCCCCTTCCCTTTTCACATCTCTTTCCCCGCCTCGAAGTGGCCCCTCAAATCCAGCTAAGTGACTTGGGGAGGCGCTCTTAGTTCCCCCAGAGGGGGAGAATGACATTTGCAGCCACCAGACACGTTCCCTATAGGCTCTAAGTACACCATAAATGCGTTTGCGGCTTAGTCCCGGCCGCAAACGTATTTGTGGTGTATTTAGAGCCCAGGGAACGTGTCTGCTGGCTGCAAATGTCGTCCTATTTCTCTTAAATGAAATCTTTAAAATGAAGCAGAATGTGGTTGTTGCTGAATGTACTGTATACCGTGTAGTCGCTTATTAAATTCTAACACCCGAAACACACCGCTGGTTACGGCTCTGAACGCAAGAGCAACACATCCAGTAGGTCCAGTCAGTCTTTTACCCTCGCCGAGATGACAGAACGAGTATCAGCTGTCGAACTGAGTGACACTGAATCGTGTTGGTGGGTGCAGAAGATAGCAGCTTACATGCGGACTCACAACTGAAGTCAGTTGGCTTGGTCTGAGGGTCGGGAACCGCGTCCGCTTGGTGCTGTTTTGCATTCATGAAATGAACTGGGTAAACTTTCTCTGATGACTTTGTCATGAAAACAACCCATAAACTTAGGCCTATTGCCCTGAGTATCAGTATTAGTATAAAGATCACACATACGAAAACTACTAACGGCCGCTTATGCCATGCGCACGAACATCACCCAGTCTGGGTTAAATGTTACTTAACTTGAGTGTTAAGTAACCGTTATTTAAGAGTTACTTCTTCTGGGCCAGAAGAAGTAACTCTTAAGTAACTGTTACTTAGGTGTAAGTAACACTGAAGTTAAGTAGCAATTAACTTCAAGTATCTCTTGAAACTTCACCAAACTTGTTCAGCTGCAATCAGTCCTAACTGTAAACTGAGACTGTTGTCTCTGAGTACGCACCGCGCCGTTTAATTCTTACAATTCACGGCAAAAACAAATGAAGTTAGTATAATCAAGAACGAAATGAGCAAAGTGACCTCAGTCGCCATTTAAAACGGAACGATTACCGACGCAGTCAACAGTGTGGCATCAGCGCATAGTAGCCTATTACTACGTTAGCAGTTATCACTATAGACATTCGACCAAAACGTACGCGCAGTTATCAAGCTACAGTCAATGTGAATGTCATCATATGATATCAATAACAGCCAATTAACCGCTTTCAGCTATTACCGTCTTCTATCTCGGAAAT
>Ga0049105_1001499_pt1 | contig 10467 bp, 7 predicted proteins | sample WorMetvaBAHAMAS1_FD_61260 | JGI IMG/M metagenome (GOLD analysis project Ga0049105, IMG submission 61260) | Worm MetaG Olavius vacuus BAHAMAS.1 | ecosystem: Host-associated > Annelida > Digestive system > Unclassified | place: Germany: Marburg | collected 2013-04-09 | reverse complement strand
TATAGCCCTCTCGTTCATGCGCCATGCATCGGGCCATAATTATAGGAACAGTTCGTTCATTAATTGTGGACGTGGCTATGGGGCAGATACCACGTTCCACAGAACGTATTTCTAGTTCAGTATAAGAACAGTTTCAAAGTCGTCCAATTGATTTGATAAACTGCGTAAGTTGGCCAGCAGGAAAGATGGCAGCTTCCATTTCTTGTGTCCAGAACCACTGCAACGCTCTCCTGTCTGACAGTTAACATTATGAGTCTTGTGCGCAGACGCCGTGTCGTGTTTTTAGTGTGCGTCTAACTATGTTAGAGCGAGTTAATGTTTAGTGACGATTCTGTCTGTCCGTCGTCTGTCTGTCTGTCTGTCTGTCTGTTCGTTCGTCCGTCCGTCCGTCACACTCTTTATCAACGCATAAACGATATCGAAACATATTTCACACCACACGACAGCGCGATGTTTCTAGTCTAGTGAGGTCAAATTTCATAGTTCTGAGTTTGGAAGTTCACCCCAAACAAGCGTATTAAAGAGAGGTCGCTCGATAGCAAAAATTTGACCAATAATCTGCAATAACTATGAATCAATATTATTCACATACACTACTTTGGATAAATTTTTCATCTTTCCATGACTGATATGTGGTGATTTGTGGTGATCTGCGGTTTTTAGACAGACCTATTGTTGAGTGCAGAGATGTCCACGGTCAGGTCGAAAATTCTAGAAATCTATTTTTTTATTTGCCGGCTTTATTAATGTCAACATTGTCATGTGCTTTGACATTTTAAATCAAATAAATGAACTCAGTGATCATACAAACCGACCCACCTTGCAACGCGGTCTCTTTGCGACGGCTGAGCTGCTTGTTGAATATAAATTTAACACGGAGGATGTTAATATATTATTTTAAGAAGTAAAACTTTTGACATCATCATTGTTGCCCGGATCGGAACGGGTCGGACATTTGGCCCGGAGAACATCTCTGGTTGAGTGCAAGTGTGTGGCATTTTGACCAATGTCCGACTGGGACGATAGATGCGTGGACTGTTTCCTGTTGAGCGCTCGTCTATCGATGCGTGTTAACGCAATTTTTCACTGTCAAGTGCTGTCGAACTTTTAAAACTCTGTACAGCACTCATATTCGTTTGTAACATAACAACAACAACAACGACGACGACGACGACGACAACAACAACAAGGCCAATACTAGAAACAAGAGCAGTGGGAGAGCGCAGACCTCCGCCAAGGCGGTCCCGGTCCCGACATTAGCCGTACGTATGCCTCCCAAAATTTAATAAGTTCTTCTGTGTATACAATACATCACTAAAGATCTGATCAGCGAGTTTTCCGTGAAGTTACTAAGAGATAGACAGACAGACGAACAAACGTCGGGTAGACCTAAACATAACATTCTCGGCGCGTGATATATATTAGCTCGTAGGCAATTGCCAACGAATACGAAAATACATGTTCACACCGTCACACGCAGAGTGTCAGTCATATCTGACAGTAGGCCTGACGCAAGCACATGACAGTAGAAATCATAGGCTATGCGAGCAATGCAGTCTTATTACGTACGATTCAGATGCATAAATAGGTCGAAAATGGCGCAAAATGGAAAAACATGGCTACCTTGTTACCATGACCACTGTGATAGGCAATCGTACGTGCTCGATCGAGTGGCACTATTGTAGGCGATCTTCACTGACTGTCAAACTCAATTTAAGTAAGTAAGTAAGTAAGGACGTTTATATCTAGCGTCAGAATCGCAGAGACACGCCACAACTTTGCCACTGGGGTGGCGTTCCGCTCATGACGCCCAGACAGATGAGTCTTCAGTCGCCGCTGAAACGTGTTCATCTTGACAGGCTGTGTAGCAGTTAGGCATAGCTGCTATAACGTTTTCTAGCTTCAGTGTCGTGAAAACTATAGCGAAGAATTAAACTTATCATCCATGCCAGGTTTCATCGATCGCATCGCAATTTGCACCAATTACGAGTATAGGCTGCTACGACGAAATCTGATAATATTTTGCATTGGTTATAGGTAGGCTGGGACGTCTCTATAGTAACCATTTTGTGATTAGCACATTTGCAAGTCCAGTGGAGATCGACCAAGAAAGACGACTACGACGGGCTGTCAGCGACGAGACAGATCAGACTAACATTGCGACTGAGCGTACGTGTTACTGTGGCGACCACACACAGCGATAGTATTTGTGTAGTCAGGCGCCGCAGCGATGTAGTCCAGGCGACTGCAGCAGTGCCACGCGATGCCGCATGCTTGCACGGAGTTACGGGGATTAAACGAACAGTAGGCGAGGTGTTCCCTGCGATTGACCTCATCTAGCTACATCTCTGCGCTCACACTCGCACGCCCAGTGAAGGATCGACTAGCGCAAATAATCGATACTTTCATCAACAATAACGCCACAATCACTGACATGACAATAGTCCTGTCATTGATAAAGGCAAAAGTTCCGTTGATTTTCCATTCGAGTTCTTGCTGCTTAGACCAGTCGCCGGCATTGATGACTGCTAAGATGCCCTGAGTATCTAACATATCGTGCACATACCGCGATTGGACAGCCTCAATAATGCACTACTGGGCTGGTCCTACCTATCTATAGTCAAACTTCCCAAATGACGTTAAAATCAATAAGACAAAATACTAACCATGCTTTGATAGGCCTATTCATGCATGCTCTGGTGACGTTTATTGGCTAGAAGCAAGGGCGTATTTAGGGGAGCCAGGGAATCATGGCCCCCAATGGCGGAATGGCCACAAATAATGGAAGGTCATATTGCCCACATACATTGTATTGGATGTTACGCTGGTGATTTACAATGTAGTATTGTTTTATTGGTACATTCACACTTATAACAGGTTGATGACTAAAAAGGTCGCCAGAATATCGGGCGTTAAGTTTCGCCCTCCAATGCAAAATTCTGCGTACGCCTCGTTTCGTCCCCCCCCCAATGAAAACTTCTGCATACGCCTCTGGCTAGAAGTTTTATCGTCGTCGTACGTGGACGCTGTACGCACGGTCGTTGTCAAGCGGACGAACGGACAGACAGACAGACAGACTGACTAATTGACAGACCGACCGCGCTGCTGCGATAGACATTCTGTCACATCGCTAGCGCGTGCATGGAACGCGTAATAAACAATGTAATTACTGACTTTATATCGTGCAAATAGTAGTCTTGTTATAGTAGATTTTGGGCCCATTACAGCACGCATTGCACAATGCACAGCCCGCTTTTTCGCTTGAATGAATCTCTTTAAAACGCTTCAAAAGTGTTTCATACTTTCCTTTCCTTGTTGATTTCCTCACGCAGTATTGTACCGTGTTTATGCAGTCGGTACCGGTGACCTGTCGATGCGTGTCTGTGTTACTGGTATAAGCTTATATGGCTTTACTGACAGTGAAGGCTGTGGTTAGGAACGTTTGATACACTTAGTTACTGGTATCGAAATCGATATCAAACAGCAAAGACCGACCCATCACTAAAGCTTGGATGCATGGATTGACTCGCTCGGTGTGAAGCTGTCTTGTAACCGGGACTCACGGGACACCAGCTTCCGATTGATCCCTGAAGCTGGGGGTGGGAAGGGAGGGATGGAGCTGGGGAGGTAGATCCTAGTGGATTGTGGGATCGTTGTTCGACGTGAACTACACAGCTGAGGACAAGATAAACAAGCAAACCAGACCGCAGACACAGACGAGACGCATCGGTCTCAAGCTGTCACACAGCGCCTGGAAGTTCAATCCAAGCGCCACATTCACACAAAGACAATGCGCGGTCAGTTCAAATCCAGAACAATAACGTTTCTAAAGGTCTTGTTACCTCCGCCAAGGAGATTCCGTAATGCTCGGCGTCTGTTTGTTTGTTTTTTGTTTGTCTGTCTCTTTGTCTGTCTGTTAGCAACTTTACGTAAAAACTACTGAACTGATCTTCACGAAAAATTTTATCACACATGTAATTGTAGTCAAGGAAGAACTGATTAGATGTTGGTAGTCATCAGCCTCCGCATCCGGATACAGGAATTTCTGGGAGCATTGTTTCAACAGTGCCAGATAAGGCATTATTGCAAATTTGGCTTATATCTACATTTCCGCTGCAGAAAGTATCGGTGTATCTTCAACTATTTTTACGTAATCTGCCTCGAAAGCTACCAAATTTGGTGAAATTACGCAGCCGTTAGGGCTATTACGCCGTTCAAGGTCATTCAAGGTCATTCAAGGTCACCGAGTTTGGTACCAATCGAAAGCTCATATGCGATTTTCTCATTAATGATTAATAGAAACTTATATCATATCTTGCATCGTTTCCGAGATATAGCCATCGAAAGGTCCAAAATCGCTATATTTGGCTACCCCTCTTGTGGTTAACCCCCAACGGAGGAGTTCTCCTGGGACGATCTCCGTAAAAATTTGTACCGAAAGGTCAGAGATGACCAAATGTATCAAATGGCTTGAAACATTGCCGAAAATTTCAATCGCCTGACTGGGCGCACGAACGTTACAGACAGACAGACGACAGACGGACGGGCGATGACATATAGCGAACGTGAACGTGAGTTCTTTCGCTAATAAAACGTGTTTCATTGTTGTATTTTGTGGTTCACTATGCATACTTCTCATGGATGTCATGCATACAAAACTTTACATTACTTTACATTTTTAGCATAAATCTAACAACTTGGGATATATTATTAATACTGTATTTTGAAAATTCAACTTTTGGTGCCATCATGAGTTGGTCGGGTCGTGGTCGGGTAACAGAAAAAGGAGCCGTGGACGTCTCGGACTTCACGGAAAAGTCCGCTTTGTATAAAAAGTGACAGCAACGTGGATTGTTCCGGCGGTGGAAACTGGAAAGCCCGGTCCGGTACGGACGCAACACAACGAGCGATGTGTGATGACTATCAGTGACTGAGACGTCACGCTGACCTCTCCAGCTGACTGCTGACTCGACGATTCAGTACATCGACTACAGTCGCTATCGATTGTTCATCTGTCAGTGCGTTCCACCATGCGTCAGTAGCTCATCTCTCAAGTCGACTGTACACTCACAAACTGCTCGACGAATCACACGTTTCACGCATGCGCACAGATTTGCTACGATTGTCTCATGGTACGATACGAGTCTTCATTAGGTGATGGCTGAAAATGGAACTGAGTAACTGCATGGCCGTCTCGCGCCTGCAATACCTTCACACACTTTCGCATTTCTATCGCGCTGTCACAGTGGTTGAAGATAGACCAATAATGTCCGTAAAATATTGTCTCCCAGTTCCATTCTTCCAGTTTTGGCCAAAACTAACGCACCCTGCAGCGCGGTCTCTCTGCGATAGTTGAGCATCTTGTCTGAGAGATGTCTTTGTCGACTTCGTCATTAGTTTTGTTTTCGCGTCAGTTTTAGTTTGTTTTTTTGTGGTGGAACTTTCGATTGCACATTGATATATGCATTCTTGTTTATAACATCGTAATGGTGTTCTATTAGTGATTGTGTTGCCGCACGTGCTTGTCATAGCAATAATCCACGCATACTTCAACTTCTGATACTGCTAGCTGCTATAGCTGTATGTATGAATTATCATGTTTTTAACGAAAGTTGAACTCGAGTGATCTCCTCGAGCTTGTCCACGTCTTATAATCACACAATTGATCACAACGTCAACGTACAGTTTACATACATGTAGGCTAAGTTGCATCATGCCTGCAACTACCATGGGCGCCCGCAGGATTTTTTCCACGGGTGGGCAATAAGGGGGTCTGAAGGACGGAAGTCCCCCAGGAAGGTCCAGGAACGGCTCCCCGGTGGGAGTCTGGGGATGAAGCCCCAGAAGCTGACGACATTTCTCAAAATGATGCATAAATGCTTTGTCTACTGAGGTTTCAGACAACATTTGCAGCATAAAAACACTTTTCAACATTTCCAGGAGGAGGACAAGTGCCCCCTTGCCCATGTCTGCAGGTGTCCATGGCAACTACGCTGTGCTGCTTATAAAGACGCTTGTTTGTTTGTTTTTTCTGTTTTGCAGACAGCAAACAGCGAACAATGAGCTCGCGGTGACTGGACGCAGGCAATATATATAATGAGGTGAATTGAGTAAATCAATCCACTTGGCACACAGCCGCCTGAGTCAGTGTCGTCGGTAAATTTATTCCACTCCTCATATCTCTACGCTCTCTGCTTGCTGATGACCACTGCTCTGCGTGTCTAGTGATGCGCCGGTCTGTATAATTCGATTTCGATTTAAATTCTTTATAATGTGTAACGTTCATTGTAACAGGAATCACAAGCGTCTTGCGCTGATGTTTGGGAGGAATGTTCCGAAATTTTCGATGACTGAATTAGTTTTATTTTTTATTCGATTGCATAAAGCTGCTAGTAATTTGCTGTGCCACTTCTACGACTATGTGCTTGGTAATGCCTAATATTGTATCTCTCTGTATATATCTGTATTTCTCTGTCTGTGTCTGCCTGATTTGCGAATAAATGTGTTCATTTATATAAGACCCATATGGTTTGAATATACCATAGACAGCTTGATATTGGAGGCTAGAGCTGTTAGTGAATGAAACGGCTTGCTGCAAAATGATCCGGGTACCCGAATGTGACTTTCGGACAGCAAACGAACAGAGTATCGGTACAGTAACTGAGCATACAAAACCGGTATAAGTCTCATCACTAGCAGCACGCGAGTGTGGCGAGGAATACGCCAATCAACGCTATTATTCACAAGTCGGTCTGCGAGGAATTGCTTTGCTTCAGTGACCGTTCGACCACAGACCGATAAACCGTCCTCTACTGCCAGCACTCTGCCGGCCACGCCCTATACTGACTGCTACAGTGGCTGTGTCATTTGTCTTGACGATAGCTACAACGAACCGCAATCTGCTGATTATTCTAGTTTCAGATTTCGATAGACGCGCGAGTACGTGTTACACGTAAAATAAATCCAGGGAAAACGTATCTAAGAGAAGAGACGGACGCACTGACAGTCGAATAAAATACTCTCAAGTGTTTATTACTTTTTCACAAGAGCTGAAGATATTCTCATAGTCCTACAGATCAAGTTTTGAGCATCATTGAGTTGATTTAGTTTCATCTATCGCGTCTCACGCTTTGATCTCTTTACTGCACGTGGAAAGAGCTCGTGGATCGGTTTTTATACATATTTATTCACCATAACTGGTAGCTAATAAACATGAAAATAAACAACATAAAAATGGACAGAATAGAAACGTAACTAAGAGATAAATATAGGCTATCGACTCGAGACTGAAATTTCGCAAAAAATATTGTCACATTCAGCGAACTTTTTTGTCATTCCCTCCTATGTAATGTTCAGTTCTTGTTTTGGCCGCGGTTACCTGACGTCGTACGACATAGATAATATTTTAAACAGACTGAAACGTGAACTGGCTGCGACTGCCTGGTGCAAACCTGGTATTCGTATATGCTACTGTTATTGAAAAGAGACGCATCATTTTCACACTCCAATATTGTATTTTTAACGGCCTAGCAATGGCAACTCCACTGCAATATTTCCTGCCAAACAAGTACAACGATCGTGCTAATAGATGTTGAAAAAAGTTTGCTGACATATTTAACCGCTCATATACAATGTATACAAGTTTGTTACACGGAAAAAGTAATAAGAGTACAATAGGAAAAGTATAATTATATAAGCTAAAACATAAAACGACACCAAATTTATGCATGGCAAATTATCAATCAATCAATCAATCATTTATTACGCCGAAGCAGCACATAAAAGATATATACAAAAAACAACATAGCACACAAAAGACACACAAAAGCGCATCAAATGCGACTGAGGTCGAAAATCAATCCCAAATTAGCACTTTTTACCCCCACCCTGTAAAATTGTGGAAGGGGTGGTATAGAAACGTACGAGTGAATTTTTCAAGTTTAGTAGGACCCAACTTCTGATAGATATTTTGGCGGGAGCCTCTGTGCGGCCTGGGAGTGTTAATCTAATAGTCAAATAATAATAATAATGTGTATTTTATCAGTGTATTTTAATAATGTTTAGCTTCAATATTTCCGCCTGCGGCTTTGTGCTAGTGGGCCCTAAAATAATAATAATAATAATAATAATAATAATGCGAACATTTGTATAGCGCGACTTAAACAAAATTCCTCAGGTGCGCTCAAAAAGTACAACGGTAAAACATAAGACCTCCCGTTATCGTCGGCGTCTGGCAGCCTAATACAGTATAATTAAAAATGAAAGAAAGATGGCAAGAAAAAGTGAAATTTAGAAATTTGCGAAGGCGTAAGTCAAACGATGAATGTTTTAAGGAAGAACTTTCGATGATGATAAAGAGTTGTTCTAGTTGTGTGTGTAATAATGTCAGTGAGAGTGTGTAGAACTAATCGTTAACGACAATAACACCTGCTGCTGCTGATGCTGTTGTTGTTGCTAGACGCGAGTGTCAACTGATAAGCGTGTGACGTCACTGATGTTGCTGGTGATAAGCCGTCAAGCGGAGAGACCGGAGAGATGCGACATTGGGCGGGAACCTTGCAGTCAGCGATGTTCAACAAGAGACCGCGTAATAACACGCTGTCACAACACCACTCACTGACACAGTTCACCTATCAACCACGTCCTCGTCCTCGTCAGAGCTCAACCGCGTACAACGGCACTTCACGCGTGAGGTTCCCAGCTGACCTGCTGACCTGGCAGAATATAGGTCAAGGTTACGGGGTCAAGGACACTGATAGAGATGAAAGGTCACCGGTGACGGTTGCCGGTATAGCGACACTGTTTGTCTTCTGCACCATCACTGCCACGTTGATCGTCACCGGGCCTACATCAGCGTCACTGGATCACACTGGGGCAGTCTACCATCATCACTGCCACGGTGGCGCTTGGTGTGTTCTGTCGCAAGCGCAACACAGTGTTTCCACTGGAGCTGAAGAGTGACGCTGACGATGATGACGACGACGAGTGTAGCGGCGACATGGTTGAGTCGACGTCCAAGAACCACCACCACCACCATCACCATCGTCATCATGAGATGCAACTAGACTCAACTGAATGCATACACACGCTGACTGGTGACCAGGCTGGATCACTGCAACTCTCTCCAGACATGGTGACGACTGTGTCACTGTGGTCGTCGGACCACAACGACGCTCACTTCCGGTTTTCTTCCGGTGACGTCGACGACAGTGCATTTCCGGTAGCGTCTGCGCATGATCTTAATGACGTCAGTTGCGGTAGCGAGCCAGGCGAAGTGAAATCACGTGACTTCGACGAAAACGAACAATCACTTCAAGTAACTACATGTAGCGTCACTGAGGACAGCAGCACGACGCAGACATACTGCACTACTGATGCTGCTGAGGCTGTGACGTCATCATCATCGTCGTCATCATTTTTATCATTGCTGAGCGCAAAACTTCACAGACCGCAAGTGATGAGATCACTAGGTCACGTGCTTGCTGACGTCATGACCTGGCGCGTTATTCGTCGACAACGAGTACCAGCGGCTACTGGCGACCAATCAGCAGCCGGCGACGTCGCACGACTCGATGACGTCGATCTGACGTCATTGCTTCCCACGCTCTAGTTGATAAGACAATGTGTCACATGTTACGTATTGTACGTGTAATGTTATTACATGCATTGGCAGTCATGTCTGCGTTGCCAACGATATGTAATGTATTATGTCTTTTACGCGACACCCATTATAGCGGACCGCATTGTGAATTGCAGTCTGTCTCCGTACGTCTGTCTGTCTGTGTGTCTGTTCAACTCAGGAGCCATGAGCCTTAGTAAGTCCGAAGTTGACTGGAAGTTGAAAAAAAAGTTTTCTTGTAAGTGACACAGTAGTTTTGAAGTTAAAGGTAAACTCAAAGTGTGGTGTGGCGGTTAGACAAGATATGTGTAGTGCCGTAACAGTCAAATGAAAAGCCGTTGGTGGATGTAAACTAGGAACATTCCACATCTGAAGGTCTAAGGACAGTGTCACAAGGTCAACGCAACAGACGAGGTTAATCAGGCAAATGTACAACTATTACTACGACTAGCATAGGCCTATAATTAACGCATTAAAGCAGGCATTCATATGGCCATAGCGCGGCGTGAGAGACTATAACAGGGGTTTGAAGATGAATCGAGCCCCATGCAGCGGGGACAAAGCAGGCAGCTGAAAGCTCCATGCTTTGTCTAACGTCCAAAATACGGCAACATTTTGCCCTTTTCGATAGCTTACAAACTGCTCATATATTATCTGTCAATAGACCAGTAGTCAACATAAAAAAAGAAACATATTAAGTTATGTTTGTCAAATGTGCTGCAGTGAGTCAATGGGTGACTTTATGTTTCGCTAAAACTAAAGTTTTAAACTCTAGTTTCAAACCGAAGCTAAATCTGGACACTAAAATCCAGTTTCAAACCAATGCTCAGTTTGACTTTGGTTTCAAA
>Ga0049105_1001498_pt1 | contig 10467 bp, 9 predicted proteins | sample WorMetvaBAHAMAS1_FD_61260 | JGI IMG/M metagenome (GOLD analysis project Ga0049105, IMG submission 61260) | Worm MetaG Olavius vacuus BAHAMAS.1 | ecosystem: Host-associated > Annelida > Digestive system > Unclassified | place: Germany: Marburg | collected 2013-04-09 | reverse complement strand
TAAAAGTGGTTGAAGATACACGGATACTTTCTGCGGCAGAAATGTAGGCCAAAGAATATAGTTTTTAACGATATATCATTTATGGCGATATTGGCAGGGGATCCCCCAAGCGATAGCGTTGAAGTGAGGCATTTCCCTCTGGCTAGCGAAAATTTGACGAATAATCAGCTCTAACTTGGAAACGGTGCAAGATGGGATGTAGGTTAGTATTAATTCACTAATAGGAAGTCGTATATGAGCTTTCGATTGGTACCAAAATTGGTGACCTTGAATGACCTTGAACAGCGTAATGGCCGTTACATTGCGTTCTTTCACTGAATTTGGTAAACATACGTTCCAACACATAACCGCCGCGTCGAGCTGTGGCGGAATTTATGCAGGAGTCTATTGTATTTTGTATCACGTGTACGATGTCGTGTAAAGAAAGTTCACGTTCGCTATCTCATCTCCTGATGAATTTCTTGTTTAAATGGTGGAGTTGAGAGCTTTGTCAGCAAGGAGTGGTAGACCAATTGCAACATTTCTAAACTTTTATGTTTCACGCAGTAGCACAGCAAGGTTTTCAAGATGCGGCGAAAAATATTATATTTCCAACAGTAAAGAATTTTCAACATCGGTTAACAGCTGATGAAGTTGTTGCAAAAAATCGACACCACGTTTTTTGACACAGTGTACTTTTGCACCTTACAATAGTGATATCTCTATAGTTTTCTCACGCCAAATTTTGTGCTCGTGAGTTCAGTGTTCATCATGACTGAACACGTTAAACAGAGATACAGCCCTGTCGAGAGCGAAAAGTTGACTAATACTCCACGATAGCTTTGAAACGGTGCGAGATGTGAGTTAGTATTATTCACTAACAGGAAGTGGCATACGGGATTTCGACTGATACCAAAATCGGTGGCCTTGATTGACGCTGACGCTGGTGTGCTCTATCTCTTCGGTAGCTGATCTTCTTGTTGATGTGACTTGTGACTGACTATGTCACTAAACACGACCAACACGGCTTGGTAAGATGTTTACCGTGCGTCGCTGCTCAGCAGCCAGGGGCGGATCCATAGGCGGGGACCCGGCCCGTGGCGATCAAATGCCATCGAAGAATCGCCGGCTGAGGCGATATGCCGTCTGGCTGTCTGTCAGTCAGTCCGTTAGCACCAATTTTGTATATGTTGTGCAATCGCATTTTGATCCGTCATAATCTGCTATTATGCAATGCATCCAAATACCAGAATTAGATTTCATACTGCATATTGTCATAGACCAATAACTAACAGTGACCCACAATATGTGACCTCGGAGATAATAATGCAACCTTTCTCGGTAACCTCCGCGAATATCGCCATAAATGATATATCGCTAAAACTAGATTCTTTGGGCTACATTTTTGTCGCTGACAGTATAGGTATATCTTCAACCACTTTGACGTTATCAGCCGCAAAAGCTACGGAATTCGGTGAAATAAAGCAAAACAATGCCCGTTACGCCGTTCAAGATCATTCAAGGTCACCGATTTTGGTACCAATCGAAAGCTCATATGCGACTTCCTATTATTAATGCTAACTTAATCCTATCTTGCACGGTTTCCGAGTTATTGTAGATTATTCGTTAAATTTACGCTTTTGACGGGGTATACACACTCGTTCAGGGTGAACCCCTAAACTCAGGACCACAAAACTAAAAATATCGCTCTATCGTATGGTACTGATATAATCACAGACGATTATTTCGTTTTGTCACAATGTGGGCCTACGCGTTTGACAGGACAGAGAGACAGACAAATTAATATCGACTGAAAGAGCTCGCCTCTATACGTAAATGCGCGCGCTAAAAACGTCTGCTGCAAATTGAGTTACCTGTTTGATACTCGTTTTTCTGTAGGCCTATTTCCGAGTACGCGCCGTATAAGTGCTATTATTGTCCGCCATGCATATGCATGACAGTCTTGGGCTGGGCATTATTCCTTACTCATGTTCTTTTTTCGAACACCCATTTTGGAGGTCACCGAACGAAAGTAAACGGAACTTTGCCAGATATTCGGAAGTAAGCCGGATTTGAAAATACACGTCCAAAAATTTGAGGGTGCCCTCACCTAAAACGTGTGGTCCAAAAACTGCCTATTTGGAGGTGGTTTTACGATAATATATCGCTACTTAAGCACGAATACCTTCGGAAGAAAACGCACCATGTATATACAAACACAAAAATTTTAATCTACGCAGCATTCCCTGTTACATTCTTCGCAAATTTGGTGAACGCTATGGCCCACAAATGGTTGAGATTACGTCGCGTTTTTTTCGCTCACTGTCTGCAATTTTTGCACGACATGATGGCACGCAGGATTGCAACTGCCACTCGTTGACATATGTCTACTTGCTGTGCTTTATGTTGTTTTTCTGTACTTCAATGATATTAGTATCTCGTGTATTATGTGAAGTTTGCTGCCGACAGTTTAAGGGACTCTCGGATCCTTCTGTGGCGAATACTTTGATTCGCCATACTCTCGGCCTTTCAGGCTACGCTCATCGCTGCCTTTCCCCCATTTCCCCCCTCCCCTTTCCTCCTCCACTAACAATATCTAGATCCGTCAGTGCCGAAGGCTCACATTTCTCACAGTTGACACGCGAATAACGTGTATACAGAACACGAGCGCCACGCATCGGCGGCCGCGATGAATTAGCCAATCTTAGCTATTGACTTGTGCTGTGACAAAATCGCGCCATTGAGCTTCATAAGGCGACGCGCGCTTGTTCGCAGTCAGCGAACCAGATCGCATATACTTCGTCGCAACACAGCGTAAGCGGCGGCGGCTAGATTTGACATCGTCGCCGGCTGCGGATGACATGCTCGCCTGTGTGCACGTTTTTCTGCAGATGTGCGTCGAGCACTGACACCGCTGCGCAGCGAAATTTCAACTGCGAAGTCGAGATGGTCGCGAGACGGCGTGGAAGACATGTCTGATTATTCGTCGGGCCGGCGTAACGAGGCGTACGGGTCGGTGACGCGGGTGGTGATCGGGTCGTCTGCGTCGTCGGCGGAACGCATCCAGCTCGCCTCCTCGTCGGCGGCAACTTGGACTACCAGCGCCAGGCAGCAGCAAGGCTATCGATCACTGCCGACCGCCAGTGGACCTGGACCTCACCAGGAAGATGAGCGGTCACCGCCGACCACGACCAGGGGTCTGCCGGCTGCCAGCAAGAATCAGCAGGTGAAGGAGTTCGCTATGACGGCGGACAGAGTCCAGATGTTGGCACATCTTCGTTCGTCGCATCAGTGTCTACCTGATCTCGTCGATGAACGGCAACGAGCGGCGTTTACATCGCCTCCAGTCGTTCAACGCGTCAGTGTTGCTCGTCAGCAAACAAGCGTGGTTCGTAGCTATGTCTTAATGTCTGTACCTGTATCGTCACCATTTAACTTGATTGAAACTGTCTTTCTTAGCAGGCGCAAGACACCGTAGACAGTCTTATAAGATCACAGAACGCAAAATTATCTCGACTGTCGAGCAGGGAGCAGGAGTACTTGTCATTTATTCCATTAAACGAATATTGTATTGTATTGTATTGTACAGGGCGTATAGGCTAGTTATGAAAACGCATACACCCGTCATAAAAATCAGTTTGCGATCACTGCACACGTAGACGTATAAGATTTTCGCCCTGCGGCTGCACTCATATGCGCGGCGTCATTTTTAAGTTTGGCATATTAAAGGGACGAGGGTTAATTAGTCCCTCCTCAGAAAATGTTGAGTTCTTTCGCCAGAAAATGGTATATTCCTATTTCTAGTGCATTTTGTGCAGGATTTTAAGCCCGCAGACTGAGCTAATTTGCTTGGCATTCAGTAGGAGACATCTGCACCCCTTGAACTCGTTTTGGTCCTTCCGGTCCAGCTGCGCAATCCAGACATCACCAGCGGACTGTTCAGACGACAGCCTATAAGGGACACCTCTTTCGGGAAACATGAATGCCATGAACACATCGCTCTGTGACTTCTGATATGCGGCGCCTTAGAAAAACACTTACTTACTTACTTACTTACTTACATGTCAGCATTGTGACCTTGTGACCTTGACCGTTGACTACTATTCAATACGTGGTATACGTGCTACACTGCCTATTCAATCATATAGGGGCCACGTATGCACCAAGTTCAACGATCGCACGACGATCATTTCGTGAGTCATAGGCTAGCGCATGCCTCTGAGACTTATGAGGCCTTGTAACTTTGACCTTTAACCCACATGGTGTGGCGAGTTACCACTCGACTAGTGTACCACATTTATATTACCGTAACGGCGTAACTCATTCTTGATGCACGACGTCGTACGCGCCCTGATTCTTCTAAGACTTTGGCGCTATATAAATCATGTACTTACTTACTTACTTACATATTATGACTTTATAATCGACGTCTTTGACTGTGCTAGCTTTCAGTACAGTAATTGGTACTACGCGAATGCGGTACGGTGAACTAGCTGTTCGTGAATTGTGAGACATTCGGCCGGCTGATGCATGACGACCTGCACTGGCTGATAATTCGTCAGCGAGTGCAGTACAAGCTTGCTGTGACAGTCCATTGTTGTCTTCGGCACCGAGCTCCATGGTACCTCGCCGACTACTGTGTGCTAGTCTCCGAAGTTCCTGGTCGCCAGAATCTGCGATCTGCCAGATGTCAGTTCCGCGAGTTCGCCGCAGCACTTTTGGGAACCGTGCATTTTCCGTTTTTCGTTGGAATTCACTGCCTGATCATTTGCGCGATCCAGCTGTTGACTCCATCAATTTAGGCGGGACTTGAAGACGTATCTGTTCGCCGGACATTCGAAACGTTAGCGCAAGGTGTTATGTAATCGCGCTCTACAGATCGACATTTACTTACTTACTTACTTACTTACATTTAATACCCGCGCTTTAGTAGGTCTCATTGTCGAGCAGCTCACCACAGGTCACAGCTACAAACTTACTGACGAACTGACGAACTGATCATGATTTTCAACTAATTTTGATAATGACAGTCCAGAAATAGCAAAAAATGGATAGTTCCTCGTTCCGACCACCTTGTCGTGTAAGCTAAATCCACAGTAGATTTGTCGCATATCATCAATGTATAGCTTAAAACAAGTTAATTCCGTCCCCATACCTTGTGTGGAATCTGCTCCCACGGGTTTTTCGGATTTATAAAAACGCTCTAGTGTGCAGGGCCTTTTAAAACGTTTTTCATGCGACGTTGTGTAAGCTTATACAACACTTCAGTACACTGACACAGGAAAACAAGAGTCGCCATGAAAACGTCAGACCGGCGCGACCGATCGGTCAGTCGCCTGGCGCAGTTGCAGAGCCACCTAGGAGACAACGCAGGCAGCAGCAGGTGCCCCACCGTCTGCAGACGGCGGACGGCCGGGAAACGACGCCTGACGCTCGTCCGAACGCCATTGTCGCCTCTGGTATCGAGAAGTCGGCGACAATCGACTTCGCCGGCGCCTTACGGTAAGTATAATTAGGCTTCGCATTTGTAACGATATTAATAGCTGCGCTTAACTACGAACGTTCTACAGTTTAGCTGAATTCTCTGTGAATAAGTATACTTTTCGTGTCAATTAACGTAAACAAACTGATAGACGAATGGCGACATTTAAGGAGATGAAAACTCAGTTGTCGCAGAGAGACAGGGCTACGGACTGTAACATTTAGAGAAGTCATAGGTGTAGGTGTTACGTAGTGGCAAGTGGCAAGTGAGAAGTGGCAACTTTTCATACTTTTGGGTTTCGTTTGTGCCTAGGCCCAAACGAAACCCAAAAGTATGAAAAGTTGCCACTTCTCACTTCACAAACTTCCACATCGTTTTCAGGCACTTGGCAAACTTTCTTCTTTTATCTTTTTAACTCGGAATGATGTAACACGCATTCGAGGTCACAAGTACAGGATGGTCCAATAATTGTGTACACTATTTGAACGTCACGCTTGAATTAAGTGTTATTTTCAGTATAATATGGTTCCTGTGAACTAATGTAATGAATATGTACATGTGCCACATTGAACTTACTCAGAAAATATACTGAACATTTTGAGATAGGCCTGTGGACCGCCTGGCTCTGTCATGCGTGTGCACGAGATACAAACTTGAAACTTTTAAAACGGTCCACATTTTTCGAACCACCCTTTACTCTGATTTCTACTTCGTATGCGGTTGCTGAAAACACTGTTATCACACGACTTTGTTTAGGTCGACTGTGTCTCAAGGAGCGATTCCAAGATGCGTTGTTCTGCCGAACGTCAACGGTCGTAGCTACGGGTTCACTCTCCGCGAGCTTGTTCGCGGTAGGCCTAATCAAGGTCTCGCATATCACCATCATGAGGATGAGAATTGTCGGGGGTAGGGGGGTTGGGGTTGAACCCCCAGTTATATTATCAACCCCCAGTTAATGCTCTTTGAAGTACCCCAGGGGGGTCGGGCATAACCTCCCAACAGTGACAAATGTAAATGTAAATAAATGTATGGGATAGTGTACTTTACAGATTTCAGTTCACTTTCACTCACTGTATACAAACAGCAGCTTCAGATCGTGCATGATAGCTTCTACACTGATATGGTCTACCACTACTGCTGTTACTTGGTAGTTTTGGAACAAATTGGCACTTAGTTGGTACTGGTATTATTTACTGTTAACGTGCTATTCTCTGCTGAACTGGCTATTCTTGTCAGAATAAACGCCAAAATGCACTATTTTGAGCCAGAAAGTTAAAAATTTTTCTGGGGAGGGGCACCGCCCCCTCCTCAGGCCCCACCCCTATTGGGGAGTGGGACACCCCTCTCAAAACCCCACCCCATACCTCGCCCCATATTTGCCAACCCCCAGTTATTTTTTCACAATTCTCACACTGACCATCATGTAATTTGTTCAAAATAAACAGCGGCCACAGAAAATAGAATCGAAAATAGACGATTTTCGACGGCGAACCGTCGATCGGTGTGCCTCCGCCGATAAACGTTTGGTAACCTTGACCTTTAAACCCATGACCTTCAAAAACCTGATCAGTTCTTGGCTCGAGTGTATAGGATGTATCTGTGTGGGGTGGGCCTAAGTTTTGGTTGCAGGCAAAATGTGAAATTCAAAATCAATGTCGTAACCATCATAACGCGCGCTAAAAATTGCACACACCATCTTAAATGTTTTTGCACAGTAGGTAAGAATCCTGTTAACGTTTCAGTTCGTAAGCGTTGTCAGAAAACACTGACGCTTTGATGACGTGATTGCAAAACGCTGTTGAAATAATAAGTAAGCGATTTTGAAAATGCACATTCTCTTGTTGAAAGTATGGAATCAAAACTTTTTGACAGCGTTTGGTACAGCACCAACCATGTTTTGCATCTCCTGAAAAGGACATTCACTATAATCTGCGACAACGATCTCATTCCCTTACCCTTCCCTCAGAAGACAACAATTTGATCAGGAAGAATTTTTTTCATAGGATGCTATTTAGGGATATTTACTAGTTGTTTGTATTGTGTTATTGCATTACATTTCACCATTTCAATGTATATGTTGAGAACTTTCCAATCCTATGTTCCATTGTATTTGTATGTATGTTGATGTCTCGTTTGCGTCTGTTAGACCTAAATAAAGAAACTACCTACTTACTTACTTAAGTAAATGTATGCCTTACTTTACATATTTATTTGCGGTTATGGCGGTGCAGAGTTATTAAAATCGGCCAAGATTTGACAGAGTTAGTCAAATGGTGGTCGTCACGTTTCTTTGGACCGCAGTGTTATATGTATTGGTTTTACTTGTGCACGAAGGCAAAGACCAGGCGAAGATATCGAAGCTGATAGCGACTCAGTGCCTGGAGACCATCAAACCAAAGAGCCTGGCAGAGAAGGCAGGACTGAGACGAGGAGACTTCGTCATAGCTGTAAGTCAACGGTGCCGCACGCGCATGCTTTAAATGGTGCTTTTGTGAGAAGGCGAATTCAAGTCTATTCTCTTTAACAAATTAACGCGCTTACATATGTTGGTGTTTAAAACAGTTACGCGTCTGTCTAGAGCTTATTGTCATGCACAGGGCATTGTTAGGCGTAAACGTAGTTTATGTAATTTAGCGTTTATCTACGTCATTTTGTCTTTTTCCCAGGCTACTCAGTTGCACATTCAGCGTTGAGGTGAACGCCCGGTATATATGATTTCGAAAGTTTATTTGGGTTTCGAAGACTTTTGCGAGTTCCGGCAGTTTCCGTACTTCTTGTTCCGTCCTCAATTGTTACCTGTCTGTAAATTATTTTGGCTTCCGTGTCGACGACTGATGTTTCGCTGCAGGTCAACGGGGTAGACGTGGCGTCAGCCAAGCACGACAATGTCGCTGATCTCATCAAGAGATCAGGAGAATTCCTGTCGCTGACGGTCATCTCGAGCGATAACACGCACGGCCAGCAGCAACACGGTGATGAACTCGCAAACTGGCTGTGTTTTCATATTAATTGACCACCCGCGAAGCGGCGTAGTATATAATTGTGGTCGTGTCTGTCTGTCTGTCTGACTGTTTGTTTGTTTGTCTGTCTGTCTGTGTGTCTGTTGGAGGATAACTTTCGAAAGCCTTGACGTACGAAGTTCATAATTGCTCATCCGGTAACTTATATCTCCAAGGAATACGGGTCAATGGTCAAGTTCGTATATGAAGGTCTTCAGGTCAACGTCAAGGTGATAGGAGCAAAAAATGTCGAAAATCCCTGTTGAACGTACCACTTACGGTTGCATGCGTCCGTGGTTAATAACCTCTGTTTGCGGTTAAAACAAAAGAAATATTTTAGAATAACCAGAGTGTTATATGATTGGCTGTTTTAGCACCGGGCAACAATGTGATGAGGTACGAACGAACAGCGGTGAACGACGGCGGCCAACCGACGCATCATCAACATCGTCATCGTCATCATCATCATCGTCCCCATCACCATCACAGCTATCAGCAACTGCAGCAACAGACAGACGTTCTCCAGTCATCGGCAGTTGACCGATTTTACGGCGAAAGTAGTGGACAGAGGGACTCTGCGTTCGTTCGGTTATCGCAGAGCGCAGAAAGCCACGAAATGCGTCATCAGCAGGCTATAACTAAGGTCAGCGAAACGTCCGCGTCCTTCGAGGCAGCGGCGACGTCCAGTCGGACAACGAAAACAGCGGACGTTCAAGCTTCGAGTCGTCATTTCGCCACCAGAAATTTAGAGATTTCGGAGCGACGGGTTGTGAATGGCTTCCGTCCAATATCGTCGGCGAAGCAGCCCGTCGTTCTGGCACCGAATCGCCAGCAGGTTGAAGTTCCGTTTGTACACCTGACGGCTAAGGCGTCAGCGCCATCGGAAGTCCGCATGCAGCCGCAACAGCGTCCGGCGATCGCCGTCATCCAGTTGTCGAGCAGTGTGGTCGACGACAAAATAGTCTACCACGAGCCGCCGAACGGTCGGAAGAGACAGGAGATGCCCGACACCGGTAACAACGTGGCACCGCCGCCGCCGCCGCCTCCGTCACCGACGTCAAAACGGCAAACGCCCGACGTGCTGGGGAATGGTCAGAGACAGGTGCCCGTCGTGCTACCTCATCGCGCCGATATGCAGGCCGTGGTCAACCGGCTTTCAGCTAGAGACAGCTGGAAACGACGCAAGGCCAATAAGCTAGCGAAACGGCGAACAGCTGCGGAAGAGGTGCAAAGATGCAGGCAGACGTAACGTAACGTAACGTAACGTAACGTAACGACTGAGCCGACTTAGACAAACACTAACAAACAGTAGCAGTGGTCCGTCGAAACGACGTAGTTGATCATGCCGATCAGTCTAATTGCCTCAAATACAGGGTAAGCCAAATACCGGACAATTTTATAAGTTTGTAAATCCCGTATATGATGACACAGAAATGCGTGAATGTATCAAGGTGTTCCGTTCTTCATCTGGACTAAAACTGGCGTTTTTCATGTTGCCTCATTTAGATATTACTTGCACAAGTTTACCGAATCGATAATACACAACATATAGCAACTCACTGGCCCTTATACCTGATATATGGAATGCCTTCTGTGTCACTGTATACACGGTGGGCCAAAAAACGGACTATTAATTTTATAACTCCTGTATGATGACTAGGAAGGCGTTCGATGTCATAATCAGTGGGGTTCACCAATCACATCTGGGCTGTTGGGGTCATAGGTCAGAAAAAGAGAAGTTGAGAGGTTTGGACTATGTGCCAGTGCGCTGTCTTACTGAAAGACAAAATTATTGTCCGCAATGTGTTTGGTAGCTATTAACATTTTGCTGAGATGGTAGAACACCTCAGTAATGCTATCCATTGACATGCAATGCGACACTATGTATTAACTACTTCCGGTGACATCGTCGTATGTTTTCATACGGCAGTGTGTTTGAGTTGTTAATTTGTTAATTACGTAATGGCGTTTTCAATTTGTTATTGGGCGAATTATACCCAAGGGAAA
>Ga0049105_1001497_pt1 | contig 10468 bp, 8 predicted proteins | sample WorMetvaBAHAMAS1_FD_61260 | JGI IMG/M metagenome (GOLD analysis project Ga0049105, IMG submission 61260) | Worm MetaG Olavius vacuus BAHAMAS.1 | ecosystem: Host-associated > Annelida > Digestive system > Unclassified | place: Germany: Marburg | collected 2013-04-09 | reverse complement strand
CCGTGCCCAAGGCTGTATATCGCAGTGACTGTCGTGATAAACACGACCGGCCGCGGTGAGATTCGAACCTGGGTCCTCTCGCACCGCAGTCGGGTGTCCTACCACTAAGCCACCGCGACCCGCGACCTGATAAAGCGAAATGATTGCATAATCAACTAAGTAAAAGCAGAGCGATGTGGAAATTTTCATGTGTAAAGGAAGACTGCCAACGATACATCAAAAAAGTATTAAAAACGACGTGCTATGGACAAACGTATCTCAACTTTTTGAGACACAAAATATGCAGCGAGCGAACTGCAGGCTTGATGAGAATGTTAATCAACGTAATCTCGCTCTACAACTGTGAAGGACAAAGAAACAGAATTGCCACGGCATATACTGCGCCGGAATAGCGTCGCGCGGTAAAATGCGAATGTCTGTTCACTTTCATCGCTGTCGACTGAGCGTGAATTATGGTAGCTCTGTAGAAATCTTGCACCCGTAGGCCTAGATCTGCAGTCGTATGCATGCCAGCTTCGTTGATTGCAATTGTCATCTCTGCCACCTATAGCCAATGAATCATGGACGAGCAGCACTTCGACCGTTTTATTTCGCTGTGACCGTTCCACATCAATAATATCGCCAGTCCGATTTCTGCTGTTTTCGACGAAAATCTTATTATCACAGCTCGAAGGTTGAAACGACAAAACACAAACATCATAATACTATAGTGCTAATACTAATACAGGTAATACTAACACTTGGTTTGCGCCACTTTGTGGTGCTGTCATCAAAGATAAAGCCATTGCTATTGTTCAGCCAGTGGCGGCGCCAGCGCAGTAAAAGAGCCAGGTCATTTCGAGGTCAGAAAATCCTTTAGCCAGGTCACCCGGATGCATTTTTTCTCCAAAAAGTTGACGACCTTTTCTAGCTGTCGCCCTCGAACACACAGGCCGCCAACGCCGTTTCACCATCAAAATGAAACAAATAAAGCGGTCAGATATGGTAACATTTTTATTTTCTATTCACACTATTACCAAAGCAAAGCAATACGCAGGGCTAGGCAGGGCGGAGCCAGGGCTTGAGCAAGGGCTGTGGATCTTCCAGCCAGGTCATTTGACCTGGCGCGCCACTGTGTTCAGCTGGTTCATGTGATGAATCAAGAACGCAGACCAGCGCCAAGCGTCTGCCGATCCTGAGACCAAGCCACTAAGCCAGTCGACTTATGCTTGTAGGTTCATCATCTACATCCAGCATCGCCCCTTAATCACCCCGAAAGCTGATAGGCCTACTCATTTTATCATTCCACAAAGGGTAAAAGGCGGAGTTGACCTAAGCACTGCAGTAAGAGTGTGCAGTGCAACCCCTGTTCAAGGCTGCGGGTCTATAACGCAGTGGTTTTTTTTTATCAAAAAACGTATGAAACAATCACCATTGTTCGGCCACGTTTCTCCGAAAAAGTTGTTCGATGGTTGTCAACCGTCAAAAAGCACATTTTTTACGTTCTGCTGTAGTTGCAAGTGTCGCTTAATGGAAGCGTATTACTTACCGTCATCGACATTGTTAGCTATACTGCATGCAATTTTCGCTGGTGTGTTAAATGACGCAACGTCATTTATCACTCGCTGACCACTCGTGCGCAGTAATTTGTCACTCATCGTCAACTCAGTCACTAGCTACTCCCTGCTGCTACTAGAGCTGAGATTTAAGTGATGCTGTGACAGACTGAAACTGTAGAAAACACACACAAATCGCAGATGTGATGCAGAAAATGTCATTTGTAAAAGATGGCCGAACCGGAAAAAGGGGAAAACACTCCATTGCCACAAGAGGCCACCCATGACGTTATTTTTTCGATTTAGAGTCTACATTTGATAACACCGCGCATCTCAATTTTTTTGCAAATTTTTTCCGCCTCATTCTCAGAGTTTGATGGAAGGAACTGTATGATGCTTAGCAAGCCTCTTTTGGATTTTCGATAAAGTGTTGCAGTTCGACACAAAAAGCGATTGTCGAAAATTGCGTGCACATTTGACACCTGTAAAATTTAGGGCACAAATCGGTTAAATTTCTGAGTAGGGCCTAACTTGAGATTAGACTAGGTCCAAACGCTGAAAACAGAGCCGATATAGAGCGAGCTCGGGCATTAGGAGGCGAGCAAAACAGAAGAAAAGCGCAGCAGCAAAATATAAAGGCCTTCTTTCGGCCGGGTAGTGTGGACAGGCGTTTGAACACAGCCACGAGTTTTCACGGTGTTGGAAAAAAGCATTGTCGTGCAATGCTTTTTTTCAACACGGCCCGTGAAAATGAAAAGTGAATTACTCACCTGTGATGAGTACCGTTCTCTGTAAGCCAAAGTGTGCAAATTAGCAGCCGATTATATTAAACAGTCTTAAAATAAATACATTATCCGGTACTGCTGCGTACATGGCTGTACATAAAAATAAAAGTGTCACATTTCTAGCGAAAGAAATTAGGCAATACTCCCGATAGGCCGAAACTCTCCCTCGCATGCCACCCGCTCTACCCTGGGCAGTCGTCGTGAAAAGCTCCGACCGTAAGTAATGCCGCCTCAATTGCAGGTAGGCCTCTTGGTGCTGTTGCAATATTGTCGTTGATGATGCGACATGAAATGTCACTAGAGCGATCTATTGAAGAATTGCATGTCGATTGTAACTCGCCGATGCGTCCGAGCGTCACACCACAATGATTGTCTAACATTACTGTTACTCGTTATTACGGACGGCTAAGTAAATTACATTGCATTTCTATTGTTCGACTACTACAGACCCCTAAAACTTTTTTGTGATATTTAATCTAAAATTAACTTAATTATTATCCAACCATACTTCTACATTTACACCAATTTTGGTCCATTTACCTAAATATTTGTATGAATTGTATCACTTTTACTAGTAAGATCCCTCGAACTTTAGCAATTCAGTTCACTTTATTACAAAATGTATGAATTTTTCGTAAGAATCAAGTCACATCAAATGACGTTTAACTCAATATAACAGTTAATAGGCCTATCTATTATATAAATTGTCGTATTATACATTCAAAATGTCCACCGCTGACCTGCAGTCGCTTGCGGTAGTCTTTCACAGTTCAATAATTTTCTTCGGTAAGGCAGGCCAAATCAGCTGAAAGGCATCTTTAAACTCAGGAACTAATTTTGGCTTTGGTGGCAGCTTGTAATAAGATTCCAGCATTGTCCTCACACCTGATAATCCATTGGATTGAAGTCGGGTGAATTGGGGCCACTTGTCATTGGCGACGAAAAAGGTGCAAAAAACACATGTCTCTGTCCATTGTTTAACCCCTATCATTGGATCCGATTGGATCATTGGAGCCTCTGATTCCGGGCGCTACAGTTAATTCGGCGCCTGTTAAAATTTTGTAACCTTCCACCAGCTACCTCCTTTGTCCACCGGTTGCATATATTTTCGGCGACGCTGAACACACGCAACACACTGTTCATAACGCTGTTAGTTATTTTTTCAATGCGCTTCTTCATGGATACATGCATCATGCATGCGGCAACAAACGTAGGCAACGCAGCGTAGAAGTGGAACAATCATTCAAATTATGCCTGAGCCGCAGACGTACGATAGAATGATATGATAGACATAATTTAACCGCCGTAATAAATGCTTCGTACTTTAGCGTCGGTCGTGTATCCATTTCGCTGGCTTATAGGAAGAGTTAGACGCATGTTCACGTCGGCTGATGCGCCATTCAAATCCCTGCTGTCTCGTCGCAGAAATGACGTATTACGAGTCGGGTAGGCGTTAAACTATACGTAGATGTATTTTCTTACTCTCTCTCCCCTCTCTTTCTCCTTCTCTGTCTGTCTGTCTCTCTCTCGTTCTCTCCCTCGTTTCATCTTCAACGACAGGAAATGATAGCAGATGACCGACTATATCGTCTGCGTCATCAGTATATAATTATGTGCAGCTGAGCCGTGTTGCAGCAGTCCCGCGTTCGTGGATAATGTATAGTTCTGCATGTTCGCGTTTCGGCAGTTAAGCTCACGGCATGCGGGTTGTTGTTTTCTCGGCGACTCTTAACACACGCAATACACTTAGCTGATTGCGAGGAGAACTGTCAAAGAGTGGCTTAGTCCAAAAAAGTTGCAAGCGGATTGCAGGCAAGGCCGGGCGCACTGCCTGCAATAAGCAAGCTGCTGCTGAAGCGGCCGGGTTTGTTCTGCGTTCGGCTGTCAGGAAGTAACATTGTTACCGGTCACGCAACATGGCCGACAAAGTCGAGACGAAATACCGTGATTTTTAGCGTAATATACGCAGTGGTTAAAGTGTAATGGGACGCAAGGGAACGCCGTTCCCCCACCTCCAATTTATAGCTCAAAGCGTTCCCCACCTCAGATTGTTATAATGCTATGGAAAGGCATACGCGACCATTGTCAGGGGCCCAAACCTAAATGTAGCGTTCCCACACCTCTAATTTTTCACTTCAACCACTGAATATACGCAACTACGCATCTGGCGTGTCGCAGTGTTTTACGGTACACTGTTATGTACACAGCGGGCCAAAAAAACTGGACCAGTTTTTAAAGTTTATAACTCCTGTATTATGATGACGTAGAAAGGCTATCTATGTATCAAAATGTTTAATACCTTATCCGCCGGAGTGAGAAAAATATTCCGAATATCAGAGTTACATAGTCTTTGTACTAGACAAGCGAAACCATAGTACGCGCACAAATGACCATTTACCGTTCATGTATCACAACCAGTTTACTTGTTCCGCAACGTATGGAATTTTATCTATACGGTGTAATCCATACGTCAAAACGTTCTGTACTTTATCTGGTGCTGGAATAAAACTGGTGCTTAAAATTTCACAGCAGTTAACATTCTCTGCACAAAATTGGAAAATTGCAGTTTTCATTGTGGTTCTTTTTTAGATGCAGTCTGTAATGAATTAGAATTTAGATCTAATAATTTTATTGTAATAATGTTTTAATTATATTTTACTCAATTATTGATTCTATTTTGTTGCTTCAGAAATAATTCCTCATTTCTAATTTTAATTTTATTTAACAAAATTTAATAGTCGATAATTTTTCTGCCAATTATGGCGAATGCATATGCACCGTGTTCAAGAAAAAAAAGTAATCCAAAATGTTTTTGTCAAATCTTCTACAAAACTCGGTCGATTATGATAAAATTTGGTACATAGTGTCGGGAATATATTTGCTACAAAGTACTGCAAACCTTTATTTTTGGGATCGATGGGCATTAACCATTTGACCTTTGACCCATTGACTTGACCTTAAACACCTGTAGTGTACTACCGGCTATGACGGGTTCAAACCCTGCACCAACTTGTAGCGAAATCAAACAATCCGCGTCTGAGTTATAGCGATTTGAAAATTGAAAATTTGGGGTCGTCCGCCATCTTGAATTTGACCGGAAGTGGATTTTAAGAATTCAGCGACCTCTATTGTCCCACGTTGCACCTGATTATCAAATTTCAGCACAGTCGGACAAAGCGTGACTGAGTCACTGATGATTTAGCGAATTTTACCGGCTCTTTTTGGGGGGACACCCCAACGCAGAGTTTTCAGAGTTGGGTGAAACGAACTACACTGAATTTGGAGAATATATCGTCCCTTAGACTCATTTATAGTTATTATAAAAAAAGACTCAAGAGACGACATAAGGTTTTCAGCTTTCTTATAAGCTTCAACAAAATAAAGCGACTGTCCTCTGAGACATCGCAAACCCGACTGACTGTCGACGGCGCTGAGCCACGGATGCCGCCGCAGCTGCTGCGCTACAACTGCTGCTACTGCTGCTGCTGTCCTAACTCCAAAATAGCCTCCAGCTAACAGGCCTGTCCCCAGTGCACGACAAATACACAGGACAATCATCGGCGCTCCCAATGCATGTTTTAATTTTCATACATATTGCTGCGTTTCTGAACAAAAGTGCGTGAAAATGGAATGTGGTCTAAAATCGCCAAATTTCAGACTTTGTATTCCCTGAAAAATTAGGGGAGGGTGGGCGAACTTTCTTAGCCCTAGTTTCACGTTCAGTGCAGGATCCAACATCTAATACACTTTTGATACGGGGCTGCTGCTGGCTGGGAGATTCAGCAGTTTCCTGTCCGTTTCTCAGCGAGACAATATTCCAGCGTCTAATTCTCAGAGTTTGAATTGGAGATAGACCTCATTGCCGCTTCCAACGCGGGTTTCAGATTTAAGATATATTGATTCGTTATTAAATTACAGCGCCTTGAAGTCCATATTTAGGGACCAAATTTTGCACGTTTGGAACCCCTGTAAAATTGGGACAGTGTGAGTAAAATGTCTGTGTGAGAGCGAAATTCAGTAATTGGCGCTCCAGGTGGAAGTTTAAGATCTCCGATTACGATGAGTTCGTTACGGCACGGCCATTGCGAAAGTTCATCCTGTGCACAGTTATCGTCAAAAAATAATCGCGTACCTTCGAGAGGCAAGTTGTCGATACGGCGGCTACATCAGAAGAACTGTTGCTGCACGGCACACAGTACATCGGAACGGAAGCTGCGTCATCAACACCAGACGTTGTCAAATATTTATTGCATTACAAATCGATGCGTTCTTTGTCGTCACATCGGGGCGAAGCAATGGGGGGGTCTGGGTGTGTCACTTGTCTTTAGGGGCACTCGTGGGATTTGCTCATAATCCATTAGAAAATTTGGGCGCCCTTCTGAGGGAAGGGGGTGCGGGGTGGCGGCAGTGAATCAATCACTTACACTTCAGCCGATTACAAACTATAACACTACAGAAACTGAAAGGGCAATCTCCAACCTGCAAAAATGTACAAAAATGCGCAGAAACGATGTTTAATTTCGAAAAAAAACATTCGGGCCCCCTCTCAAACGCCGATTCTCGAGAGGGGTTACGTGGTCCCTCCCTAGACCCTACCCCAACTCTATACCCTGAAATCCCTCGCGTCGACTATCTGGTCGTACATTCATTGCGTAATGCGTACTACCGTCAGTCGTAATTCGTAATTCATCAGATATGGCACATCCATGCGCGGTTATCCAGTGCAGAGGCGTTCCGTGTTCTCCGTATCTGGTTTCGGTTCATTAGCGGTGGGTCGGCTTCTTAGCACTGGACGCCTACATCACTGTAGAAGTCGACAACATAATCGCGACATGTTGTGTATAGAAGCAGTAGCGAATCCAGAGGAGAAGCGATCGCCCTCACTATCTGTCAAAATTTAAAAAAAGTATTTCTTACTGCAAGAAATATTTTTTTTAAATTTGGATCATCTCATATCAATCAGTCAATCAAAGCATAAATAAATGAATAAAGCAGATTTATATAGCGACGCGTAAGTCGCAAACAAATGTGTAAAGTTGGCCTATATATTACGATCGCCCCTGATATGCTACTTGTCCGGATGTGCTACTATAGCGAAAAATATTTTTACACATCCAGACAAGTAAATTTAACATGAAAAAACTTGTGCCATATGTCTAATACTGCCGAAGACTACGACAAGCTTAACTGATAAAGGGGACATCGGTTTAACCTGGTATTGTGTAATATAATACATTATACTAGATTACGCAATACAAGGTTAAGCCGATGTCCCCTTTATCAGTAAAGCTTGTCGTAGTCTTCGGCAGTATTAGACATATGGCACAAGTTTTTTTTCATGTTCTCGACCACCACGAGGGCAGTACTTCATTTGTGTCCGGCAGCATGGCGAAGTGATGAAATTGTCTGTCGCTGTCCATTTTACACGGAGTACCCGGTATTCAGGAAGCTGTCGAGAAAACTCATTATGCGTTCTGGACGTAGGCCGAAACCTTTTGACTGCTTGATTGCGTCACTTGAAACAAAAAGATCAAAACAAAGGTTCCGTCTTAACTTCGGTTTTATACCTAACTTGATCAGCACGTATATATGACTTGTTTACATCTACAACCCAAGCTAGATAAAACCTAACTACATGCGCTGTATTCGTATATATTAATATCTGCATGTAGCAGTTTCAATAATTACATATCGTCATTGATCTTATGAGATAAAACAGCCGCTAATGCACCGCGCGCGGAGATCGTCTGCCTTATTCCACATCCAGTACAAAATGTAGTGATGCGCTAATCATTTGAATATTTTATTGAGAGTATTGCAGCTTTACAGCTGGATTAAAAATAAAATCAACACAACTGTAAAAAGAAACACAAGAAAAACACAAATAAAAACATTAAAAATACAGAAAACACACAGAAAACACACTAAAACACACTAATCAAAACACTTAAACATAAAAGGGCTAGCGAGATAAATATTAATTAATTCTTAGACAGAAACTTCAGTCTTATGATCGGCTCCGGTGATCGGTTTTGACTACGAAACAAAATGGCAATGTTAGGACCAGTGTACTCTTTTACCACTGTTATTACTATATTTACAATATCACCCCTGACCTTATATATATATGATTTAAAATAGCTGATCTACAGTCTGCATTGTGTCTCAAAACAAAACTGTGCCACTGTACATTAGTTTATAACTTTGACAAATGTTGACCGATTTTCAAAAATTTTTCACTGTCGTATTTGCAACAAAATTCATGTCACATATCTCACCACACTTTAAAGGTGTACTCCACTACATTGCAAACACATGGGACCGAAATTGGCGAAATTCTGTTGCACGTAGCACAATTTGTTTCATGTTTACAAAATTAACAAATATGATAGGTAAAATAAAATATGCATCATATGGAGTTAAATTAAATGTTCACAATTGCCTACTTTCACGCGAAGACTCACACAGATCGAGACGTTTGCGCCACTTATCACGTGCGTCAGACATTGATCAAGTGCTGTTTCAGTTCATCGATGTCATGAACTTAGTAGACCAGCTGCTGCATTTCTCCCCGTCTTTTGTAGTCAAGCGGATTCAGAACAGTGCTGTTGGGTGCCAAAGATGTGGTGAAATGAAAGCAGGACTGGTATCTGTCGTTCCAGGTGGTTGATTGTCTCTCACGCTAGATGAGCAGCAGCAGGAGCATTGCATTGTTGGAAGATAAAAAATACGGCACAGATCTCACGCATTGCAGGTCTTTTAAGTCAGAAGCATGTCACAGAAGTATGCGCCATTGATCTTCGCTCCATCATCGACGAATATCAGGTCAATTAGCCCCAACTTGTACACACCCATGGACACTATCACTCACTTACTAAAGGTTGAATGTGTTTTGGTGCAACATGTCTCTTTTTGGTCGCAGCCGGCGCATAGACATCATTATTCTGAAAATTGTTGGGCGTGGCTGTACAAATCAGAAATGCTAAGAATGGCAACCCACTGCACTTTGATTACATTGTATGTAAAACATTGATGTTTAGGTATGGTTTGTAAAAGCTGTAACCGAAAATGGTTTAATTTTAAATTTTAAATTTCACAAGGTGGTGCAGTTACACATTTAAGGTGTGGTGGGACATACTGACATGAGTTTTGTTGCAAATTTCTTAGAGAATACAACAGTGAAATAATTTTGAAAATCGGCCAACATTTGCCGGAGTTGTGAACGAATGTTATAGTGGCACAGTTTTTTGAGACACAGTGTATAGCAACAATTTATCTGCCGGTGAACACTTCCAATGAGATGTAAACCACCAAACTGATTAATGTGCTGTTATGTTATGTTATGCTGTTATGTTAATATGCTGTTATGTTAATATGCCATTAATATGCTGGTCATGAATATTTATTGAGTATTCGCGAAGCGGCGTGCCAGTTACAATTTCGGTAGATTCTGTCTGTACTTTTGTCAGACAATAACTTTGGAAATTGGAAAGACTCATGTAAGAAATTTATATTTGCACATCCGATGTATCTCCACGCAATACGGGTCAAGTTCGTATATGAAGGTCATTGGATCAAGGTCAAGGTCACAGGACCGAAAAAAAGGTGCACAACAGGAAGTCACACAACGGATGCAAGCGTGTCAGAACAAGTCCGCTTCCGCGCACGTTCAATATTCCATCACCAATAACTCGGCGTCTATAAAACACGCAGCGGTGAAGTGTGCGTGCAGCATAGGATTTTCACTTAGGCCGACCTATTGGCGTGACCGCCATCTTTCTTACGTGACCGGAAGTAACTACCGGTAATGAAATGCACGCATTCGCGGGTGGTCATGCCCTAGGTTAGAAGGCAATCTTGTTAGGTCTTAATTAGTTCGTCTTTTAAGACTTGAACCAAAGTTAAGACTGAAGTTAACACCTTCGGTTTGATCTCTATTTAACGGACATATTGAGAGACATATTGTGTAGGCCATCGTTAAGGCTAAAAGTCCGAAACTGATGTTTTCTGTTCGAGTTAGATTTTATTACTATTAGCTAGCCTACTACTACTACTAATACTACTGCTGCTGCTGTTGCTGCTGATGACTTTGCTAGTTTTAAACGTAGACTCAAATCTGAACTGTTTTTGAAATCTGAAAAGTTTTTT
>Ga0049105_1001496_pt1 | contig 10469 bp, 8 predicted proteins | sample WorMetvaBAHAMAS1_FD_61260 | JGI IMG/M metagenome (GOLD analysis project Ga0049105, IMG submission 61260) | Worm MetaG Olavius vacuus BAHAMAS.1 | ecosystem: Host-associated > Annelida > Digestive system > Unclassified | place: Germany: Marburg | collected 2013-04-09 | reverse complement strand
TTTAGTTTAGATGTATTATACGCACCCCGGCTGCCGGACCTCTATTTTAGGTGAAAATCGTGCGTATTGTATTCGAGATTTTACGGTACTAGTTGTACGCTTTCTTCCTTACGAGTTCTGTCACCAACATGACCCTCCTACTTCATATCTGCTGTAGTTAATGTCCAAGTTAATATGCAGCTGTGATACAAAATAACAATAACAAAACAAACAACAACAGAACAACAAACCTTTGCAGTCATTTGCATCACCATGGTCTGGTCCATAGTATTTCAGAAGCCCTACACCACCAAGATATGTATCAAAACTCACGGCTACAGTGTACATTTTCACAACAGCATTGTACAAAAAGATAAAGCGAAGAATGAATGTCTAAGATGCCACATAGTTCATTACTGTGAAGAGTCAACTGTCACAGGTAATTGTAACCAGAAACTAAACACTGCACTGGTCAGGATATGGATACAACAAAAAATTAAGTTCATTATGACAAGTCACTCGTAACTGTGCTGCAGCCTGAGATACGAATACATGGATTAGTCATTTCTAATGAGCAAACAATCGATGAAAACAGTTTAATTACAAAGCATTCATCTGACTTTGCTTGCTGACAAAAATAACTGGTGACTTCTTATCTGCTAATACAATCAGTGTATGTCTCTAACTACCCTACTTTCAGTGTCATGCTTTGCAGAGGCTGAGTCTCTAAAGAGGGGCCATGTAGACAGCTGTAACAAAATTTTTTTTACAACAGACGACATACCGTAAATATCTGCTACCACACCATCACAAGCCACAACACAACATCCAGACAGTTCAATGCAGCAATTCTTAACAACAAATGAATGTCAGTGATTCAAACTATGCTACACGATAACAAACAACCGATGCACTTGCAGTAGAAACAAGAATGTTTTTGAAGTCAGCGGTCACAAGTCACATAGTAGATATTTACACATACACAGTCAAATGCCACGTAAAATATTACTAGAAGAATCGTTCCAGCTTATCTTTGAGTGCAAAAATGGACAGTGGTTGTATCCCCAGTATTCAGCTGGATAAGTAAGCAAGTAAGTATAAGTATTCGTATGGAGCAAAACAATCGAAAGTCACAGTGCGCAATGGGTGACAGGTGTTTGCTGTGGCAAGATGTGGAACTGCATTTGGTGGACGATTATACGCACTTATGGCATCTGCTGAGAGCAAACCTGTTTGACAAACTGTTTTTTTGATATGCACAGTGACTTTTTTACTTCTACACACTGTGTATAAATTCTCTTACTTACTTAATAACAAAGGGCTGTTTTTTGCTGTAGTTGCTACTGAAGATGATATAACATGTCTGTAGCTCACGGTCAAGAATGAGTTGATAATGCAGCAGTCGTTGAACTGGCTTCAAAAGAAATGCCGTCAGTGGTAGGTAACAGATTTTCAGTGTCTCAAATTCATCAATGGCCCTCTGGACGTCTGGCAACCGTCGAGCTGTAAGGTCCAGCTGCACAAGAATGTCCTCATGTCGTTCGAGCAACACGCGGTACATCTGCATGCAAACCAACACACAAGCATTTACTGGAAAGGAACTCACAGAAATACAGCCATGCACTTACCATAGTATAACACCTCTTTTATGACAAATCATCTTAAAAGTGCTCATATTTGTACACAGAATCAGTTGTGCACACCGAAACGTTTATCTAGAAGTGGCAGACACCCCTCCATCAGTCACTTTGCTGTTAATGAATGGGTTGGGTATCAAAATCATACAAGCACACACTCAGATGTTTTGGCTTTGACACACACTCCACAAGTTAGGTAATAAACAGTTAACAAACTGAGTAACTGACCACCATATGTCACAACTTGCAACTAAATGACTCTTTGACAACTGGCAGTTGCACAAGATGAACATATTCTCGACAATCTTCAATAATCACTGGTACTGTGATGCAGAATGTGAATCATTAAATTACTATTACAGTGTTGTAAATGTAATGAATTTTCAAATAGCATCCTCTGATAACCTCTCACTAACAATGTTACCAATGGGAACCTCCACAACATCTAGGTGTATGGTTAACGTGGCTTATAACGAGGCCGACAAATATTGGCTGAAATGGTACAGGAAGCCAACCCTGCCTGGTACAAAGACGCCTAAACTGGAATACCAGCAAATTGCTGGCAGCAATTCCATTCTCGAACACTGCCATACATACTGAACATTAAACGGAGCAATGGTAATGCTGCTTCACAACATACATGTAGACCCAGCGCGTGGCCACTTTAATGGCACACGCTACATCGTCCGTCACATCAGGCGGTGATACATCACAGTTCGCATAGCAAGTAGCGAATATTCAGGCGATGTCCTATTACTTCCCCGCAAACCACTGTCACAGACAGACGCCGGTGTCGTGCCACTGGACAACCTCTGTCTGACAGGCATCAACTCGCCACGCAGCAAATACAATGCTTGCGTCGCGATGAAATTCGTGAATGATGATGATGATAAAGCCACAACTGCGCCACGCGATTGTGGCTTCTCCACACAATAATGAGCAAGCCTGGGGGCTGGTTCTATGCAATGCTGAAAAAATGGCATCACTGACCTGAAGGATGGTAATGTTGCGCAGCAGCAGGTCACCGATACGTCGGATGTCACTTACACCGGCTGTACACTGTACACCCTCCCTGCAAATATATTGACCACACTGCCCGACATGTCCAAAACTTAGGATGCAGTGCACAGAGCGAGGCCTTTTCAACCAATCAGCCAACTGACAATGGGAAACTCAAGCAGCACATGCAGAAATGTGAAACATTATATCACAATCAGTTAGAAGCTAAATATCTGCTCTGTTCATATTAAACAGGAAGAGTGATAAATCAGAAAATTATATTAAAACATAACTAAAATTAAATTTTACAAAACAAAGTTCATAACATAGATGGAAAGTTAAAATTAAGTTGTAACCTAACAGTTCAAATCTAACAGTTTTTGTGTACTGTAACTAAGCATTCTTAGTAATTGCAGATGAATCTTCTAAATAGCAGATGCAATCCACAGGTACAGAGAATTGAGTCAAATTAATGCAGTTTGTGCGAACAACTATGACCAAAATTGTGCTAAATTCAGCTTCAACTGCATAAAGTGTATATTGCTGGTATGAAGAAGTATCAAAACCAAACAGCAAAACCACACGAATAAAATTTAAATTCCAAACAACTATAAAATTAACTAACTAAAATACAGTTCTATTACATTATCACATCATGCCAGGAAAATGACCGGGATCCACTTTGCACAGTCCATGTATGTAAACTGAAGAAATTACTGAAGGACACTGGGTCACAGCATCGGGAGAAAAAGACAGCTCAAATGGGTGCAGGAGAGATCACCCCTTTCTGCACAGCTGCAATAATGGTCCAGGATGTCGAAAAAATCCTCAGTCGGCCATGTATTGAGCAGACACATGCCTCTATTCCACCATCTCTCCCCTCAAACAACCCATACAAACTGGACTGACAAGAGCTATCAAATAGCATCAAGAAAACCTTGGTGTAAATGCAAAGCATTACAATGAGATGCCAAGTCTGAGGCATGTTCATAACTCTACTGATGTACAACAGCTGTTCACCCACTACAGACCACAACAGCATCAACGCCAATGTAGAGGACAGAGATGTGCATGATTCTTTACCATGCAACAACTCTCTGCTCGACGTCTTTCAGCATGCTGCAGTGGAAGTCATAAATTGGCACAAGCGTTGAAAACAGCAGCTCGACCAGATAATTTGGTGCACATACTACATGGCTCAGGGCTTCCTGGAAAAACTACACACACACACAGATATGCAGTAAACACATGACCCAAGCCTGCCCTCGTGGCACAGTGGGATAAACACCACTATAGGCCACAGTGCTTGCTAGGCTGACGGGCTGATGGCTCTCGCCGGCCTGGGTTCAAATCCATGTCTGGAAGGGGGTTTTTGGCTCGATTAGGCCAGCGGGCATGCTATGAGATTAAATTCTCAAACAAGCACAGAGGGTTTGTCTGTGTCCTCATTAAACTGTGACAGGCCATTATGCTCAGGAATAAGAGCACTTGAGACCGTAATAAGTACGGGTGGTCAGATAACAGATAGTGTTAGGCCATATGCACCGCACCAGTCACTGTAGCATCAGAACCTGCAATGACCTCGCCGAGTAGGCTATGGGCCAGCCACTCTGGGCTATCAAGGTGTAGGGAACAGAGGCCTGCGATAGAAGAAACTGGCCATGAGGCTGCATACTGTAAACATACAGCCCAAGGCTCTCCCAACCTAACAGCTGCAGCACATCATTCATACAAAAACATACCTCGCATACATTAAGGGGGCTGTGCAAAGGGCCAATCTGACCTGGCCTCAGCACTGGCCATAGATTGTCATACTGGCCTCTGCTTCTATGGTCACGCCCGATAGTACAGAGTACAATGCATGACCAGTAATTTCTGGATCCATAAGCAGTGCTAATCTCCACCGAGGAGGACCGCATTGTCATGGCGGTGGGACTTACGGGCTCCACAGATCACATTTTTTAGAGATCCGAACGGGTGGAGTCTACTAGAGATGGGCCGAATGTCAGATGGGCCGAATGTCAGATTATGACATTCGGCCAAAGACGAAGGTCTGGGCAGGCTCAATGAACGAGTGCCGTAAGTTCGGCCGAACGTTGTGTGCTAGGATTTAACGTCTTTCACTGGTGAGTGCACTGAGCAGCCATTAAATGTCGTAGTAAGTGAGCACGTAAGCATTCACACATCGTCTGAGATGGCAAACTACGTAGAAAAACTACAGTGTATCATTTACAAACAAAAGTAATTAGCAAGTTAATGTTATTCATCAAACTTACAGGTGGACCTTTTCTTCAAGGACAGTTTTTTTTAATTTGCAGAGTTTTGGGTTTTTAGAACGTACATCGGATTTCCCAACTGCGACTGCGGGTGTTTGTTGAACAAGTCAAGTCTGTGTTGTTACTAGAGATGGGCCGAATGAGGCTGAAGGTGTGGCAGGCTTAGTGCACTCACCAGTAAAAGATGTCGTTTCATCCTAGCATACAACAGTCAGCCGAAGTTCGGCGGAACGTTTGGCACTCGTTTGAATAAATTACGTTACAAAATTATCTCTGCGTGAGAAAGGCATATCTGTTTGTCTAAACCGAAAACAGTTTCAGATCCATTTTGGTGAGTCTGTATGGTCCTTTTATGAACTAATTATTTGTAGTGTACGGATTTTAAGTTGATAACTAACTAGTAACTAATAGTAGGTATACTGACTTTAGTTAATGCCAATGAAGAGCGCAAAACGCCGCGAATGCGAAGCCACAAATGACGACGAATGTTTGCCAAAGGTCAGCCGAACTTCGGCCAAATAGTCACATGTTGCCAGAGCGTTCTGACGGTAGCACTACTTGCGAGCACTTTCAGGAGCTGACACCAGGGCTCCTGGGTCTAAAAGCGACTGGTATATTTTCAGCATACATGCCATTTACGGCTTTTAAGCTGCTTGAAAGCCACATAAGTCATTAAATATTAAATCATTAAAACCTAGTGATGAAAATTTACAGGCAACATTAAAATAAAGCATCACTGGCCAAACAGCAGAACACATGCATTGTTACTTAACCAAATGACACAACTGCAAACATCACTGTCCATCATAATACACACTGGTACTGTACACTACAGTACTTTTTTTAAACGTCATATATGAAACTAACCACAGCAATGACTTCTAAATCTTTCTTGTAAGTTCGTTCAGTATTCATCAGCTCACGTACAATATAATACGCGGCATCCATTGTGAACTTCTGTCACACACAACATTATCATGCTTTAACACAAGTCTGACATGACAAACATACAATTTAGCTTAAAGCCCATGAAGCACAAAATTAAGTTTTTGTCGTAATTTTCTGAATACTTGAATTGACTGAGCAAGATTTAACGTCCCACCAAACACATTACAGGTCATATCGGGAACGATTTTTACGGGTCGTATGACCAAACCGACAGTGTCAAAGCAATGAAGGAAACCAGTTGGTCTTGCAGATAAGGCTTGAATCCCACCAGAATACTTGAAGAACTACTCGGCAGAACTGAAGTGACTTAGCAGTCGTCTATACATCAACATAAACTGAACATTTATACACTATTTGCCAATGATCTTCCTTAGTAAATAATGTATTTCCTTAGGGGTAATTCACAATTACCAACATTTCCCAAACATACAAACCATACATCAGGGAGAAGAGGCTAACGTGCTCTTTAAGCTTGTCAGTAATGTCAGACCAAACTACCATTACAAGCAGTCCTTTATCACTTTATCAAAGTAAGTTATAAAATCAAGTTAAAATACAAACTGTACTAGTGAAAGTCACCATTAAACCATATCAGATTTAGCAACAAAAAGAACAAAAAAAATCAGTGATTTTCTGCTACACAGGGTTCCCACTGTCTTGGTTAAAAAATTTCCAGGACTTTTCCAGGACTTTCCAGGACCCCAGAAGCATTTTTCCATGACCCTGTCGTACGCCAGTGATGTTTACATATAGAGACAAACAGCAGTTACTAACCATACACATACATCATATAAATGATAGCTGCATCCATACTCCAGTGTACATTGTTTATTGTCACTGAGAAAAAGCAAATTGTGCAAAACAACTTTTCAAAATTATTTACCCGTACAGTTCCTTTATATACAACTGACTGCCGAAAGAAGTTCAGAAGTTTTTCAGCTCCAGCACCGATGTCACTACAGGAATTGTACGAGTAGTGAGAAATGCATGCATCACTATCATAGCCTAGAAAATTCCAGGACTTTCCAGGACCTTGCACTCAAATTTCCAGGACTTTCCAGGACAAACCCCATTTTCCAGGACTTTCCAGGACCTGGAAACTGTACCCCAAAAATTCCAGGACTTTCCAGGAGCGTGGGAACCCTGGCTACAATTTTGTGGTCCATTCCTGTTTAACTGCAGCTATGTAAAATATGATAAAACTGCAAATCATTTTTTCTAGTATAAACTCAATATTTTCAAACATGTATTCTATAACAACTGCAAACAAACCTTCCCCAATGCACTACTGTCATAGCTGTCTGTCGGTGATGACAAATTTGTTGGCGGGGCAGGCACACGAACTGGACTGGTTGGCAGTGACGGCGGAGTAGCATTTCTCTGAGACATGGCTACAGCAATGGGACGAGCACTGGCTTGATCTATCTGATTTCTGCGCAGAAATGCTGGTGGAGGTGGAGGCGGAGGCAGGTCATCAGGAGACGCAGGATCACTGAAGTTCTCATGGTCCGTAATATTCTGTACTGTCATTGGCCGCCTGGTTCACAACAGAAACTATTTACAAGTTAACTATGGGAACAGTGATCATATACCATTAATAATTCTGACTAAACCTTAATGGCACACCATGTGAGTGTAATTATGTATCAGAAGCAAATAATAAAATGAAAATGAATGCAGTAATAAACCAATTCTCTTCTTTTTTCGTAAACAACGTCCAAAACTACAGCCTATATTTTATCATTATTACAACTGTGCTTTTCTGATCACTGCAGGAGATATAAGAAACCTGCAACACTCACACTGCTGTAAAAGCCACATCATGATCACCACCTTATTCTAGCAAGACAATGAACTGACAACTGACAAACAATGCATGCTGAGGATCGACGGAAAATGTTTACCATCGATTTGGGTGCATCAACTGGTACCACTGATTTAATCAGTTATGACTGACGCATGACGATGGCGATCATTATTACTATAATATTTCTCATCAATCCTGTACACAATACTGAATTTCTACTCACGGCTCAACAGCATATCTGTTGTTCACATCGACAGGCTGTGCTTGTGGTGGTAGTGGACGAGACGGTGAATTAAGCTGAGGCTGGCTGGTTGTAGCACTTCGCTGCAGCTGCGACTGACTCCCAGCTCCACCCTGATGTAACATGAACTGAGATGGATCAATTCTTTTCGTCCTCGACGGCAACGTGTCTCCTAACAAAAAACACGCAGTCGAGCACGTTAACTGTCTGACTGGCTAAGTGAATGAGGAAGCAGCATTTAACATCCCACTCAACATACCATACACCTCTAGACCAAATCTAATCTAATCTAATCTAATCTAAAGTACATTTGTAAAGCGCATAAAATCGCAAGCGAATCGGTAGCGCTAAAATCATACATGTTCGGTCTCCCAGAAAGTCCAACCACCTTATGCCGACTCTCACGTAGACAATGTTAGACTGCAAGGTAAATGTGATTCAATTTTCAATGGCAGCACTGAAGCTGGAGCTAACCCAACATTCAGGCAATCAGCATTCTGATGACTTGGTCATAAACTCGGTGGTTAGCAACCATTACTTCTGCCAAGCCCATAGTTACTCTATCAGATGCACAGCATCACCACCCTTTGGCTAGTTTAAATTATACAGCTTGGTGACAGAGGCATATGTATAGAAACAATTTGCCCAGAGCTACACAAGTATAAGAAAACAAAAGTCAAAGCTGTGACCTGTCAATCATAAGTCCTGTGCCTCATGACTGACAGGTTACAGCTTTGACCTGTGACCACATCTGACATCTGACATCTTTGACCACAGAAGTCCTGTGCCTCGAATGCTAAACCACCACCATGCCACCAGGCCACACCACACCACAGAGCACCACTGTACCTGACAACTGCCTACTGCTGGTGGTACTCCTGCTGGCCCCCTGCCGAGTTCCACGATGTAAGAATATGCTCGCTCTGTTTTCTGACCAACTGTCATAAAAGGCGACTAAACCAAGGTTTTGTAGTTTTATGTTTGTCACAGCAAAGGCAAGTTTTTGGTTTGCTTTGTTCTGTGTTTCAGATGAATGTGTTATTCTGTTTCTATGTTTGCGGTTGTCAGTACCAGTGTATTTGACTGCCTGGAAATGCTTATCTCCCAAATGTCTCAAGGGGGACATAAAACCCTAGTAACTCAACTAAACTCCTGCTGCTGCTGCTGCTACTACTGCTACAAGTGCTACTACTAAACACATACCATTTTACTGGACATATTATAGGTAAAATAAACTATCCACATGCCCCTTCTCAATGTACATAGTCAAAAAACAAAGACATGTCCTATTATGTCTTTACCTCTATGACTCATGTCAAAATAGCCAAGAGACGCTGGCACGTTTTGCCGTGAGGGATACAAGTCTCTGGTTCCACCATTGTGAACTGTTAACTGCTGCGGCTGCTGCTGCTGCTGTTGCTGCTGCTGTGTATAGAATGTCTGGAATGAGACAGGACTGATGACTGGAGTCGATCGCTCCTCTCCGTTTATTATCCTCCCGAAGTTCTGTGGCCGTGAAGGCTGCAGAGATGTCGAACGCTCGTAGCCATTCCTTGAGCGGTCGGTGTGAAGAGAACGATCCAAAGTGCTGGAGTGTAAGCGGTCCAGAGTGTGAGACTCGGCTGCCATTCCAGTGTGGAAATCTCTGTGTGAGTTCAGTGTACCGTAACGTGGCGTGCTAACACGACTTCCGAGCATTGACAATGTACGCAAGCTCATAGATCTGTAACACGAACAATCATTTAGTAAATTAAAGACCGAAGCTGTCAAAATATTATGCAAGCTGCAGACTCGTGTAGTTATGTCAATTTAAAATTTGTTTCAAAAATTCAATAATCTGTAGAAACTTTTATTTCAACTGACAGTTATTTTCCTAGTGTGTCAATCCAGGTTATACTTATAATTCCAGTTAATTTATGGTGCCAATTATTCTCAATGCAAGACAATGTCCAGTAACTAAGAAATATATGCATATGTAAGTACACAGACAAATATTGCAAACTACTTCATAAAATGTAGCAAATGGAAAGCCTGCAGGAGAAAGCAGTCAACAGTTCACAGCAGTAAGTTATAGGTTGTAGCACAATTTCATTTTTACCTTTCAAATGTTGTCGGTGATACGTAGTTTTCACGGACATAATCTGCTAGTTCCTTCTGGGTGCGACCCTTATACCTGAATATAAGACACATCAGGATGCATAAATATATTTGTTGCTAATCGAACGTGCTATACAACGGTAACTGGGTCATGCTGTATTCGCTACTTGCGCATATGGCATTACACAGTAATATTTCCTGTGACTGGTCCATCAGTCTTAAGTGCAGCCAATCAGAATGCTTGAGTCATGACCCAGTAGGCCAACTCACACCTGTCTGGTTGTATTGCAGCACATTACATAATAGTTCCAATTAAAATCGCTGATAAATTACCAATAAAAGCTCGTTAAATATATCATACACGCCATTTGTTATCACATATTATTATTTTCTCAGTACAAATACACTGCTCGGCTTCCCTCATCTCCTGTGGCAAATAAAGAACTAAATGGTCAACGACGGCAAACCGTTGACACATTAAAAAA
>Ga0049105_1001495_pt1 | contig 10469 bp, 4 predicted proteins | sample WorMetvaBAHAMAS1_FD_61260 | JGI IMG/M metagenome (GOLD analysis project Ga0049105, IMG submission 61260) | Worm MetaG Olavius vacuus BAHAMAS.1 | ecosystem: Host-associated > Annelida > Digestive system > Unclassified | place: Germany: Marburg | collected 2013-04-09 | reverse complement strand
TTTAACCTTAGATTAGTCGCTAACTGGCGTTGGTGAAACGGATATATGCTAACTGGAGGTTAAAGTGCGGAGAAAACCGGCGGTTAAAGTTAACTACTGTTGGTGAAACCGAACCTTAGACATTTTTGCAGCAAATTTATTCAGGCAACTGTGTACCAAATTTCATCAGAATCACTCGCCCCACGTTTTATAGAAGATACAAAAAAACATTTTGGTATCTATTTTTCTCGGACACAGTGTATAACTGTCGAAGGCCTCATATTTTACAGCTGTCCTATCTTATGTCCAGGGGGTGTGGAGTCGGAGTCTCTCATTTGAAGGAGACTCCGACTCCAGGCCCTATCTGTCTCATGTAGACTTCTGTGTAATTTTGTTGCAGTCTGTTTGCCTTCTGTGCAATTTATTTTACAACTAAAACTCTGTTTGTACACTACTGTGCACCTTTTATTAGAGGAATTTAAAATTTCTCTCGAGTCATTCTTAAGTACACATATATGTCACACAATAAGTCCTGAAGTCGGAGTCGGAGTCCCACAAAAATACAAGGACTCGGCATTCCTGCTTATGTCAGCGGACAATCAATCTCCGAGCTGGCGCAGCCCTGCTCAAACACCTGGGTCCGAGGGTCTAGATGACAATTACCATCAAACGTTTTGCACATCTCTCCCCCATTTTACACCGGTGAATAAGTCCGAAATTTAGCCTATCAAGGGCCGATCTAAAGGGGTTTCGGAGGGGGGTTACCCCCTCAAGACAATTAAACACTTAGGATGCAGTTAGGCGTCTGATGCAGTCACATCGACGGCGACTCTTGCAACTCGCGGCGCGCATTTCAGTCACAAAATATTTTTCTTCTTATGTTTACGTACTTCTCAGTTTGAGCTGAAAACAGGCAAAATCATGATTTTGACAAAAAAAGAGACAATTTTGGAATCGAGCTCAACGGTTCGCAGCTGCTCGAGACTGGAGCTGAGACTGTTAGACCTAACCTTTCCGACGTTTTCGATTCGCCCCTTGTTCAACAGAATCCGAGAAACAATTTACAAGACAGCGAGATGGTATCTCATAACTATCTAATAACTCATCCAAAGCCAGCAATGCTCGCAGACTGCCAAGTGCCATTAGTTGCTGAACACGCTCGTTTTTATCAACGTTTACACGAAAGCTTTTTAGTAATTTTTATCTGAACGTTAATGGCAACTACCGTGCCGAGTCAATGCATTATTCGAGGACTTTCGCATTAGACGCATGTCGACGCGACTAGGTGTATTATTATAACTACACGACGCAGTTTTGTATAAACACCAGCTGACAGGGCGTATGACGGCTGTAGGCCATTTCTCCCAGAAATACCCCTAACCTCAGGGGCAGTACTGGGCCGGCAGAACACCTCCTCCGAACAACCCCCCCCGCTCAATATGGCCGCCGCTAATTTCGTTGTAATAGTTAACGGAGAGGGGTGCGCGCTTAATGGAACAGCCGTTGCCGTAGTGTTGATTGACCAATAGCGTGCCACGTGCTTTCTTTATGCGAGTTGCGATTGGTTGTAGATTGTCGCTAAAAACAGACCAGAATTTGTCGCCATCTTGGGCGGCGGGGGGGCTTATCCGTGGCTACATGATATGATACGGCGTGAACAGGAGGTACGGCATCCGGACAATATTTATACAGATCTGTACCCATAACTACGACTAATTAAACCTGAAAAAACTTACTAACCCTATTCCTAACCCTAACTCTAATCCCAAACTGATATCACTAACATGTTTCACGTTTAAGCAGTCCGGGGGAAATTTCCGGAGGGAGGAAGTCCGGACCCCGCACGACGTATCCCTTGGCAACGCATCAACAGCAGCAGGAACGAATTAGCGACTAGTTGGGAGCGACACAGTGCAGTTGGATTTGCAGCCAAATGACGCATTATAGCAAACACGACCAGACAGTGTACAATGTCTGTACTGCAGTCAGATTCATTCGACAAAAACACCGACGAAAACCGGCGCTGATAGGCTGTGTTTTTCAGCTGTGAAAGCCATGTGGTCTCCACGTATAATGTACTCTCACACGCATGCGTAAACATTGTTCTGACTTCACGGCAGGCTGCTAAAATGTAGCAACAGGTGCTTTGTAGTCGTCACTGAACTCACTACTCACCATACAAAATACACCCCTGAAGTGTATATTGCTGTAATGTTCTCTTACTGTCTATTTTGTAGTTCTCTGTTTTTGTATGTTTTTTATTGTGTACTTGTCTTTTGTATTTTTTACTTTTGTGCTGCCTCATATGGCGTAATAAAGAATGAAAGGGCCTATAACCCGATAGAAAAGTCAGTTCTCGCCGTCCCAGGGGTGCACTCTTGCCGTTGGGGGTACACTTACAACTTACCCCTCCCCTAAATTAAGCCCCATTTTTTATTTCTCGCCATGGGGGTACACCCCCTGGCTAGGCCTATGAATGCAGCGACGGTGAGCGTTTGACATCGTCGACGGTCAGAAACTACACAGTGTGTATCAAGAACAGACGGTATCACGCATCTGAGGCACAGAATGCTTTGACAGAAGAATTCAGACTGTTGCTGCATTACTGCTCGTCGTCGCGTGGACTTACTAATACTGACGCCACACTACCCATGAACATGGCTAGCGTGTACCGGGCTTTACTGGCCACTATGAGATTGATCATCCATCATTATCATCATTATCATCATCATCACGTATTCTTTAAACAAGAAGCTCAGCTATCGCAGAGACCGCGCTGTAGGGTGGGTCAGCTTTGGACAAAAGTTGAAGACGATATTCTGCAGACAATATATGTCCATATCCAACCATTGTGACATAATCGGCCTCCAAAGCTATCAAGTTCGGTGAAATAACGCAAAATAAGGGCTATTACGTCATTCAAGGTCAACCATGTCGATACCAATCCAAAGCCCGTATGCAACTTGCTATTAGTAATTAATACTAACTGACATCATATCTCGTACCGTTTCGAAGTTATCGCAGATTAGTGTTCAAATTTTGGACCAAAAAACGGTCAATTTGCATTTTTGAGCCCACTCTGGGGATCATATGGGCAACGTATACACTGTTCATCTTAGGCTCATTGGAAAGCTCGTAGTGGACTTCGTATTCCTGTCAATTGAAATTTGTTCGTTAGGTGTTACCGCTGAGGAGCTACGAGCGAAAATCGATTGAATATCGGCGTTTTTGAAGGAACAGGGTCGGTTTGGCCCAAAATTTCATGTATACGGGATCGACCGCCATCAACCATTCTTTTTGTCACAAAACTAGGATGAACGATCTTTCACACGGTATAAAAATGTGGGCAGAAGTTTTTTTCGTTTCGTTTCGTTTTATCACAATTCAAGCGTTTGACAGACATACGGACGGACAGACAGACATTTTTCTCATGGCTAATACCGCCGTGCATATTATGCAGCGCGGTAAAAATAAGTCGGACAAACGTGAATCGTGGCCAGAGGAGGAAAGCAGGCCAAAGTTGGGAACCAGTCAAAGTCTTCGTACAAAGCTCTGCTCATGCAATGGTTCATTCAAGTCAGTGAGCAATTTAGTAATGACAGATTTATTGCGAGTTCTCTGCCAAAGAGTGAACGAACGCGGTTAGCAATGAATGAATGAATGACCTGCATTCAGTCTGGCAGCATAGGGGTATACAAACTATGACAAGGACAAACAACAACATAATACAACACACACACACACACAGACAGACAGACAGACAGACAAATACACGCAACAGTATGGGCTGGCACTTGTAGTCGGCGAAACTGCTTTACTCTACTACTGCTACAACACGGCCATTTGTCATCAAGTCAGCAATAAGCATCATTCAACGACATGCACTATAGCACTATAATAGTGCTAAGAACTGTATCCGACTCAAATAAACTGACAGTTATGCATATCTGCAGTACTGCTCTATAATGCCTGTTGTCAACGTCAATGTCAATCATATATAGCGCTACTCACAATCTCTACTGCGCTGTATGCGTTCCATACACGGTACAGTTGCGTTTACAGAAGACGTCTAAAACTGTCACTGCTGAGCGCCGGGTCATCACGCAGCTACCATTACAGCACCACGTTATTCTTCCTACCACCCTTCTGCTCAACGGCTGGATTTGTTTGCATGGTGTGCTGCTAAGCCGGCTCTAAGTCGGTTTTCGAACGCACTGTGGGCAGTGGCGGCGTACGCTGCCTAGCCCTGCGTATTGCTTTGCTTCCGTAATAGTGTGAACAGGAAATAAAAATGTTACCCTATCTGACCGCTTTATTTGTTTTATTTTGACGCTGAAACGGCGTTGGCGGCCTGTGTTTTGAGGGCGACAACTAAAAAATGTCAACTTCTTTTAGCAAAAAAGTGCATGCGGGTGACCTGGCTGGCTGACCTCGAAATGACCGGGCTTGTCCGGTAGAGAGTTCCAAGCTGCGTTATAAAAAGTATTAAGGAAGCAAGTGCAGGTTGTGTCGGTGCACCGGTCCTTACACCTAGACTGCCATGGCACGTAGGCGCTCTGGTGCCTAACCGCGGTCCGCGGTACTAGTGTTTGATATGCTCTGTAGAACAGAACTTGCGCCACGGTCTTCACAGTGCACAAGTTAGTAATTAAGTAAGTAAGTAGTTTCTTTATTTAGGTCTGGCAAACGCAAACCATGAGATCAACATACATACAGATACAATGTAACATAGGATGTAAAGTTCTCAACAAATACATTGAAATGATGAGATGAAATACAATAACACAATACAAACACCTAGTAAATATCCCTAAATAGCATCCTATGAAGAAAATTCTTCCTGATCAAACTGTTGTCTTCTGACGGAAGACTGAGTCGGTGTCAGTGTTGGGTCACCCACGGTCGGCGGCAGCGTGTACCACAGCTCGAACTAAAACTCTAAAGCAAATGTTTGCGAGCAGGGGCGTATTCAGAAGAGGGGGCAGGGGGCATGCCCCCTCCCAATAGTCGATTGAGTGGATTTTTTTACGGAAAAAACGGCTTTGTTGGGACTGTTCTCTGTACCAGAAGTGTTCGGTGGACCTCAAATATGCGAAAAAGGACCCCGCCGGGGGAGCTCACGTCACTACCCGACTCCCTAGTCGGTTGGGGAGGGGCGCCTCGATTCTCGCGCCTTTGGCGTCAGCTTCTGTGGCCGCCAATGTAAAATCCTGGCTACGCCCCTGTTTGCGAGAGCATGTGCTTATGAGTATGCATGCTGTCGCAGTGAAAAAATGCCCAGTCGTGAGTGACACTGCAGTGCAGTGCCAGGTCGGGCACGAGCCACGCACCACACTAGCCAATCTTGCCACAGCATTTTGTCGGTCTGTCTGTCTGTCATTGTTCGGTGGGTCAAGCTGTTCTCGATGGTGTCTGTATAAGGCGGAAGTGCTGTAGACGTCGATCATTGCTAGCGACCGCGGCAGTTATCATCAACAGCTGACCGGTGCAGTTTCCGTCTGCCTGCCAGTAGGTGCGTGTCATATCCACGGCTTATTAGTGGCGATGAACTGACGATGTGCATCCAGCGTGCTAGCGTGCTAGCGTGGCATAACAGCATTCATCTTAACCCGTTATAGCATAGCACTCCGCGTCCATTACTAGGCCGCCAGACACTAGTCGAAGGTCCTATATTTTACAGCTGTCCTGTCTTTCTTTCTTATTTTATTTTATTCGCCAGACACGTGCTTGCCGAGCGGACCAGCGCCAAAAGTATATCAGAAATTGCAATCGGTTTTAGGGTCTAGTTGAAAACTGCACTCTGACATTTCGTCCATCTCTCCCCTCCCCTAATTTTTACAACGGATCAGTCAGTAAGTCCTAAATAAGGCACTGGCAGTGTGTAGATCAAGATTTGGCCTGCAGATTCATGTTCAAACATTCTGTACTTGACGACTGCTTGACTGACTGGCCCAACGTTATCTTATCGAACAGTGACCAACACCTTGCTGCGCCGTTGTGGCGATTCTGATTCAGTACAGTGCTTGTTGTGGTCCATCCATATCACATGACCAAGCCAGCACAGTCTTCTTTCTCTGTGTGTTTTCTGTATGTTGTTGTCCAGCTCTGTGATGACTCCTCCATCTGTTACCCTGTCATTTATGCATCTCAATTACGTCACAGTGGTTGAAGACAGACGGTCACAGACCTTTAATGTTTGTAAAATATAGTCTCCCAGTTCCAGTCTTCCACTTTTGGCCATAACTAACCCACCCTGCAGCGCGATCTCTCTGCGACAGCTGAGCTAGTTGTTTGAGTGTTTTGTGGTCGTGAAGGCGTAAGAGCAGTGAAAGCTTTCACTGCCTTTTTGTTCCCGTCACGCTGTTTATATTGTCTTGAATTCGCGTTTGTGTTTTCCTGGCAGATAAAATCAATCAATGACGATGATGATAGGGTTTATTGTTGGCCGCTAGACGGCGCCGGTGTCAGTCGGTGCCCTATGAGCCAACATGGACACATATAAGCCCAGCCAAGCCAAGCGACGCTGCCAGTGCCACGGTGTATTTCTGTAACTCATTATACAGTTTAACACGACGCCGAAGTCGGCGCTCAGCACGCGAATCAATCACCGAACAAATTGTAACCACACCGCACCGACAAATCCGCTCGGCACTAAGTCCGGGCACGTCCCGACCAGTAGTGATGAGTCGTTCTCATGTATTCGATTTTACCAACTGCCAGTCGATTCGCCTCACAGCCGCTCCACCGCTGCAGTACCGAATTATACTTCCTGGTGACAGAGGCACGTGTGTGAACAACTTGCCCACAGTCGTGTAGGTGAACGTGGAATGACATTTTTGATTGTCAGTACAAAGCTGTTACCATTACAGCGCCACGTTATTCGTCCTATCACCCTTCTGCTCAACGGCTGGAGTTGTTTGCATGGTGTGTTGCTAAGCCGGCTCTAAGTCGGTTTTCGAACGCACTTTAAATCATTGCCAGTGGCGGCGTACGCTGCCTAACACTGCGTATTGCTTTGCCTCGGTAATAGTGTGAACAGAACATAAAAATGTTACCGTATCTGACCGTTTTATTTTGACTGTGAAACGGTGTTGTCGGCCTGTGTTTTGAGGGCGACGACTGAAAAAGGTCAACTTTTTAAGGAAAGAAGTGCATCCGGGTGACCTGGCTGGCTGACCTGGAAATGACCTGGTTCCTTTACTGCGCTGGCGCCGCCACTGATCATTGGACTTTCATTTAATTCATTTCATTTCTGTCAAGAAAACACGCAACAGAACCGTGTAAATACAAAACACCCATCTTACTAGAGCATCCACGGGATAGGTAATCGGCCATATACTCCCCACCAGCAAGTCCGGCATTGTTAAGTGTGGCAGGCCGAATGACTTTTCCAATATTCAGAACGGTGCGTGCAAAATTACAAAGGAAACTGACCGTCAAGTATGCAAACTTATTTATCTTTCAGTGGCTTTGCTCCCCAACTTCCACCCCTTAACCCCAATAGGTCTCTGCCATCAGCCCTCATTATCCCCATTTCTCGACCGACCCCTGGAGTATCAAGTTCGCATTTTTCCAAAATTTAGTTCTGCAAGCGCGGAACAAATACGCTCTGAACTCGCTAGCTATCTAATTCGCTAAATGACACATGACGGCCACTTCCGTCTCGCTGGCCGACATCGAAACGAACCGAAATAACTCGAAAACCTGCTAAATAAAAACTGCCCATCTCTAGTAGTGCGGACCAGCGAGCCAATCATGTGCAAGACCTCCGGGTTCCAGCGAGCCAGTGATCCGCGACAGCACTCTATGTAACAAGAGTTCATGTTTCACATACACACTCAGTCTAGTTAATCCACGGCCATCAGCGCCACCGCCACGACTCTGCTGCTGATGATGATAACGATGCTATACCGCTGCAAACGCTTTTCCCAATTTTCCCATCGAGGCAGCCTGCAGGGCTGTGCTGTTGGCACGGCTATTATCAACGAACTCAGAGCGTCTGTCTGATAAATCGCTTGTCGCATTAGCTCTGCCTACACACAGTTAACGGGCTCGAGGCATCAGTGAAGCAGAACTAAAGAAGGTACGGTACATAATGCCGCCTCACGCACGCTGATGGCATACAAGTATAGCATCAGCCTGTGATCTTCCTGTCAATAACGCTTGTCCTATACTCATCGAGTAATCGTAATCGTGTTTTACTTGCGAATACAGCTTTAATGTCAAACTCACACATATCTGCCCTCGCTTCCCCAACCATAGCTGACACAGACCACACAGGGACAGGAAGCTGAGTTCGGCCTAGGCAGCAGCCAGGAGTGTATACACGTATTACCGGTGACACAGAATGCATGCATATACGCATATTACTTATCTCGGCGGGGAGAGAAAAAACGAGGGGTAGGTGGGGGGGCAAAATTTTTTGCCAGGGAGGGGCAAATTTTCATATATACAGAAGACATCAATGCAATACACGAATGTATACCTAGTAATGCTTCGGGTGTTTGAAACTTCACTTGTCCTGCCTTGCTACCCCCAAATTACGGGTATACTCCAACAAGTAACTCAGCTATCGCAGAGAGACCGCGCTGCAGGGTGGGTTAGTTTTGGCCAAAAGTGGAAGACTGGAACGGGGAGACCATGTTTTGCGGACATTTTACGTCTATCTTCAACCACTGTGACGTAATTGGCCAGCAAAGCTATCGAATTCGGCGGAAAAACGCAAAATAAGGGCTATTACGCCGTTCAAGATCATTCAAAATCATCGAGGTCGATATAAATCGGAAGCCCGTATGCGAGTTCCTATTAGTGATTAATAGTAACTGACATCCTATCTCGTTATACCGTTTCGGAGTTATCGCAGCTTATTGTTCAAATTTTGGACACTGCGTTTTTGAGCCACCCTCTGGGGGGCTTAGGGGCAACGTACGATGTTCACCTTAGGCTCATTGGAAAGTGCCTAGTGGACTTCCTATTAGTGTTAACTGAACTAATTTTTCTAGATGTTACGGCTGAGACGCTACAAGCGAAAATAGATTGAAAATCGGCGTTTTGCAAGATCCGCCAAATTTTCGCGCAGAAGGGGACGTCCTCCACCAGTCATTTATACACGGATATAAACGACTTACAACTTTGTCGCTGACGATTTTCAGACAAAGAAATTTTGTAGCAGACTTTCTTCAAGCGAAGTGCGAGTTTACACGGAAAACGGCCGTTTTGCGTTTTTGAAACGGGGGCAACGTACGATGTTCATCTTACTAGGCTCATTGGAAAGCGCGTATAGTGGACTTCCATCGGCGATTTCGCTCCAACGGGGTCAGCTTGACCCCTTAAATTTCACGTAGTAGTGGTCGCCCCCACCAATCATTCTTCTTCCATTCTTCTCATAAAACTAGGGTAACTGATCTTTCGCGTGGTATAAAATCTGGGCTATGAATATTTATTAACGCCTGAAGTCACGAATGGTCGTTCCATGGCTCGATCTACACAAGAATGTCTTTAGCTGTCGCTGGAAAAACATCAGTGACGGATATTAACAGACAACACGGAAAACACGATTGAACGATGATGTACTGCAAAGAATTTACAATTTACAGTATTATAACTAGCGCCCCCTCCCTTCCCGGTTAAGAACTGAGGATCAAACTGCTATGACGGCTACAGCAAACGGCGACTGCTTTGCACACGGTTAACACACTGGCGTTTAAAGCTGCATGGGACCGCCTAGGGGCTGTGTTCAAGCAGGGACCTTTACACCTTTACCGGGGGCCCCGTAGTAGGGGAGGGCCCGGCCCTCCCCTACTACGGGGCCCCCGGTAAGGCCCCCTAGTAGGGGAAAGAAGAGAAGGGTCCCTGCTTGAATTACAGCCACTGTGGATCGACGCTCCCCCCAAGGTTAAGCCTTCCTCCTCAACTGGGCTGTCCAGGTTTGAAATAAAGAGGTTTAAACACATTTTTGTTAACTAAGTTTGGATCCTCCGAAATCTTGAGGCCCCTGGCATCAGCCGAGTCAGCCCACCCCTCTACCGGACTGATTACACGGACTCTCGGACCATCTAACGATTTTACTCTGCTCAACGGCTGGATTTGATAAACAAGTTGAGCGAACACACCATGACGCCGTCGGTGATAGAGACGACGACGACGACTACGACGACGAGGAGGAACGAACGACAACAGACGGCGAGCATCAATGACCTGACGACGCGTGTGTGTGTGATACTCGTCCAGTGACAAACGACAATTACTGACAACAGCGTAATATACCGAGCGACTGGTCATTCACGCTGAAACTATACGAGCATCATCGACAGCAGACGGCTTCACACAGATGACACGATCCATCCAGCACCGCGATGACGACGCCTCAACAGCCAACTACTCACTACTCAGCACTCACTCTCTCTCCTCAGCATCCAACAACCAGCCAGCGATATACCGCTACCGGATCGCTGCCGGGCATCTCGACATTTACCCCCCCCCCCCTTCCC
>Ga0049105_1001494_pt1 | contig 10471 bp, 7 predicted proteins | sample WorMetvaBAHAMAS1_FD_61260 | JGI IMG/M metagenome (GOLD analysis project Ga0049105, IMG submission 61260) | Worm MetaG Olavius vacuus BAHAMAS.1 | ecosystem: Host-associated > Annelida > Digestive system > Unclassified | place: Germany: Marburg | collected 2013-04-09 | reverse complement strand
CGGCTTGCTCTCTTTGGACTTGCGAGACTCCTCCTGCCGGGTGTACCATTGTTGGAGATCATCGGCTTGCTCTCTTTGGACTTGCAAGACTCCTCCTGCCGGATGTACCATTGTTGGAGATCATCAGCTTGCTCTCTTTGGACTTGAGAAACTCCTCCTGCCGGGTGTACCATCGTTGGCTTGTTCTCTTTGGACTTAACTCCTCCTGCCGGGTGTACCGTTGTTGAAGATCACCGGCTTGCTCTCTTTGGACTTGCGAGACTCTCTCTGCCAGGTGTACCATTGTCGGAGATCATCGGCTTGCTCTCTTCGGACTTGAGAAAGTCCTCCTACCGAGTGTATCATCGTTGGCTTGCTCTCTTTGGACTTAACTCCTCCTGCCCGGTGTACCGTTGTTGAAGATCACCGGCTTGCTCTCTTTGGACCTGTGAGACTCCCTCTGCCAGGTGTACCATTGTCGGAGATCATTGGCTTGCTCTCTTTGGACTTGAGAAACTCCTCCTACCGAGTGTACCATCGTTGGCTTGCTCTCTTTGGACTTAACTCCTCCTGTCTGGTGTACCGTTGTTGAAGATCACCGGCTTGCTCTCTTTGGACTTGTGAGACTCCTCTTGCCAGGTGTACCATTGTTGGAGATCATCGGCTTGCTCTCTTTTGACTCGTTGTGCTCTCTTTGGACTTGCGAGACTCCTTCTGCCGGGTGTACCATTGTTGGAGATCGTCGGCTTGCTCTCTTTGGATTTGTGAGACTCCTCCTGCCGGATGTACCTGTTCGTGTAATTCTTCAGGTTACAGTGAACGTTCTAGTACTGTTCCAAGTCAAGAGTGGAAGTGCAAATCAGGATGATGCAGACATGCTTGGCTTTGTCATGTTACTGTAGACTGTCACCGCTCAGCCTCAGATGCATGGACCACGGCCAGTGACTGTACGGGTTGTAGAGTGCTGTGGTTTTCAGTTGACTAAGCTTATAGACTGAGTAAGTGAGGCTGGTTGAATGAACTGTGTGTGTGTGTGGTCTGAATTCAGGTACACACCTTCTATGAAGCTGTTGGTCTGATGATCAGCGCTCAGACTGAAACTTCCACTCAAGAACGACTGATTGAGAAGTACATGCAGCTGCCGAATCAAGTCTGGGACAACATCATCACGCAGGCCACTCAGGCAAGTCACAGTCTACCCAGCTTTAGAGGATAGAGTCATCACAGTTGATTCATGAAGTCTTCATAGCTTGATGGTGGAGTCCTCCGTTTGGGAGATATAATGTAATAAAAAAACTTTTTTTATCACTGCACTTACTTGTAAGGGTAATGGGATATGCCTATATGCATTGTTGGATTTTTAAAACACAGGAGCAGTTTTGTCTAGACGTCCTTAGTTTTGCAGCCAATGACTTTAGGTTACCGTACTAAGTGGGAGTCAAACCCCAGTGATGCAGCTAGGAGTCCACTGCCTTGCCATTGATTCACAGTTACTGCTTTCCTTAATGCAATAGTACGAATTAGGCAGATACTATCTGTCACATGTAACAGGTACTTGTGTTATTGGCGTACAGTGTACATGTCACAGCAGTCATAGATGTACACGTGACTTGTGTGCAGAACGTGGACGTGCTCAAAGACCCGGACACAGTGAAACAGCTCAGTAACATTCTCAAAACTAACGTGCGTGCATGCAAGTCGCTCGGACATCCTTACATGCTCCAGGTTTGAGCTGCTTCTTTGCGTCTGTGTTCATCATGTTGATCCATGTCTGCGAACGTGGATGACAGCAGACCGTGAACCACATAGACGACATGTGCCCATGTAGTGGTAGCACATTGGTCTCTTATCGGTGAAGTTACCGTATGTCGGGCCCAGTTTGGGTGACCGTCTTCGGGTTCAGTTCCCGGTGCCGGATATTTATCTCGGTATGTAACCAGCCACACGGGCCAACTCAGCCTTCCATCCTTCCGTGGTCGGCAAATGAGGACCAGCTTTGGCTGGGAAGGAAAAGGCAGGTATGGTTCATTCCGTTAGCGGACGAACGAATGGATGAATATTGTTTTAGCAATTAATTGCATGTTCACGTTGGTGTTATGAGTGGAGTGAAACCGTCAGCGTTGACACTGTATGTGTGTGTGTACAGTTGGGTCGAATCTACCTCGACATGTTGAACGTGTACAAAGTGATGAGTGAGAACGTGTCGAGTGCGGTGACGTGCAGTGGCGAGAACGTCACGAAACAGCCGCTGATCAAGAGCATGAGAACCGTCAAGAAGGAGACGCTGAAGCTCATCTCCAGCTGGGTCAGCCGCAGTACAGACCCACAGATCGTACGTTTTGTTGCACATATGCAAATTGTCAACTAATATGCTTTTAGTTGATGCTGTTGGATCGGGCACAGAGATGGCGTCACTTGTCGTGCTGGTGATATAGCAAACAGGAAAATGGGTCAGTTAAACAGATCGCAAACTACAGTGTGAGTAAAAAAAGTAGCCCCCCTAAAACTTTTTGCGATATTTTCATTTGTGGTGAACCTGTGTAACTGAAAATTACCTCGGCCATTGCCCACACATATTCCTATGTTTACACCAATTTTGGTCCATTTATCTGAATATTTGTATGAATTGTATCATTTTTAGAAGTAAGACCCCTCAAATTTTAACAGTTTAATTTCATTTATTACGATGTGCATGTGTGGATATATACTAGCAATAAATTGGCAAAATTTCACGGAAATATACTTAGCCTGAGTGAAAATATTGCAAAAACTTTTAGGGGGGCTACTTTTTTTGACTCGCACTGCAGGTCATTTATACAGATGCCACACTTGGTAATGGGTGGTAATGTCTGCAGAAGTTTGTTCTGTTGAAGGATATTTCAGATTACACCAATACATTTGTAGTCAGACAGTTGCCATTTAATGGGAGCTCATTCACAGCGTGCTCTGTGACGTTGTTGAAGGTGTTGGACAACTTTGTTCCACCGCTGCTCGACGCCGTACTGCTTGACTACCAGAGAAACGTGCCGGTGGCTCGAGAGCCGGAGGTTCTCAGTACGATGGAGGTCATCGTCAACAAGCTGGAGGTACTTAACTGCATACACAATTGTGTATAAGTACTTGACAGCTTTCAATCCAATTTTTTCTAGTTTTGTTTTTATTCAGAACTGTTAAGATGTGAATAATGTTGATTTATTTTGTTGTCTTTAGGGACACATCACAAAAGATGTTCCGGTGATATTTGACGCCGTGTTTGAGTGTACTCTGGACATGATCAACAAGGTTGTTATTTTGCCTTGTTTCGTTGTTATTATTATTATTATTATTAAATTATGTGCATGTCAGTCTTGTTGTTTTGTGTTGGTGTCAGTGCATAAATAGTTTTTTGAAATAATAGATAATGTAGACATAAATGTCACCGGAAATATTTGTCACTTGACAGTGTGATCAACAAAGTTGACCTACGTTGGGCCCGGTTAGTACTGGGATGCGTGACATTTATCTTGGTATGTAACCAGCCACCCAGGTCAACTCAGCCTAGCCATCCCTTCCTGGATAGATGCAATGAGCACCACAGGCAAAGGCAGGCATGGTTCATGTGTGGGTGGCAGCTAAAGCTGTGTGCTTCCGTTGTTACACACGGGCCATATCTGAGTGCTTTAGAGATGCGTCATGGCGAAGTGCTACACAAATTTACATTATTTTCCTTCACTTTCGCTGTGGCCAGTACGGTGCTGAACTTGTCAATAGCTAAGTCATGTTTCTGAACTACAGTGAGCAGTCTGGTGACATATGGCTTCATGTGTGGTCCAGCACTGTGTGTGATGTGCAGAACTTTGAAGAGTATCCCGAGCACCGGACCAACTTCTTTCTGCTGCTGCAAGCCGTTAACTCGCACTGCTTCTCAGGTAGGCCTACCAGCAGCCACAGTGCAGCATTGACATTTCTGCTTAGTAACTAGACTTTTGGAGTGATTTCAGTGCAGAGACTCAGCCGAACGTGAAGAAAGCTACATAAAGTAAAGCAGTTGCACTGGGACTTTAAAAATGTTTCTGCATTAGCTTCAAAGATTCCTTTTGGTAGATCAAACGTGGCCTGCATTGACTGTGGAAAAGAAGGCAGGTTAGTAATAGAGGGTAGGTAGACGTAACTGTAGTAAGTAAGTAACTAAGTAGAACATTTATACAGCGCATTACGCAATGCTTCTAATGCGCTATGTGCTCTAATACAATGCAAACAAGTATGTCTTAACGATCACCAAAAAGTGTCTTACGCCGAGTGACGGATCGCGGAGATGGTCTGGCAGCGAGTTCTAGGCTGTCGGGCCTGCAACAGAAAACGCCCGACGACCGAACTTGGTGCGATGGTGTCGTGGCATGATGAGCTGATGGTGACTTGCAGAGCGGAGCCGCTGACGATTTGCAACATCAGTCGTTAACTTGCAGCAGTCTACAAGGTACTGAGGAGCACTGCCCTGCAGACACCGATGAACAGTCATTCTGAGCCTGAACTGGATCCGTTGAGGATCTGTGTATTACCTGTACACAGTTGACCTACTAGACATGCTTTGCCACACATTTATTTTCACAGTGCACACACATCAGGTCATTTTCGGTAACATACCGTATGACGAAGTATGTCGCATAACATAACATTCGGCCACTTGCTGAACGTAGACTTGACCTTAGCAGAACATTTTTCAAGAGGATCATCAAAGACAACTCGAATGTCCTCTGGTATCTCCTGCCAGCCAAGCATGATCTTCAACTTACGACTCGACTACGTTGTGCTAGACAATATTCAACAATCTATGCGCGAACTAATCGTTATAAAAACTCTCTCATTATATATGGACTAAATCACTGGCAGTAATTTCAGTACCGTCATTGCATTATGTAAGCGTTGTGCAACTTTGTATGTCTGTGTAATCCGGCCTTTATTAAAGGCTGCCAAAGCCTAATAAACGTTTGTTCGTTTGACACCATTGCTGAGTCTTGCCCACTGACCAGACTTGCTGACAGCGGCCTTCTACGACTACATTCCGTCGACGAAAACACGGTCGTCTTGCTAAGAGATGTGGCATTGAAAGCCGTTGTGAGATAAATAACAAGTAAATATCTGTAGCTGTACTGTATGTGTAGCATTCCTGGTGATCCCTCCGGCACAGTTCAAGCTGGTGCTGGACGCCATCATCTGGGCACTGAAGCACACGATGCGCCACGTCGCCGACACCGGTCTCAGCATCCTGTATCAACTGCTGCAGAACGTTGCTCAAGTGGACAGTGCCACACAGAGCTTCTATCAGACATATTACATTGACATACTACAGCACTTGTTCTCTGTCGTCACCGACAGCTCACACACTGCAGGTTTGTCGTGTCATCTTGTTGCTGCCTTCCTATTCGTCTTCTTCTTCTTGTGTCTTGCGTAGAAGGTAGACGTGCTAAGTCCTTCCAACAGTTTCTGTCCTCTGCACTTCTCTTAAGCTCGCTATAAAAAGTAAGTAAAGTCCTTCCCAAGCCACACGGGCCCATGGGGTAGTGCTGATCTCCGTTTCCTATAGCCCTCAGCCAGACACCAGCTTACACTGTGAGGCCACGAATACGGGGCTAGTATATCGTGCTGCGTGTCTGTTTACTCCCCAGCTTTCGCCGGTACCAAGTTATACTGCTTGGTGACAGAGGCACACAGGTGTAAGTAGCTTCCCCCACTGCGCAGTGGTGCCGAGGCAGGACTCGAACCCGCGACCTGTAAGTCGCAGGTCCGACGCCCTACCAACAGTGCCACCACGCCAGCCTGCAAGCTCACTGTAGTCTTTCAAATCAGTCTGTTCTTAATGACGTTAGTCCAGTTCCTTTTTGGTTGACCTCATGACTGTTGTTTTTTTTTCTCGTTCTGTTGAAGCCGTTCTGCACTTTACATGGCAGCTGCATCAGAGTGCAGCAGGCTCTGACAGTCAAAGCTGCAGATATGTCTCTGTCATATTAAGCTGGATTATTATTATTAGGTCGGCGTGATTATGGTGCCTCGTGACACTGACAATAAGTAACGAAGTCAATGCTATAGCTACAGCCACACAGTTGTGCACAGTGACTCTCTACCGGCAGCTCGTTGGTGAGGCTGGCAAAGACATCAGGTTTCTAGATTGTCGCCAGATTGCAACAGCATGCAGCATGCATCATTGTCCTGCTGGCGCTGTTAGTATTAACACAGGCTGTGTAGCATTGTTAGCACTCTTGACAATGTGGTACAGCAACAAGCGTTGTTGCTGACAGGTCTGATGATGCATGCCACAATACTGGCGTACATGTTCAGTCTGGTCGAGATGAACAAGGTGACATGTTGTCTTGGTCCCAACGTCCAGCCGACTCAGAATGCTACGTACGTCCAGGAGTTTCTTGCCAACTTGCTGAAAACTGCGTTTCCACATCTCAACAAGTGAGTCACAGCATTGCAAATATAAATGAAGATTACACCTACTTATTACACCTACTGGTTTGCTCTGCAGTAGCTGACACTGGTAGATTGGCGTGTTTAACCCTTTCACTCGAGCACTTGGTGTCAGGTGCCTGCCGTATGATTTACGCACACATACCGGTACACACAAAACCCACTACAGAGTAAGGTAAGGTAAAGGTAAACGTGGATTTGTATAGCGCCTCATCATGAACACACCTCGAAGGCACTTGGATATGGCACACGTTCTCGAGGGATCTCACAGTTTTACCTACACAGTGCACACTCCACATTCATTGGCTAATGCAATGAACCATACCTGCCTTTGTACAGTATTGATACTGGTATCTTACTAGGCTTGCATGCAAATCTGTGTAGTAGAGCTGTCGCAGGGATAGGGATTCATCATCATCATCATCATCATCCACAAATTTTTTGGTGACACATGCCCGCGCCCAAATTCACAGATGATCTTAGGGCTATCTTAACACAACTTTCGGACTTACGACAATCTTATGACCTATCTTAAAACAAAATCTTACAATCACCTTTTAGATGTCTTAAGACAGCTGGGCTCAGATTCACAAGAGAGACCTGTTGTCGTAAGATTTATCCTAAAATATCTCCTAAGATAATCTCACAACATCATAACTTTTGTCTTAAGATGATCCTATGACACATCTTAAGATAAGACAGTATCTGTGAATTTGGGCCCTGGTTTTCAGAATCATCAGTACAACGGATCCGGTATTAAGACATCTCTATAACCCTAGAATCACACGACAGTGCCAGACAGACCAGCTGTCCACACTGCCGTGCACACTACGTGCCTGACGTGTTGAATGTTGCAGCGCTCAGATCAAAGTGTTCATTGAAGGCCTCATCAGCTTCAACCAGGACATCCCACAGTTTAAGGAACATCTGCGCGACTTCATTGTCCAGATTCGCGTGAGTTACTACGCCACTTTGCTGTCTACAAGACTGTTCTTTATCTGTTTGTAACAATTCATCATCATCATCATCATCCACGAATTTCATCGCGACACAAGTTTTGAACAAAACTTCAGGGCCGCTGAATGTTACTGTTAAAGTTTCAGAAAAAGAGATGCACAGTCAAATTTAAATGAGGTTAGATTTTTTCAGGCTTTATCTATGGTTTCATGTCATGCTGGCCTCGTGTCTGTGGTTTGCAGCTACAGCTAGTAGTTTGACTGAGGGCCAACAGTTGTAGATCAATACTACCTGGTGTGATGCAATGGCTCGTGTTGTCTCTTTGCTCACATTTAATTTGTTTTGTAGCTTTCATAGTTGAGGGGTCTGTTGCAAAAAGCTGATAGTATGGAGTGACAGACAGGATAACAGCAGTAGTGTTAACAATGTTGTACGCTCCAAGGCCAAGGACAAACTACACAAGTAAAGGTGTGTTCCAGAGAAACCCACAGTCCTAGCCGGGCATCTAAAACATACGGACACAATGCCTTTCAAATAATACACATACACACCGCTGTTATCAACAGTGGTCGCGCACACACTACTCAATACCGCACACATTGTGGGCTCTGACTGCGGCTACAATCCTGGCTGATGACCGCAGTCACCCCACCGTCTCCGAAATGACCTAAAATGCGTCGAGTGGGACGTTAAACCTTGCTCAATCCAATCCAATATACAGGGTCAAGGTCAGAGGGTATAAGCCACGACCAGAGAGCAAGGCCAACAACCAGTTCCGAGTCCAACTCTCCAATCCAGAGTCGAGTACTACGAGACTGATGCATCGTCGTCCCACGCGCATGGTCCACTCAGTTTGGCTGCTGCAGTTTTCATGTGTGCGGACCAACAGTTAAGAACAAACTTCCACACGATCTGCGAATCACAGACACTAGGGAACAGTTTAAACGTACGCCTAAGGGCTGGCTATTTGAGTGTGCGTACGGCTGGAGGCGCGTCTGACACTGCACTTACTGATACTGTTTGATATGCACTGTTTGAACCCCCTTGTGATCGCATTGTCTGTTGTCGGTCAACCCTTTCTCTACATGGTGTTTGCATGTTGCGTGAATGTATATATGGTCAGTGTGCATACGGGCAGCACGTAAGAAGCTAACCCTAACCCTAACTCACACGGTCACTGCTTACTCAGTAAGTGGAAATGTTGTGTGCGTGCGCATACTGTAAAATCCAAAATTAAGGGTTCTACAGTATTCGTCTGTGCAAATAGACAAAAGCTGTGTTGATAGAGTTTAGTTCTGCTGTCCACTGCAGGAGTTCTCTGGTGAAGACAACAGTGACCTGTACCTGGAGGAGCGTGAGCAGGCCATACAACGAGCACAGACAGAGAAGCATCGGCTACAGCTCAACGTTCCGGGAATCATCGGGCCGCACGACTTGCCCGAAGAAATGCAGGACTGATGGACTGATTTGGCATCACTTTCGTTAAACAACTGACTGTGTCGAGAGCAATCATGCGCGTGTGTGGCGTAGTGTACATATAACTCGCTGTACAGCGACGACATTGTTGAGAACATCGTCATTGTGGTTGTCGTCAGTGTAAACGTTACTTTAATGTTGTTTTGTATGTTGCGTTGTTATAATGCACACGGTTTGAGACATGTTTTCAGTAATTCACTGCCGGACGTTTGCACCACCCATTGTGGTATTAAATCAGCTGACGTTCTTGGCAGCAGTGGGCAAAGCAGAAACTCTCGATTAACGGATAACACGCAGTCTACTGCGTTTAGTGCCGTCATTATTATTATTTATTTCACAAGTGCTTTCATCATCATTATCAGCAGTTACACATGGCCATCACTAGCAAGTTTGGTCAGTAGACACGACTACAGTTCATTGTCTGTGGCTGACCACACCGGCAGTTGTCCGACGATGCAGTTTGCATGTCTGGAATTGGTACCAGAACTGGCGAGCGACGTCTGATAGTTGTGTATAATATTAATTTCTGGCTGACACGGATGTGGAGTTTGAGTGAAGAGTCCGCGGCGTCCAGGTTTTGGCCTGGAGTCAAGAGGCGGAGTCTGCTCCTTGATTGTACCAATATTTAGCCTAGTACACTCTACGTGGTTTTGGCCAGTGTTCAGTTCTTGCGAGTCGTGCTACCTCAAATGTGTTTTGTTCATTACTTTGCATTTAAAATTTTGCTGGAAAAGTACTGTGCACCTTTTTTATAAGAATTTAGAATTTCTCGCAAGTCGTCCTTCAGTACACAATCAGCATGTCACACAGTAAGTCCTAGAGTCAGGGTCGGTGTCTGATTGTAGGCGTCCAGGAGTGTAGGAGTACAGGTTTTTAGGGCTGGATTTAGGACTTGGCGAGTCCCACAGACAATTAAGAACTCCACATCCCTGCCGTTTGACCACTGAAGTCGACCACCAGTCATCAGTCATGTTGACGGGTGTTACTGTTACGTCAAAACATATTCATGGGTTTGAGTCATCACTGATTAACATATCAGACTGGAAGAATCTCTTTTGTTACTTTTGATGTCCGGTGTGTGTGTTACAATGACTGTTAATGCTCGTATTAACGCACTGCTGTCGGTATGCATCAGTCTGTAGATGCCGGTCGTAGATCGCGATTGTTACACTGTTGTTGTGAACTGCTGTGCAACAACATGCAGTGCTTGGTTAGTGAGTTTCTGCGAGTAGATTATTTGTACATTACAAAAGTTTTCGACAGTATGCTGCAGCGTCTTCCATAATTACATAATATTAGCTGCAACTAATTCTAGTTACATGGTTAAATACGATCACTGATGCTGTGTTCAGCCATGGACTGACTAAGCAGAACATCTGATCTGCAACAATAAACTGGCCTACAGATGCGTCATGAGGCTATGGTGCCGGAGGTCTTACACAAATCGTCGCACAGTCAACCCACAGTACACCAATTTATATAGTGATGAAACAAAAACCTTGACTGTATCGGCTGCGGTAACGGCCCGCCATTCCGGACGTCCGCCATTCCGGGGATCCTGGGGTTAGGGTTAGGGTTAGGGTTATTATAACAATAATACCCCGGAATG
>Ga0049105_1001493_pt1 | contig 10471 bp, 3 predicted proteins | sample WorMetvaBAHAMAS1_FD_61260 | JGI IMG/M metagenome (GOLD analysis project Ga0049105, IMG submission 61260) | Worm MetaG Olavius vacuus BAHAMAS.1 | ecosystem: Host-associated > Annelida > Digestive system > Unclassified | place: Germany: Marburg | collected 2013-04-09 | reverse complement strand
CGCGTCGACACGGTCCTGCAGGCGTTGATGGCGTTAATTAGCATGGCTGCAGCAAAAATTTAGCATAGTGCTTGACACCAGTCGTAATACTCCTAAGCCTAATCCTTGGATCACTGAGCATGAAACTGTGCAGTGCAGATTTATTGCATGCACATCACTTTATGATATGATTAGTTCTTGGTGACCCGAGAGCCACAGAATTGGCTAAGGATTAGCATGATATAACAGTATGCCGTAGTTAATGTGGAAATATTACTCATTTGCATAAGTCTTTTCAGCCAGCATTTTTACCGCGCTGCGTTCCCCTAAGCTTCCAAAGGGGGCTCAAAAACGCAAAACGGCCGTTTTCCATCTAAAATCGCACTTCGCTTGAAGAAAGTCTGCTACAAAGTTTCTTTGTGTGAAAACTGTCAGCGACAAAGTTGTAAGGCATTCACTGGCCTAACTATTCGTGCAAAAACGATTGGTGGGGGCGACCCCTTCTATCTGAAATTTTCGGTCAAAGTGACCGCGCTGGAGCGAAATCGCCAGTGTATATATTAGCAAGCAGTTTGTGCACTCATGAATTATGGCTGTATACAATGATGGAACTGAAGATTAATGAAGACATAGGACTTTGGCCGACAGATGAGAGTCATTGTGTGTAATCACTTTGGAACAAATTGCACGTGTAAGTGCTGTTTTTAACATGTCATAGACAAACAGATATGCATTGACTGTGATACAGAGCATGCACGTGCCAGCAACACAGACGTCTGCAGCCACACAATCTTGTTGGAAAACTGCAATGATGAATGTTTCATATTGTAGGCCTATAAAATGTGGGCAGAAGTTCCTTTCGTTCTATCACATTGCACGCGTTTGACGGACAGACAGACGGACGGATGGACAAACAGACAGATTTTTGATAGCAAGACCATGCGTATGCATTCGAAGTCGCACGGTGAAAATGAAAATCTCTTTAATGGAGTGAGGGATTCTTACAAAATCTGATGTAGACAATCCAAATGGATGTCACTTTGTGTATAAAAATTTTTTTATTAGGTTTGTGCTTGTTACTGAGACAGTGTATACGATTTTCTACTAGTGGTCTCATTAGTAATTAATAATTTTTTATAATGGGTGAGAGTTATATGGAAACATCCGTCTTATTATGTCACAGATGCTGCCAACTGTTGAACGTACCGGTAAACTTGTAAAGCTGACTAGACGAAGTAATAGGCGCCCTATGGTACAGCTGAGAATCATTCTGCAATATATACAGTAACTGTAAAGACGGGCATCTCCGGAACGTTGTTGGAGACTGCGGATACCACGTGAAGATGGCGCGGTAGGAAGCCAATTAATTTTGTCTACTGAGCTCCTGCTTTGTGCCTACACATTATGAATTATAGCAACATCCGTGGACGTAGGCTACATGTAGTGTTGTATTATACGTGTTGTGCAGTAGTGCGAGAGTTCATAGGGGGAGTAAAGGTAGAGCCAACACCAGGTAACGGGACGTTTTTCTGTTCACGAATACATCATCACTCACGCATCGATCGCAACGCCGAGTCACCAGTACCAGGCGATGACAACACACAGGACTCGTACAAGATTAGACGACTATTGTTGACGGTGACACATTATGACAACCCCGTACGCTTGACACTCTAGCACGCGAGGCTACTTCCGATGCGATGGTCCTACTGGCTCGCGCGCTGCGACGGAAGTCTACGAAGACTCGCTGGTGGAGCGTAAAGCGGTCGCCGAGCGCAACACTCACACGCACGATGGGTGGTCGCTATAGCCGAGCGCGCTGACAGTGACCACGTCGACTGCATGCCGCAGTGCAGATCCTAACGTCTCAACAACTGTGCCGTCGTAGTTTTCCTGACAACTAACTATAATTATGTTCTGCTTTTTACTGTGGAACTTTACTGATGTCTGAACTGTGACACTGTCTGATACTGTTAGGTGTCCCCTTAAAGTCTTTTGATTTTACGCGACCTTAATCATTTTCGTTGATAATAATAATAATAGTAATAATAACATACAAATTGGCGTGTTTATTTCGCAGATGAATGCAGCGGTGAACAGACAGTGTAAACAAGCAGAAAAGAAAGAAAGAAACCTACTCACACCAACACACAAAAGATTTCAAATTACAAATTGAATTAAAACCAGAAACTACTAAGCTTACAGCACGTTTATGATATGTATTATCCAACGGTCAATAAATTTACAACATTTTCCCAATGAAGTCCTTCATGTTTTAGTGCACATCTCTGTAAGCTTATAGTATCAACGGTGCCAAATATTCTGATCATTGTATCATTAATTTCGTATGCAACGCTACACGCTTTCTCTCTACATACGACTCTCTACGCTTGTCATGCAACTTTCCACTGCCCCCTTCCCCCCTCCCCCGCTTCATTGTCTCGGGGTTGGCCGTTCAGTTGTGTAGCTGCGCCCCTGACGCGCCGTGCTGCGTCATCTCCATCACAGTATGTACACAAGTTATGGTAGCATTTGCAGTGGTCGTCATCGCATCAGATACATGTGTCGGCCGTGGCGTCGTTCATCTGCTACTACGTCCGATCACACTCCTCCAGAGCTCTGAGTGATTGTCCTTAGCTTACAGATGTGATCGATTTACGTGTATAGGGGCTCGCCCAGGATAACGTTTGCATTTGTTGCTGGATAGTTGACCGAGCGCCAGGTTAATGTGGCACCGAGGAACTTTGTGCGCTGGCGTGTTCTGGCAAGTAATAAGTAAGAAAGTAGATTTGTGTTGGCGCAGCAGTCCTTACGCCTAAGCTCTCACGGAGGCGCTGTATGGTAGTATTTCACAAGTCCTGCAAAATAGCATGGTCTGGAAAAGCCACGCGATGTGAGCGAAGAGAGCAGTTCGCGGCGAGAAATGATCTTCGACACATGGGTAACAACTGGCATACAAACCGACAGCCACGGAAATGTCGCAACGAACACGCTGCTGCCACTTGACTTGAAGCATCTGTCTCTGTACTTCGTGTCAAGTACATTCAGGACTTCCACGTCGGAGGTCTACGTCACCGCGGCAGAACAGATATGAAGAGGGCCTGGTATAGGCGTGGAAACAGAGAGGCGTCTGTCTGTCCTTTCAAATGTTGTCAAATGAGGACAAAACTACACGTCAAGTAACCGTCGGAGGTGTGAAGACTTCCAATGTAAGCAAAAGTGTTCACTCGGTCGCCTGAATTTCCTTCAGTTGGTGGATGAGCACTTTTGCCGAGCCTTTATAGTTTGGTTTCTGGTCATGAAACATGAAGACCGTTGTGTTACTGAAACTGGACAGGACGGCAGTAGCACTGTCAGTAAATTTTACGAATAAGACAGCCAGCAGACACGAATCACACTTCACACATGATACAACTATCTTGTCAGTTTTATACAGCTCATAACTTCGCGATGTAATCATAGTTCTGTTAGTTACGTCTGTACACTGAGCGATGTAATCATGTAACAGTGTTGGTTGCGTCGTCATTGGCGACATGTTCTGCCAATTATTCCGCCGCCCACTTGCAGCGAAGCAGACGCAGTATGACCTGCTTCACCGGATCGAACTTGACGGCGTAGACGAACGGATTGGTACACGTGTACAGATATGTGAGGCTAGCTGACGCATAGTAGCCAGCGTCACGTCTAATTTGATTCAGGAGCATATAGACGGAGTAGGCATAGCTGGGCAAAAGTGCGATGGCGTAGAATGCGCTGACAAAAATCATCGTTTTGACGACGTTGGATTGCATCTGGTGGAATTTGGCCTGAGAGGTGCTTGGTGCAGCGTTGGCGTGGCCGGCCATCACCTTTGCCTGGCGACGAATGACCACCAGAATGCGCCCATAACAGAAGATGAAGATGAAGAGTATGATGACGTAGAAACACACGAAACTCACTATCAAGTTGGACAGCACTGCCTGTGTATTCTTTCCGACCTCAGATATATAGCATACTCCGTCTATCACTGTGCTTATTGGCAACACTCCGGAAGCGTTATAGATGAAAGATGCGACCCAAGCGACTGCCGCTGTGGTGTATATCATCCAGTCGCGCAGTTTCGTCTTACTCCAGGACGAATGTACCACTATGAGATAGCGCTCGACCGTGATGCTTGCCAGGTTGATGACTGAACCGACATATCCGCACCAGAGGAGGCACTCGTTCAGTACCAGTGCGCACAGCCAGTAACCAACGGATCCAGTAAGGTGGATGTTGCAAAGCTGGAGTGAATAGGTTACGACCATCATCAAACTGCTGAAGAAATCGAGAACATTCTGGTTGACAATTAGCACATGCTTCTTGTGCTGTTTTGAAGCCACCAGGGCGTACAGGATGAGCCCGTTAGTTGCCGTACCAACAACTCCGATGACCACGACTGCACACTGGAAATAGAACTCAGCGCCACGTGATGACGACGATGGTGTCATAGTATTTTCACCTGTAATTTGTGTCATCATACCTGTCGTCGTCATAGCAACAGAGAGTTGCGAGATGGTTGAGCTGTCTTCGGTCATTTCTCGCTTCACTGCAACACAAACGCAGTATCAGTCACCGAGCATTAGTGACTTTGCTTTTAATGCCCCGTGTATAATTCGATTTACTTACTTATTTACTTATAAACCAGCATTTATTTTATGTTATAATTAAACAAAATGAACAAATGCAGGATAGTAACAACTGGAAAGGTGGCAATTGGGATGCTTTTTTGCAACTTAAAGGTCGTCCGACATTGCGCCAGTTTTCCTGGGCTGTTTTTGGCCAAATTTGTACAGCATATGCGCGGACACTGCTATTTCCTCGCTTATGATCAAAATTCTGACAGAGCAATTTCGATTCGGCGACCCAAATTTCCTGTATGGTACAGGAAATGGTACAGATAAATATGGTACAGATAGGCCCATATCTCTGCAGTCAGCACTGAGCATTTTAGCGAAGGTCGTTTGTTAGAACGCGCTATTGCTAAGGCAGTTCTGTCTGTCTGTCTGTACGTTTGTCACACTCGTCATTGACATCTAAACGGTTTAAGATATGGAAACACGTTTTGCATCACAAGATATAACGATTTTTTTTTGTTTCTTGAGGCCAAACTTCGTGGTAGTGAGTTTAGGTGTTCACCCGAACTAGTGTGTTAAAATGCACCAAAATACGGTTGCCGGCCGGACTCCGCCCGGACCCGCTGAGGGAGCGTAAGCGCTCCCACAGGCCCTCTATAGCCGCAATCAAGGGGTCCTATTTCTAGCAGCAGTGAAAAAAAATCGCCATTTGCAGATTTGCCCCCCCCCTCCCTAAAATTTGACGCTAGATCCGCCCTTGGTTGAAAGTTGAAACTGGTTGAGCGCAGCCTGCAACCAATCAGTTGAAGATCTATCTTTAACCACAATAATAGACTATGTCAAAGTTTATTCAAGTGGCACCGCATCGCTAGCTGGCCACTGGGACAAGTGCCTCCTGAAGTTTCATTTAGTTTTACTGAATTTTCACATCCCCGTAATGCTATTGACTAGAATCGCCGCTGTTGTAGAATATAGAGTAGGCTTTTCTGACGCTCCAGACTTCTGTACTGCAAGAGCTGTTGCATTTGTGAAGCAGTTACAATAGGCGTAGCCAGGGGTTGCAGTGCACTAGATGCACGTGCACCCCTGGGGCGAGAAGAAAAAATTGGGGGCTTAATTGAGAGGGGTAAGTTGTAAGTGCACCCAAGGGAGAGTGAGAAGTCACATTTTTAGGGAAATTTTTACTGGGCGGGGGAGGTTTGGAGGATGAGAGTGGTTCATTTATTGGAGGTAATGCCTATATATTGAGGTCAATGACTAAAAAAGAGAAAAAAACGAGTGCACTCTCCCCCCCCCGGAGATAATCCTGGCTACGCCTATGCAGTTACATCAAATTATTGAAAAGTTAGAGACTTATTTAGCCAGTGTGATATCAAATCTGTCGATTTTTACTAAGTTCTTAAAATCCATTTAGCATTGTCTGTGTTAATTTTGTGCTTTTCGTGTGAATCTTTGTATTTTTTCTTTCTTTTTATATATACTTTTCTACTTGATTGTTTGTTTGTATGAAACTATGTATGTGCTTGCAAATCTGTACAGTAGTGTATATTGTCACTGTATAGTACTAGTCATTTAATAACCATTTTTATTTTCTTTTCCCGTTTTGTAGGGCGGCTGTAAGAGCTGTTAGCCTTGCTCGTCCTGTTCCACTGGTCTTGTCCATTGCTGTACTGTATGGTTTGTTACGGAACAAATAAAGATAGATAGATTTGTGGATCGCTTGGGTGGGGCTGCCACGTAAATGAGTCGAAAAGAAAGTCGATGGATGGTGAAAGTCGACAGTTGGGGAAGGGGAGGAGTGCCCTCCCCGTCGCCTCAATTCCTGGAGATGTGTCTGGCGTAATTAACTAAGCAGAAGACATACGTACATTTCTAGGAAACAGTAAGCAAAGATTCCATCTCAGATCTCGCCCGGTGTAGCGTATAGCTTAGCACATCGCGAAGATATCTGTCACACATCTCGCGTCGCAAGCAACAGAGACTAGACGCGCACTCGCGACAGCAGTCGCCTTAAATAAGGCCGCCTGACGTATAAAATATTTTGGTCGCCCGACGTATGTCAAAAGTATATCAGAGGTCGGATCACGGGCTGAATATGAAACCCTTACTCAGACATTTCACTCACTCAGCCCTCTCTAATTTTTACAGCGAGAGGAGAGATTGCTAACATCTAAATCCAGTGATGAGATTATAACATTATGTAGACGACTATAAATTTCATATCCATCGCAAACCTGCTTATTGAGCTCTCTTGTTTGCATGTCTACATGTATGTATTGTATGTACTTGTAATCAATTGCGCTTGTCAATGTGACTCAATAAAGAAACTTGATGATGATGATGATGATGATGATGATGATTTCTGACGCAGGAAAGTAGGTTACTCTGGAAATTCCCAGCAAGCTGCTATTGGTCAATAACTGCAAGCTGGGTCACAACCAGTTTTAAGCAAAACTTAAGGCCTTCCCGACTAACGTCGGGCGGCCTAATAATACTGTAGTCTCCCTTTTCACGCAGCAATTGCCGAGTTATTCGCAAGGCGGCGCCACTGGTTGGTTTACACGGCTCGACTTATTCAGAACTGGCAGTTGAATTGAGTTGTAAGCTAATTCAGAGCGCATCGGGCGCTCTGAATTAGCTTACAACTCAATTCATCTCAACTGAAGTGAAAAAAAAACTGAAAATCGCTCCGTTTTTTGCCAGTCGCGAAGCTCTGAACATTTTCTCTAGAACTGGTTGAGTTGAGTTGAGGTCTGTCGTAGGTAAAGTTGCAACAATCTCGCCCACCCCTTCCCTAATTTTACAGGGGTCAAAAAAGTGCTAAATTTGGCGTCGTTTAAAATATCGCTCAACTTTGAGCCTCCCACGTTTGAAAATGCAGCAAGGTATCCGAATTCTGAAATAAAACTGCAATCCCTATGTCCTGGCCAAGGTGAAGTTCGGTCCACGCACCCCTGAGAAAGCTCCGTCAGTTCTGACCCACCCCTGAAATTGCACGCGAAAACGCGCGAAATCATCGATAACTCAGCCGTGGAGTATTCGATTTCGCTTAATAAATTTTGTACAGAGTTTAAACGCATGCACCCGAAGTGCTGTAAATTCGCTAAATTATCAATAATTCAGCCGGGGATTGCTCGATTTCGCTCAAATTTCGTGCAGACTTTGATCACGTGACACTTGATGTACCATGAACTTTCAAAGTCAGTGGATCAAAGGTCAAGGTCACAGCTTGAGATAACGTATCAGCATCAAAAAACGTTATAATTTAGACACGATAAGTTGTCGGAGGTCAAATTTGGTGAAAATTATCTTAGAGCCGAGCGCAACACTTAAAACATGTTCAACGTCATAAGGTCAAACACTGAAATCGCCATAACTCCATTACATTACATTACATTAGAAAACTATTTATAGTGGCCTAAGTAATGGTAACTTCAAGGACCACTATGGCGATGTAGTTATAACACAATGTCTGGGTAAGATTGCCGAAATAAATGAGTTTCCATGCAGCTTCCGCCGCGGATTGTTCGATTGCGTTCAAATTTGGTGCAGAGTTTTATCACCACACAGACGATACGCTGCGAATGTTCAAGGTCAAAGGTTAAAGGTCAAGTTCACGGCGTAAAGTAATATATCAGCAGCAAAAACGCTATAATATGGCAATGGATGGTTCACCGACGTTAAACTTGGCATGGCGTCGTAATTAAAGCGGGAAAGGGCTGGCGTGGCTCGGGCGGCCTCAAGTTGCAATGCATTCGCAATTGCCACGTTTTCTAGTTATATTTACACATAAACGGCATGTCAACAGAGTAGCAGACGTGATGTTCTGACCTGTTTGATATACTCAGCAACCAGTGGTGATCGATATCGTTCTTTCTGAAACTGTCATATACAGGGACAATACCACGCAAATGCAGTGGTACTGGGGTGGCAGCCGAAATTGCTTATGGGGGCTGTGAGCCATGGTTGTATGAATTTAACAAAATATCGCATTGTTTAAGTAGAGCATGACGTGGGTGGGCGGAGGCACCGGGGGAGGCAGGTTTTCAGTAGGAGGCACCGCCGCACCAGTCACCACCCCGTGATCCCCATGTAGAGCCGCCAGTGTGCAAATGGGCTCGTCGTCCGATATACCACGCGTAGGGCCTATAGGGCCATGTGGTGAGAACAAAAGCCTCGAACCTCGAACATCGGAGTGAGAGCTCTTTTCCATTCCTATATAGGAATATAGCCTATTCGGACCTTTACTGGAGAACTTGAACGTGAAGCGTCGTGTATATGAACGCGGTTTATTTCTGCGTCGAGACTCGAAGCGTGCAGATCGGCCTCATTAATGTTGTAGGCCTATTCTGAATCGTGACAATGCAGTTTTAGAGCAATGACTGCCGCCCTGCCAGTGGATAGTTGTTGTCCCGTTAATTGTTACTTTATACACCTGATCATACCATATCCAGGTATGTTGTCCTCGTGACCTCTCTTTGACCTTTAAATCTAAAATCTGCTCCGTAGGTTACTGGCGTCGTTTACTCATCTAGAACTTTCAATTTCTGAGTTACAACTTTCAAAACCCTTATCTGTAAAAACGGTAAGTGGTCCTTATCTATACATTACTGTAGTCGGCACTTATCTGTAAATAATGCCTGAAATCTCCACTTTGTCGTATTACCCCTCTTTCACAATTAACGTTTGGAGATAAACAATTTGTGTCATGTCGACTGGATAGGAGCGGACTTTGAGCGGCACCGCTCACAGTCACAGATGTCCCGCTCCACGCCCCGCTTCCGCTCAGCCGAATTTTTCAACGTCCGCTGCTCACTGCTCCGCTCCCTCTCGCACGATTTTCGACTACCTCCGCTCCATTGTACGCTCAATTCTATCACGTGCTTTTGTTATCAGCTTTGATTCTCTGTCAAAATATAGCCGCGGTTTGGCCGCAAGAAAGATTTTGCAGGGGGGGGGGGAGGTGCACGCCCAAAGCACGGCATGCACCGTTACTTATTTACTAATTAATCCCGCATGCCACGGTCAAAATTGATCTCGACATCTAAAAGACGGGTACGAAGAATTGGATATTTCAGGCATTTTTACAGATAAAGTCCGATTACAGAGAGGGCCACTTACCCTTTTTTTTACAGAGAAGGACTTTTACATATAAAGGCCTAACAGGCGGGCACAGACAGACACATATAGACAGACAGACAGTCAGTCAGAGAGCATGCATTAAGCCTTACTCTTCGATAGACAGGGCCATATAAAACTTGACAGCTAGAAGTCTAAGCAGACAAAACCTCACAATACATGAATAATGCATATAAAATAAATATAAACAATTAAACAAATCTCCGTTGAGTACGGGAAATGCTAAGTAAGTACGTAAGTAAAAAAGTGAAGTTATCCGTTTAATTAAACATTCTTTAACACCTTCGACGTGTCATCTGCTGAACAGAAACCGCTAACCATTCCAGTAACTTTATTCCCGTTTTCATTCTGTTCCTCGCCAAGCATTTCTCGTCGTGTACTGTACGTAATATGTTGCTTTTCTGTTCAGTATGGACCTACGTTGTCTGAAGCAAACAAACGAATGACTGAACGAAAGATAATAATTTTTGCAAGTTAGTCGCTGCGAGTTAGTCGCTCAGATCTGTCGATGATGATTGTCATGTAGGTTACTTTATCACCACTTCATTATTATCATCGCCCCGCTTGGGGCCGGGACACCCTCTTTCCCCTTGTCCCTTCACTTCCCCGTCTTTTGCTCCTTGTTACTTTTTCCTTTTCTCGTTGGCTATAGCTATGTTCTTCTTTTGTCCATCCATTTCCTTTCTACCAGAATAGTCCCACTCCGTTTCCAGGCCGGAGGTCGTAGAAATCGACCGAACCTGGGTTTAGTTTGTTGT
>Ga0049105_1001492_pt1 | contig 10471 bp, 14 predicted proteins | sample WorMetvaBAHAMAS1_FD_61260 | JGI IMG/M metagenome (GOLD analysis project Ga0049105, IMG submission 61260) | Worm MetaG Olavius vacuus BAHAMAS.1 | ecosystem: Host-associated > Annelida > Digestive system > Unclassified | place: Germany: Marburg | collected 2013-04-09 | reverse complement strand
AGATAAACACAAATAAATCTACGCACAGTGAAATGGGCCCAGTGTGACAAAACCCAATCCAGAGAACTGTAAGAACTGCTCATCTAAATGTGCTTATGACTGTGCACACAGCTTCAGTACACAATACAACACAGAACAGTTCTGATAATCTTCCCTCTTACCTCCAGACAAACATCATAGCTCAGATGTTGTCTATCGGAGGAGAGGGGGTAAAGTCATCGATGATACACAAATGAAACAAATACCAACCGTGCCAGTTTCTCGTGTCCCGACGTCAAATGGCAGCAAATGAAGCAGAAACTTGTTCCATTAAACATAAACGAGACAGCGGCAGCACCCTTATTACCTTCAAAACACGTCAACTCTCCGCTGAATTGTACTGCGACGAAAAAATGTAGGAAATATCCCTGGCAAACATTGAGTTTAGGGAGCCATATTCACAACAGTAATTTTTTAATGCCATCCCTGACACTAACCATAACGCTAACCGTACTAACCCTAACCGTAACAGTAAGGGTGACCCTAACCCTATTAATCCTACTAACCCTAATACTAGGTACCGATGTGAATATGGCACCCTAAACTCAATGTTTGCCATATTGGTAACTACTGTGCCATCACTATCAAGGAAATCACATTCACCTCGATTTGCAAACACCAGTTCATCATCTCCACCACCATCACCATTCATCAGTAGTCTGCTCTCTTCCACTCCAGAGATGTGCACGAAAGACTTTTAGCATTCCCATGCTCTCCCATTCTCAATCCCATTCTCTCCCATTCTCATTCTCATTCTCTCCCAGTCTCATTCCCATTCTGTCCCACTCTCATTCCCATTCTCTCCCACTCTCGTTCCGATGCTCTCCCAGTCTCGTTCCGATGCTCTCCCAGTCTCGTTCCCATTCTCTCCCAGTCTCGTTCCCATTCTCTCCCAGTCTCGTTCCCATTCTCTCCAAGTCTCGTTCCCATGCTCTCCCATTCTCAATCCCATTCTCTCCCATTCTCATTCTCATTCTCTCCCAGTCTCATTCCCATTCTGTCCCACTCTCGTTCCCATTCTCTCCCACTCTCGTTCCCATTCTCTCCCACTCTCGTTCCGATGCTCTCCCAGTCTCGTTCCCATGCTCTCCCAGTCTCATTCCCATTCTCTCCCAGTCTCGTTCCCATGCTCTCCCACTCTCATTCCCATTCTCTCCCAGTCTCATTCCCATTCTGTCCCACTCTCGTTCCCATTCTGTCCCACTCTCGTTCCCATTCTCTCCCACTCTCGTTCCGATGCTCTCCCAGTCTCGTTCCGATGCTCTCCCAGTCTCGTTCCCATGCTCTCCCAGTCTCGTTCCCATTCTCTCCCAGTCTCGTTCCCATGCTCTCACAGTCTCGTTCCCATTCTCTCCCAGTCTCATTCCCATTCTCTCCCAGTCTCATTCCCATTCTCTCCCAGTCTCATTCCCATTCTCTCCCAATCTCATTCCCATTCTCTCCCAGTCTCATTCCCATTCTTTCCCATTCTCATTCTCTTCTCTCCAAGTCTCATTCCCATGCTCTCCCATTCTCTCCTGGTCTCATTCCCACTCTATCCCAGTCTCATCCCCATTCTTTCCCATTCTCATTCCCATTCTCTCCCATTCTTATTCCCATTCTCTCCCAGTCTCATTCCCATTCTTTCCCATTCTCATTCCCTTCTCTCCAAGCCTCATTCCCATGCTCTCCCATTCTCTCCTGGTCTCATTCCCATTCTCTCCCAGTCTTATTCCCATTCTCTCCCATTATCTCCTGGTCTCATTCCCATTCTCTCCAAGTCTCATTCCCATGCTCTCCCATTCTCTCCTGGTCTCATTCCCATTCTCTCCCAGTCTTATTGCCATTCTCTCCCATCCTCATTCACATTCTCTCCCATTCTCTCCCAGTCTCATTCCCATTCTCTCCCATCCTCATTCCCATTCTCATTCCCATTCTCTCCCTTCTCATTCCTATTCTCTCCCAGTCTCATTCCCATTCTCTCCCAGTCTCATTCCCATTCTCTCCCATCCTCATTCCCATTCTCTCCCATTCTCATTCCCATTCTCTCCCTTTTCATTCCCATTCTCTCCCTTCTCATTCCTATTCTCTCCCAGTCTCATTCCCATTCTCTCCCATCCTCATTCCTATTCTCTCACAGTCTCATTCCTATTCTCTCCCAGTCTCATTCCCATTCTCTCCCAGTCTCATTCCCATTCTCTCCCATCCTCATTCCCATTCTCTCCCATTCTCATTCTCTCCCAGTCTCATTCCCATTCTCTCCCATTCTCATTCCCATTCTCTCCCATCCTCATTCCTATTCTCTCACAGTCTCATTCCCATTCTCTCCCAGTGTCATTCCTATTCTCTCCCAGTCTCATTCCCATTCTCTCCCATCCTCATTCCCATTCTCTCCCATTCTCATTCTCTCCCATTCTCATTCCCATTCTCTCCCATTCTCATTCTCTCCCAGTCTCATTCCCATTCTCATTCCCATTTCCAGCATTTACTAACGACGACGACAACGACACAACAACAACAAATCACTATCATCATCATCAGGTTGATGGCTGAGTAAGGCTTAACATCCCACCAAACACACTACAGATCACATCAAGGACGGGTTTTTTAGGTCAAATGACCCAACCAACAGCATCAGAGCACTGAAGGAAGATCGGTCCAAAGGATTAGGCTTCAGTCCCACCAGGTCCACCACACCATGTTACAATAATACAACACATATGCAGTATGAAACAAAAACACAAACACAAAAGAATCTATGCACAGTGAAATGGATCCAGTGTGACAAAACCCAATCCAGAGAACTGTAAGAACCGCTCATCTAAGTGTGCTTATGACTGCGCACAACTTCAGTACACAATACAACACAGAACAGTTCTGATAATCTTCTCTCTTACCTCCAGACAACCATCACAGCTTAGATGTTGTCTATTGGAGGAAGAGAGGTAAATCAACCACGACAACAACAACAACTACTACTACTATTACTACGACAACAATGCTGTAACTTTACATACTATGCACATGACAACTGCCCCAGAGCTTGGGAGCAAACTGAAAGGTGACCAGTGGAGGGTAGCAAGTACCTAACGTGTTGGCAATGCCAGTCTTGACTGACGCCTGCTGGACATGACTGATCTTGTTGCGATGTTCCTGCTTCACCAGTACAATGACACGAACTGACCACAGACTCGCTGATGTTACCTGCCCAAACAAATCCAGTTACTCAGCATCGTGGTGTACGTCAGAGTACAAAGGCCGCTGGTCAGTGGACAGCACCTAAGGCAATGGCAAGTAACCCACAGAACGCGGACATAATAACAAAGTTACTTGAATAATAATAACAATAATATTAATAATAATGACACTCAGTGGTCCTTGTAGTGATGTTTATCACTTAGGCCACACTGAAAATCACTGAACTGAACTGAACTGAACACACATTTATATACCGCTGTAAGGTCGTTACTTCAAAGTCGGTAGTGGAGGAAGTCGGATCATATCAATCACTGTGTGTCATTATGAGCCAGGCAAAACAAATGAGTTTTAAGCCTAGATTTACAAACTGTCAATGAGAAACTGTCAAGTACTGTCCTAGGAGAGACGAATTCCAGACAGCAAGTGCCGAGTAACGGAAGCCTCATGTTGCGAAGTCCGTTACTCGTGGAAGGTTGTGCCAGGTTGTGCTACGTCCTGCCATGGACATGCCAATCAATGACGGCAATGACGCTGAACACAGAAAACTAAGTCGACTCAGTGAGTATCAAAGCTCAATCGGTGACAAGAATGTCTTCAGGATATCAGTGAACATGCAGTCTGAGCAAGTATGACACCACCAAATAATGACGTGAATGACGAATAAAACTGCGGTAATGAAACGACGCATATACCAGGACGAATTCTTCTCCAAAGTTCTCTAGCAGCAGTGCTCGGAACTTGCTAATCCAGTCTTTCTCCGACACGCTCGACTCCTGCGTCCCGATGACATAGATGTCGTGCGCAATCATGCTCAGTACACTGTTACGCTTCTTTCCGACGCCGTCCGACCGCAGCCACGGCACCAGATTGTACGTAGGCATCTCGCTCGCTATACACATACATGCAATGAATGAATGAATGAATGAGTAAATGAATAAATGAATGAATGAATATGATTAAAGTGACGCTGTCACAGAAACTGTTGCAGGGGCACTGTACAAAAGTCCAAAGATGGCATTGAGTGTCAGCGAGGAAATGACGCAGCGAACAGGTGAGTCTTTAGATGCAGACAGAAGGAAGCCAGCAACGACGTAGACTGAACACTGGGTGGCAAGGAATTCCAGGCACGTGCAGCAGCCACAGGGAACGATCGGTCACCGAGAGTGGATCGGTGGGTGGATGGTACGACGAGTGTTGACGTACTCGCGGATCCTAGTCGGCGATGAGTGTCCACTTCAGTGGATAGGTGGAGTGTCTCTGAGAGGTATGATGGTGCCAGACCATGCAGGCATCGGAACGCTAGAACACACAACCTTACTACACTGTATGAAAAACGTGGCAGTACTACATTTGTCCTAACCAGTTTAGGAAATTAATCTGATCAACCCATTCTTCTATTTTGACTTTTTTATTTTGATTAATCGTAGTAATATTTTCAAACAGTACCATGTTGTCTATGTCAGATAAATATGATTCAATAAACGAACGCATGCAAGAGATCAGCGAATTAACGAAATTACATATTCTAAAAGTGTGGCAAAATGTTCAAAAAAAAATCTACTAGGTGACTGGCTAATGCAGTTTTACAGGCAAGATCTCAATATCAGGACACCTCTTAGATTGCTGCAAGAATGCTCTCTATGAGCACATTACACTGTCAGAGTGATGAACGCATCAGAGATATTGTACGTTAACATGGCAATTCAGAGAACAAAGTAATTCAGTTTCAGTCACAGCTCTATCTATGTAGAAATTCCTCAACGGCACAAAACAGAAACATGCATTCATGCCAAGTAGCATTCACTCCTTTATTCATATTAATTAATTCAAACAAGCAGCCCATGGGCTGTGACTCTCAGCTGGCAGGGATGCAAACTGGGATAAGGAAATGTCCGGGGGGGAGTGTCAGGGCTGGAAAATGTTTGGGGGACAAATTGTCCCGAGGAAAGTGTCATCCAGAAAGTGTCCGGGAAAAATGTCGGAAATGCCAGCAGGAAAAATGTCCAAATCGTCTCGAACGATTACAAATCTCTACATGCAGCAGTTATGATTTGTGTCACCCTGGTTAACACACAGACACACAGACAGGCAGCATGTGACCGGCTACACTATTAGCTCAGTCAGCTGCTAATACAACAACACAGTGAGAAGCACGAGCAGAACAACAAAGCTAACAACAGCAGCACAGACAGCTGCACTAAGTAACTAATTGCATTAACCAGGGTGACCACAAAGTAGGAGAAAAAAATTTCCGTGAGTTTTCCCAACTTTTTCTGGAGCTGTAAACTATACTTTCTGCCAGTTATCGCAACAAAATGTAAATGTAACAATGACTTTCATATGTCAAGGGTCATTGCACATCGACTCCATCAATATAACAGGTCACCAACGCACTGTGACTGACTCCGAAATTCACGAGACTTTGTTCATTTGAAGCCCAAGACCTTGTTGTGCTACACAAATATTTGATCCAACTGAAACTATTTTGTTTGTTAAAATTTTCCCTGAAGTTGCACAGAATTCCCTGAGTTTTCCATGTTCACAGAAATCCCTGAGTACTCCAGGTTTTCCAGGTTTGTGGTCACCCTGGTTACATTATGCATGGCATGCTATCTTCTAACAATACAAAAACAAGCCGAGAAACAACAAGAGAGAATCCGAATCGACTATCAGACCCATGTTCCATGTCCCGATGAAGATGGAGACATGTTTGACTTCTGGGTCGAGACTGTGCATGTTCTTCAACTGCTGTACCAGTTGACAGAAGTTCTCACGCTGCCGCACGTCTTCAAACATGTACGTCTTCTTCTTGCGTCCCGTGATCTTGATGTCGAGACGACAGTTGTTTGCCGAACCCTTGATCAGCTGCTCGACTGCAGCAACGCACGAGCATATCCACAATTTATGCTTCGTACACTGCTCTAATGGGCCGGTTTCAATAGCTACCACTAGACCAGCTGGACACTTAGCCACAGTTCACACACAGCTTAATGATATTTGCCAGGTATGAACAGACTGAGGTTCGCTGCACAGACTCTCATCCCCTTTTCAACCCAATTCAGCTAGTATATCCCAAGATGTAAGTTATAAATACTGACGTTTGATAAATGGACTTACATAAATTATTGGTCAATGTTGCATATCTGGATGTAGGCCCGGCAGTAACTAGTTTTTGCTGACTGACTGAGCGATGTATTCCCAGAAAAAAAGATTTTTGTATGAAGGTCCACTGCTCGAGAACTTATCCCTTTATAACCCAATTAAGCTAACATATTCCCAGATGCAAAACTTAAGTCTGTTAACAAAATATTGCCATTTTGAAAAAAAAACTTAATGAATTATCGTACGACTATGCATAGATGTAGTGACGTTTACTTCAGACCTATGATAATTCTTTTTCATTTTGTCTTCTCTGCTGCTTCACATCTCGATAACACTTATAGCACAGTACAGCTGACTGCAGACAAAGATCACAGTTACTGGAATATAATTTCCAAAAAGTCACGGCATACTCTTGTCATGCGAAAACACATTGTTGTCGTTGAGAACGTTCTTTGTCGGCTTAATAGTCATCAGTTTGCCACCTTGAATGTCAACTGTCAGTTTGATCTTGGCCTGGCCGCTCAGCGACACCGTTTTTGCCTACAACACAGCATATTCACAGCACAGACACAGTGTAATTATGACGTTCAAGGACTTGCGATTACCTACTTTGTCTCTTCACACTATTACTGACGCAAAGCAATACGCAGTGCTAGGCAGGGCAAAGCCAGGGCTTGAGCCAGGGCGGTGGATCTTTCAGCCAGGTCATTTGACCTGGCGTGCCCTGGTGTAACGCCGCCACTGCTTGCAGGTCTAGTGTAGGACTCAGAGCAGATTCCAGTCTCGGGCTGTCATCCTGCAGGTGATATCAGTCATAAACTCAGCAGTAGGCTGCCCACCAAGCCCATTGTGACCTTCCCAATCATACAGGGCATCACCACCCTCAGGCCAGTAGCCACTTGGTTATAGAGGCACAGATATGTACCATTTTTTATCTAGATACTGTACTGCCTATTCAAATCGTATTTTTATCATGTAGCTGCCGATGAACTTACCTCTGCAAATGGCAGCAAGTTCCATTGAACGGCGTTGATGTATTATGGTATGTGGATGTATGTACTTAAAAAATTAAGTCGTATTGTAATAAAACAAACTAATTTTAATTGGGAAACGTTCAATATGTTTAATATTATCGAAACTGTCCAGAACTATTTCACACATAAATTAGTACCCGACATTCTCGGCAGTAAAGTGGCACTTCACTTCAAAGTAAGTCAATGGCAGCCATATTTGGTGGTAAGCTGTTCGGAAGAAGCGTTTTTGCCAGCCAGTGCTGCCTGTGAGAAAAACTTGCCCGAGACCACTTAATACACCGTGTTTCAGAAAAAAAACATTCACTCATATTATTGGCTATAAGTTCAGGAATAGTTGTCTGATTTTAATAATTTTTGACATCAAAATTCCTCACATAATTTGACATCGCATGACAGCTGAGTTGTCCACCTCACCTAACTAATGTGAAACACGGTGTATATAGCACAAATTCCGCAACCTGTGTCGGAATCGAGACTCACTTCAAATGAAATTGGCGGAATGACAGGTTTGCTGACGGCTCCACGTGGCTGACACTGAGTGTCGGCGGATGACACTCCGCCTTCCTTCCACATCGCCGACAGGTCATGAAATCTCATCTCCGCCTGTATCACAAGCAATAAAAAACCGTAACAAATTTTGTGGACAAACCAACAACCTAAAATATGTCACATTATTAATTCCGAACCCATACATGGTAATTTCTGTGGCTAAAAACAGTGGACCGTAACACTGTCTAACTAAGTAACTAATTACAAATTAATTATCGTCTAATTAACTGACTGCCCATCACTGCTAACGCTCTGAAATCTCAACATCCGCATGAAAGCATGCCAAGTAAAACAATGATGTGTTACTGGAATAAAAGTCGGCCCTCCAATCTCCACTTGTGACTTAATTCACAACTGAAAACTTATCAATACACATTTTACCACTTTTTTGACTTATGTCCTGCCATACTGGCCTGCCTTGACACAGGCCTGGAGATAACCAGATTCTGACTGACTAACTGATGTATTCCTAGATGCCAGTTAAAACTGTTAATAAAATATTGCAATTTGAAAATGGACTTCAAAGCTTTCTAATCAATTTGAACCATGACAGGTACAGCCACCGTCCTGTGCTGTTGAGCTGTTTCGGAAATTTTGGCCCCATCTACGAAGGTCATAGCTTGCTTACTTACTTATTTATAATAATAATAATGGTATATTATATATAGCAGCTCAATGCTGGATTGTACATAAAACATTAAAACATTGAAACAACAACATAACACTACTCTACACTACAGAATCACAGACCGCCTGTCACTCAAAATTAGCTGATAGAGACTGACTATGTGAAGTTGATGCTACTTTATAAATTTCCAGAAAAGAATGGCAGCAGAAGAGCATGGTGGGTGGTTTATCTCGGCATCCAAACAAGTCAACAGAAAGTTAATATACTAAAGTCTCAGCAGGTGACATCACAGACTAAAAGAACTGCAAGACGTCACATTACCTTTCTCTCGAGATTGACGACGGCTTTTTTGCACCGCGACATTCGCTCCAATATATCGCCGACATCAGGTTTTGCCGATGCCTGTAGCATCCACATACAAGCACTTCCAACTACTGTAATTAATCACAACTTCACAATAAAAATCACACAACACACTACCAGCCTCACCAAGCATATATTACTCAAAATTACACAAAATCTAATACAATACCCACATTCACACCCTTCTTTTCAAGACAACTTTTCTGGGTTAGCCAACAATGCCATAGAGGTGTCTAATGAAATTTTTTGAAATTGCTGAATTGGTATTTTACACATTGAGTTCCCTTCAAAGCATTAAAGCAAGTATTTTTAATATCACCGATTATGGTCTGCCAATTCCACACAACCACTAACTCATTATACAGTGTGTCTGGAAAAAAGATACCAAAATGTTTTTTTTGTAGTATCTCCTAAAAAAAACTCTTGATTCTGATAAAATTTGGTACACAATTTCCTGAATAAATTTGCCGCAAAATCATGTAAATGTTTTCCACCTCACCTGAATAATGTCTCTACACTACCTTGTGAAACTTAAAATACTCATCGCGCACTTGATACCAATGAGTCGTTACATAAAGAAACTCTAGAATTTATTCCACCTTAAATGTGGACTCCCAAATTCGCCAGATTTGAATCCAGTTGATTACAGTGTGTGAGGAATATAGCAAGAGAAGGAGTTCAAAATGCTCATCACTGATCTGGACGAACTGAAACAGCGACTGAGAACGGGGTGGGCCAAGCTGGATCATGTCGTCATTGTGGTAGCCATTCGTTGGTGGCGTCATCGAAAGGTCCACATTAGTGATGCGTGTTTGTACACCTTCTCTTGCAATATTCCTCATATTCTGTAATCAACTGTTTTCAAATCTTGCAGTTTTGAAGGCCACAGTTAAGGTGAAATAAAATATGGAGTTTCTTTATGTAACAACTCAGTGGTGGCACATGTGCGATTGGCACTTCACATTTTTACGAGGTAGTATAGATATTATTCAGGTGAGGTGGAAAATGTTTACATGATTTTGCAGCAAATTTATTCCAGAAACTATACACAAAATTTCATCAAAATCGCCCAAATTTTGTAGAAGATATTACAAAAAACGTTTTGGTCTCTTTTTCTTTTCTCTTTTTTATCCTTTTCTCTTTACATTACACATTCTCAACTTTCATTTCAGCAGCCTTTCTTTTCACACTTACCATCAGTTAAGCTGGGATGGCCAGAGATCTCCCTGTAGCAACTTGGAAATTTTTCACCAGCATTTACAAGCACCAACAGCAAATACACCGTGTCCAGAATAAAAAGGTGCCACTTTATTTTTTGCCGTAACTTTGCCAAATCCTAACCGATCTTCAAAATTCTTTTACCATCACACTCAGCAGTAAATTTGCAATAAAGAAATCATTAAATATCCCACTATAATTCACCCACATCGCTACCCAACCTTGTAAAACTGTTGTGCTCAAAATTGTAAATTACATTGTAGGCCTATATTAAAAACGTTTAATGACAATGAACAATTACACAATAAAATCATTTGTAGTGTTAATTCGCACATTTTAGCATAAAATTAGTCAACAAGTC
>Ga0049105_1001491_pt1 | contig 10476 bp, 5 predicted proteins | sample WorMetvaBAHAMAS1_FD_61260 | JGI IMG/M metagenome (GOLD analysis project Ga0049105, IMG submission 61260) | Worm MetaG Olavius vacuus BAHAMAS.1 | ecosystem: Host-associated > Annelida > Digestive system > Unclassified | place: Germany: Marburg | collected 2013-04-09 | reverse complement strand
GGTAGGAGCGTTGTGTGCCAACGTATTATTTACTGGTAGGCCTATTCGTCACTTGTAGAGAGGCGCAAAGTATTCGAACCTGTAAATTGAACAGTCCGGCGTGTGGCCGTCACCCAACACTTAACGTGGCAGCTAAGTAATGCTAGACCAGCGGAGTGCTTTCATGGAGCAACGCCGAAGTGCAAATTCATTCTATAACACCTTCAGGTGGCGAATGGTAAACAGCACTCTGTACCGAAGCTAGAGGCGTAACAAGCCATTTGCCGTGCAAACAGCAGCATTTTAACGCCGAGCCGAATAAATAACTAGATCCTACAGCTTAATTTCCTCAAGGGTAGTCTTTGCTGTTTGTACACTTTTTCTTAACTGCTGTGAACTCGGTGCTCAAAAACGCAGTGTCCAAAATTCGAACAATAAGCTGCGACCGACCTTGATGACCTTGAATGACCTTGAACGGCGTAATAGCGTTTATTTTGCGTGTTTTTCACCGAATTCGATTGCTTTGCGGGCCAATTACGTCACAGTGGTTGACGGTAGACCTATGTCCGTAAAATATTGTCTCCCAGTTCCAGTCTTCCACTTTTGGCCATAACCAACCCACTTTGCAGCGCGGTCTCTCTGCGATAGCTGAGCTACTTGTATATTTCGCAACGAGCAGCGTTTATATTATCTATGTCCGTTGTCGAGTGGTTGCTCGTCTGCCTTGCAGCGTCTGAATTAAAACATTTGGTGGTTTATTAAAAATGGACAGTTAGTTCGAACGATTCGTCAACGCACAACAGCACTACAACAACACAAAGTGCCGGCATCAGGCTGATTATTCCTCCAGGGGCAAATGCCTCAGTACGCTGGTCTGCTGCTGTATCCTCGATGCAGATCGAAAAGATGTGTTTGCTTCAGAAAGCGATGCTCCGCTCGACGGCAGCTCCCAGCGACGACTCCACGTCAATCTCCACTACTTCGCCACTGGACTTCATCAAATGAAGTCACCTAGGTGTCAAGTTGAGCGTTAAACTTTGCACACTATAACGATATGCAGATGTTCACCCATCTTAGTACTAACCGAGCTCGACGTTGCACAACTTTATTGAACGAGCGAGAGCACGGTATGTATAACCACTGGAATAAGTCACCGATTAGTGATGCAACGAAGGTTCGAACTTTGGAAAGTTATGAGGTTATTTTACCGATCTTTGAACGTTTTTAGACTTTCAAACTTTCGTGTTTTACGCATCGCTAAACTGCCTTTTAAGTCGACAGAGTTTACTAAAATATGTAATCACCGCAAGCTCAACTGTGACAGACAACAAAGACGGTCGTGAAAACTCGTTATGTCATTAAATCATTTATTTCAATTAAATAACTTCTCTTTGTCAGCTAAGCTGAACAAATGCGATGAGTCGAAATTAATGCTTATATACACCGTTCAGCAAACATCTGACAGCGACATATGAAAGCCCGCGGCGAATGTTCGAAAGTTCTCCATTAAGGTTAGAAGTTGGAACGCAACACTTTGTGTGCGTTACTCCCGAAAAAACAGAAATGTATTGTTAAAAGATGCGACATATACGTCAGCTAGACAGCCATAAATTAGCGACAAAAAATGACAACAGTAACACTACTATTGCATGTAAGAGAAACCTCCACGAAAGACACAGGACCCAGGGACGCAACCACGGCTGAAGAGTTGAGGGGGACTAAGGTTTGGGTCCCAACACCGGGGCGCTTGCGCCAAAGACCGTCTGGATAATGGATCCGGGGGTATCACCCCGGAAAATTTTTGAAAAATCAGATGCTAAATCCTGCATTCTGGCGACTACTTGCTGTGAAATTTCTTGCTTTTTGAAAACTACGGCCAAAAAGCTGGGGGACCAATACATTGTTGGTTCCCGAACCTAAAAGTTGGGGACCAGTCTCCCGGTCCTTACGGTTGTTTCGCCTACGACAGGACCTACATCAAAGAGGAAGAAAGTGATATGATAGGCAGATAGATATGTCAAAGACAAGATGGTTGCCGTGGCGACAGTCTAGGTACTGCAGCTGTGACACTGAAGACGTTTAATTAACAGCATCGCATCTGTTTAACCCACGCAGTCTGTTATGTCGTAGTGCCTCCGTTAGTCTGATTAACAGTCTTATTATTGTCTCAAGGTTGGATTATTGCAACAGCCTGCTTGCTGGCTGCAGCAAGCACCTTGTTGACAAACTTCAAAGGGTGCTGAACTCCGCGACTCGAGTGATCTTCGGAGCTGATCGTCGAGAGCACGTAACTCCATTCTTACGTGATAGATTCCATTGCCTGCGAGCGAGAGAGCGGAATTACGTTCAAACTATGGTTATTGCTTTACTTGGTCCGGACTGGTATGGCACGCAAATGCATATTTGACTTACCGGTTAAAATAAGTAAAACATAGATTTTTAGAGTGGACTAAATAACAAACGTTACTACAAGGACCACTGTTACGATGCCAGTCAAGCGGTCAAAAAATCAGGTGAGGGTATGAAAGTTGAAGAAAATGACATTTTAATTGACGGCAAAAAGTCGGCAATGATGACGATGAGACGACGGCCTCTGGCAGATCGTTCCAGACTTGAGCTGCGGCAACCGGAAAAGCAGTAGACAGCTTGATGGGCGGCGCGACTAGGCGGCTGGTACTTGCTGACCGCAGAGCTCGCCGACCGGGTAGGTCAGCGACGGCGACAAGAGGTCCCAGATATCGTGGCGCGCTGTCGTGAAGCACTCCGAAAGTTAGCACCGCGATTTTGTACTGCACGCGTTCTGGGACGCACAGCCAGTGCAGTGTCGCCAACGCATCGAAGATGTGGTCGTACGGTCGCAGATGGCAGACGAGTCGTGCCGTCGCGTTGAGCACCGACTGCGAACGGCGTACCAGGTAGTCTGGTATGCCGACCAGTACTGCATTGCCGTAGTCGAGTCGTGAGTCTACCAGAGCCACTACGAGCATCTAGAACGTGGCTGTCTGCACCGCTCCGCGGATCTGGCTCAACTGACCAGTTACATCTTCGTCCAATAAAGGTGCCGACTCGGTGATCGAGCAATATCGCACCGCGGTGTAGGTACAGGTGTGTGCCGTAAAAGTAGTAAGAACAGCACTGAATTTGCCGGAGCCGGATGTGGTCGGATATTCGCCGGTACATCCGGCCGAAACCGGAACCAGAATGGGACAGTGTGATGACTGTTTCATTGCTCTGCATGCTGACGTGTATAAGTTGCATAACTTGAGTATAAACTGCAGTGTGCTAATGTCAGCAATTTGATTTGTGTTGTTGTTGCACATTCTAGTGCAAAATATATGCTTGTTTGAATGTCTGTTAGTGCTTACAAATGACTTGGAGCTGACCAGATTTTATTACATTCACGCTTTAATGCGTAAATTACGGCCGGATATCCGACCAACCGTACGATACACCCCGGACTGATTACGAGTGCGTGCAAGGAAACAATTAAGGTGACAGACGACTACGGAGCACAAAATGAGTTTCCGAATAATAGTTGTTGTCAGGGTAGCATCTCTAGATTGCTAAACGCATTGACATGGATGAATCCTGTGAGGAAAAACGCGTAACGTCTGAGGTCTGTACAGCCATCTGCCAACATCGATCAAGTGAAAGAAATAATAGATAGTCAGGAGGAAGACATGCCGCATAGTCATAAAAGACATCGTAAAATGTGTGCTTGCAGCCCGTAGAGGACACTAGACATCTTGTTGAAAATCTGTAAACTTGTCCGGCAATTTTATGACGCTGTTAAGCGATACGTGGGTCGGAATAAAGACGCTGAGTGTTCACAGTTTTGGGCCATTCTGTAGAGACATACGCCTTTGTTAGTCGCAGTCGTTTGACCATGCACTGTAACTCTCCTGAGAGTGCTAGCCTACGCAGGTGTCGTCTTGCAGTGTCTATAGTTATGAAACACAAAAGCTTCTGGCGGAAATTTAACGAGTTCTGGGCCACGGCGCACACACTGCAGCTCGCGTGCGAATAGCAGCAGAGAAATACGGTCGTGCTTGGGACCATTGTATACAGTAATCTCGCGACACCATTGTCAGGCATCGTAACACTACATCACCTACTAATTAGACAATTTGTATAGCGCTTCTCGTGTGTTTTCATGGATTACTATAGACTGCGGGCTACCGTTCATTCTTATCACTGAAGGTCGAAGCTAACAGTAGCACTAGCTTTCTTGACTTTTATCTATCATGCGCTACTCTGATACATCCAGCTAACGAGAATCGTGTCAAATCTTTAATGTCGTCTGTTCAGCACTTTTTTGGGGTCTACCTTTTTCCTCGTCCCAGCAGTAAGACCATCAATCAATTTATGGAATACGACATTTAATCAATCTGTTCAGCAACAAAGGACCAAAACGTCTCTTACAAGTCGCAACAAAATACAATACAGCGCTCACACAGTACTCGTATTTGACTACACTACATCAGCGTAGTGTAGTTAACCTAACCCTACCCCTAACCCTAACCATAACACACATACTTGCATAAGCACATGCAATCTGTGAACCATAACAAGTGCACCCTTCACGTCATAGACTTTACGCTGCAAATGTTCAAGGTAAAAGGTCAAAGGTCAAGGTCACGGCGTAAAGTAATCTATCAGCAGCATTTATTCATCAGAACTGAAGACCTACGCGTTACCGTCAAGAACAATGACTCTTTTCCATGTCTTCCTGTCTAATGCCAACAACGAACTATGTCATTGGACAATGTAGGCTAATCCTTGCATTACGCAGCATCTATAGTAGTCAAGGATCGGGTTTCTTTAGCGATATAATTTTGACTCGGCTACGGATTATTTCTTCAACATTTGTACCGCACCGAATGCCTAATCGTGAGATAACGTGCTGCGTACGCTGACAGAGCAGTTGATGGAAGATAATGACTTCGCGTTCGGTTGCGGCGACGCTTCCGGTGCCGCAGTCATGCGATGTCACTCAATCCGCCAAGGTTGCCGGCCGCTGCCGCTATCGCTACAAGCCAACGAACGCCTCAGCAGTTTCGGACCAAATTCACCACCACGGCAATGACCTATCACAGAACACTTACGTGCGGCAGCTGAAACTTATCTTTTCAGAGAGTGAGAAACGATATCCGGCGTCCAAGTGGCGTTTCTGCGATTACGGCGCCATCAACAATTGTTCTACTTACCTACTTACTTACTTACTTACTACTTAAGCCTACTTAAGACTTGGCCTATAAGATCTTAACCCCTTGAAACTAACGTCATCATAAGCATGGTTCACAAACTTGTATGTAAAGTTCAGAGGACTCCAATGCTGTTAAAGCTCATACAAAAACTACTTTTCACCTGCAATGGTCTCAAGCAGAGTAGACCGGCCCATTGGCCCAAATTTCGAGAGGACGGGATGACAATTACATCTGCTTCATCACTGACTGACAACGCTTGAGCGAAAACTGGAAACAGATTTATTTCTGCAGTCATATCCGGACATTATTATGTAGCTTGCTTGTGGTTGTTCTCGCCATTGTGGTACTAGCATTTATTTACTTAGGCCACTCTAGAAGTTGTTATATAATGTAAAAAATGGTGGAGTCAGGATTAATACTGCAGTGTCACGGCCGCAACCAAAGCTCTGACCCCCACCTCCTCCAAGGAGGTGCACTTATAAGTGTACTTCCATTTCTAGGTTTCGGGTGCTAAATGAAATGGGCTAAACCCTTCCGCAGAAAAGTTTTTTTTGCATTTCCGTCTAGATATCGCTTATTTAGTGCATTTTTATACAGAAGGCGTGTAACAACAGAGTAAAAATCTCCATATTGAGCAATTTTGATTGGTATTCTATCCATGGAGAGTGCACAATGCACCCACTGCCCCTTCCCCCCATCTAACTACGCGTAATGTAATATAAAATTTCTATACGTCTGAGTCAGCCAGTCTCGGGTTCAGAGTTCAGACAACGGACCATATCTTCCCAGTATATACGTTTTGTCTCGAGGAGCGAGTATAGCTGCGGTGCAGCGGTTACTCTAGGCCTATACCGAATAATAATTATTATTGTATTCGTACGGAAATACACTAATGTTCTGTGAAACGACACAGCGTATAGTTTATAGCTGTCAGGCTGTCTCCAAATCAATAATGCAAGATAAACCAGCAGGTGGTTTGTGCGTAACATCATCCCTGATACACACGCAAGACAATGCGTAAATTGAGTCAGGAAGACTTGATGTCCTTAATATACCAGTTTGGACTAATTTAACAGCAGACTTAGTGCTGTGACCCACTATAGACTGCCTTCAACCGGCAGAGAGAATGCTCATTGCCTGCAATAATCAATCAGATCAATAATTGCTCTATAAAGTGTCTAAAATGTATTTACTTAACCTATTATGAACGCCATTAAATTTAGAAAAACCTTAAAAATCCAGATTTTAGACTTACTGTCACAGTAGAAAATTGTTGCCTTTCAATCTGATTGTTTATAGCTATGATATAATAATCTGCACATGGCTACAAATGAATGGTGTGGCAGGAGGAAGTGTGTATCAGATGTTCCTCGTAAATTTCTGCGTCATATTTTTTTGTCCTGTATTCGTACACTAAAACCTAAAAAACCTTTAAAAACTAAAAAAAACATACAAACCTAAAAACTTTTTCCAAAAACCTAGGTTTCTCCAGCCGTGGTCTGTCGCAGGTGATAAAAGCTTTTGCTGGACAGGCGTCGGCCATGAGGTGCGAATGTCTGTGCATTATCTACCGGCACTGCCATACACGCTGCTTTGGTGGATTATCTGGATTCTGGATGTTGACACCTCCAAGCGTGGCAACGTCCAGATCCACAACAGCGAGGTCCATAACCTGTCTTGTCTCGTCAATTTCGCAATACTCCGCAAATATAAGTAATTTATAACGTAAAATGATGCCACAGTTTGCCGGTACTCGATTTTTCGCCAAGTTGTACTGCTGACTGGCAATTTGAGAAATCCCAATTGTAGCATAGCCATCTGATGATCTGAGCTAATAGTATAACCGGTCAGAAGCTGTCTGTGTGTGTCTGTGTGTTAACCAGGGTGACACAAATCATAATGGCTACGTGTAATCCTGCATGGGGATCTAGATATTTCTCTCCCGTACGCCTCCCTCACATTTCATACTCCGGACATATTACCCCAAACATTCCTCTACAGATCTCCTCCAGAAAATTTTTAACCAAACGAATTTGTTTGGTAACCCCCTCTGGACAATTACTCCCCGAAATTTCCCCCAGATTCCAGCTACAAAGATTAGCAGAATGTTATACATGTAATATTTTGACCAAGTTCTGGGACAATGCATTCTACATAGCTATAGACCCTCTGTTTAGAACTTTCTCTCTCCCCGAGTTTCGGAAATCAACTGACTGTATCGCGATTTTCAAACGCCATCTGAAGTCTCACTTTAACATATATCTTAACTCCAAAGTCAATTAACTTTTTACCGAATTTTGTTGACTTAAGTATTGCTTAGCCGGTGCGGCTCCATACAGGCATCGCAGTAACTAGTTATGATTGATTGATTGATTGATTGATCGGTTGATTGACTGGTTTGTTGGTTGGTTGATTGATTGAATATTTTGCGTATAGGGTATAAGCTTGTATGCAGACAAAATTTACGTATAATCGCAGAGACTTTATCGCAAAAGTTTAAGCTATTTCTGAGAAATTTCTGCACGCATTATTGCGGTATAGTGCATGTGTGTTTGGCCTCAATCTGTACTTCATAGCTCTGTGCACTAAAAAGACGCTGGCACCACCCCTGGTGCAAATTACGACGTGTCAACAACAACTCGGTCCAATCAAAACTCCTGCCTACGCCTGTGTCTGCGTCATCGGTTGCTGTGACTCAACGAACATCCAGCGGTGATAATAGCGTACGGCTTTCACATCCGCATGGTGCTACTGCTGCTGATAATGATGATGATCTCGAATGTGGATGATGGATGGTGTATGACTGCACGCAGTGCGGCCTAATTACGTGCGAGCTTCTATAGACTGACTCCATCAATGCCAATAACACCAGCGCACCCTGTGTGGTCCATAAAAGCGTGGCGGTTTTCTTCAGACGAATATTCCGTCATTATCCATGTAGCGAGCGCGAGGCAACTTTGCCTGAAATGCATTCCACCTAAGGCAAGGTTCCACACTGCCTTGATGTCGCTGGTCCCTCCGGCTGTCCCTGTAGCAGTGTGGTTTTGCTGCCAATAACTATTTTTAGTTATTGTTAGGGCGAATGAGTAGTTTCGTACATGGATGTAAAAACGTTTTTAAAGTTTTTTTATTATTGTCACGTTTTTAAGTTTTCAACGTTTTTAAAATTAAAAAAAATGCTACGTACATTGTATACAAATTATACAAATATTAATAAAAACCAACGAAAACACCTAAAACAATAGCAATGAATACATTAGTTTTTGTCCTGCTTACACTTTAGAGATTATTTTATATTTTCATATTCAAAAGGTCATCAAGTTTAGCCAAGTTTTTGAGGAGAAAAGTGCTACCCATAAAGAAAATCCTGGCTACACCCAAGGCGGTTTCAGACATTTCGTTTGGGGACCACGAAGCGCCGAGGTCGAGCGCCGCAGACGCGAGGATCGAGGCGCCGAAGGCGCCGAGGAGGGGTGAGGTGTGGGGAGGGGTGTCCCCCTTTCCACTGGGGGTGGGGTCTGGGGGCCCCCTCCCCAGAAATTTTGTTCAATCTTTTATTAATAAAACGGCGTGTTTTGGTCGATTCTGATGTCTGAATGTGCCATCACGTGTACACATGCATAGCATACATTCACTTTCATCAGTATAAGCCTACAAGTTACAAAAATCTCCGATGATTGGGGTTTTGAAGGGGGGCATGGCCCCGTGCCCCCATGGATCTGCCACTGGCTACACTTATGTTTGTATTGTATTTCTATGTGTAATTATGTTGCTAGTACTTGAGGTGAATGATGATTCATATATAAAGTAATGAGTAACATTTGAAGTTAATGTGTTTTACTTAATTCGTGTACAAACAGACTTGCTAGAGCCGACATCGCGCATCAGCAACCATCCGAAATGTGATATTGTTCGCAAACCACGTCGCCATGAAGTCAACGTGCTGCACACTAAATATCACATTTCTTTTATTTGCTATTTTAGATGCGCTATATCGGCTCTAAAACGTTTATATAAGCTGTTTTGACATTACTGTCTGTTGTTTTTATGCTCGAAATGGACCTGTTAGTGCTTGTCTGGCTTTTGTTGCCGATAAAACGACGTGAGCTGTGCATCCACGTTTCCGGCTACTTTAGCAAGATCAAGATCGACTTTTCCAGATTTCCTAAGTGTTTCTAAGGTGCTTTTATGATATGTGTTTTATATTTTGTGCATTTGGTATATTTGTGTATTTTTGTTTGTGTTTTTAAAGGCCACTGGAAGAGCTTGTCTGATCCTGGTCAGTCTTTTTTAGAGTCCATGTTTTTATATTTGCACTAGTGCTGTATCTATGTTTCTGAACAAATAAAATGTTGATGACGAAACTAATTTTCCACTGTACATGCACAGCAACGGCCACGTTTCTACTTTCCATCCAATATAAGTTTGACCGGAGATTTAAGTTCTCCGTTGCTGGTTTTCTATAAGGTGTGAATTATTGCGAATTTTGGACCACGTTTTGCACCATTTTTGCCAATATTATACTGTTGTACTTCCGGTCCAGTCCCAAAATTTGAAATTTCCGTGGGTGTTTTCTATACTAACGCAATTTGGTGGCGCTTACGTCAAGATGTATGCGTGTTTCGAGAGTAAAATGGCTTCTGTGATGCAAATTTAGGAAATTTGGGACTACCGAGGGGATGGATGAAAAGTTTTCGACGAAACTTCCAAAAAGCATATCCTTATCATTTTGCGTTGAACGAGCTATTAGCGTCACACTCACATTTTCTTTCACGGGTGTCGGCTCTAGGTGCGGGCGAGAAATAAAAAAGCTCGCGACGGGTTGTCGAATGACAAACGAGGAAAGTAACGTCGGCTTATGACACCAGCTCCAGCAGCTAACGCGGGACTTGTCATTTTCACCTAAAAGTCGACACCAAACCCGTCAACATTAGACTCTTCACCGAATACCCGGTGCGTGTAAATGCTGTTCACATAAGTGACTGACTCTTACATGTTATGATGAAAGGCAGGTGTTAAAGTGTTCTATTTGACGCTGTAAGAACCGGGATTATAAACAGTGAACTGCATATCAAGGGAAGCTTCACAGATTTCCCCGCGCTGCAGCTATGCATTGGCGGTCTTACGAATGAGAAATCCATCTGTCCGTCTGTAAAGTAAGTAAAGTAAACCGGATATAGCAGTTCGTAATCGAAATTACCACACCGCTGCGGGAAATCACATGCCATATGAGATCACACAGTGTTACCTGCCACCCGGCAGAGGTGACTTTCCCGCCTTTACCCCAGCC
>Ga0049105_1001490_pt1 | contig 10477 bp, 10 predicted proteins | sample WorMetvaBAHAMAS1_FD_61260 | JGI IMG/M metagenome (GOLD analysis project Ga0049105, IMG submission 61260) | Worm MetaG Olavius vacuus BAHAMAS.1 | ecosystem: Host-associated > Annelida > Digestive system > Unclassified | place: Germany: Marburg | collected 2013-04-09 | reverse complement strand
ATCATTATCATCATCATCATCATCATCATCATCATCATCATCATTCATCACTATACTAGGCCTAGGCCTACTACTACTGCTGCTGCTGCTACTACTACTACTACTACAAAGCAGATGTAGCAACAGCAGTTAAGATGGCAAGTGACGGTACGGCATGTTCTACTACAGCAAACATCAGCGTCTGTACCTGTTGGAGTGCGCCGGTGCAGAATCTGAGTGCAAGGAAGACCTTGTAGTCGGGCACGAAGGCGTTGGCGACGCCGACGACCACCAGAGCCCACTGCGTGAAGAGAAACACTGGCTTGCGGCCCAAGTGATCAGACAGAGACGTGAACAGTATCGCGCCGAATATGACGCCGATGACGAGAATTGTCTGCGACAAGTCTTTGAGGTACTCACGATCGCAGACCAGGTCCCACTGTAAAGCCATCAGCAAAATACGAGAATCTTTACCGGATAATTTGCAGTGTGGTTTATTTCGGACCAGTAAGTCAGCAGAAAGCCTCTAGGCTTTATACGTGTTAAACTGTTCAAGATTATATGTGATCGATCGCCTAAACGCCCGTCAGGCGCTCGATTTTTCGATTGTCTACTAGCTGGTCAAATTCAGCATCGCGGCGGTCAAAGATTTCTTCGTCGCTCCGCTCGCGAACTTATTGCCCATCCCCGCACTTTCAAAATGACGGTGCCACTAATGCTTCTCCTGATCCAGTTAGCCATTCTGTGCTTTTAGGGTCGAAAGGGGTGGAAGAAAAGGAAGTGGGGAATAGAGGCGATGTGCTCATTAAAACACTGATACTGATACTGATATATTCAAGCAACATACGTGCATGAATAGGCCTATACAACTGATGATACAATGACTTGCATACCAAATAAAAGAAAAAGAAAAAACAAAACATGTTCTGGGTGGGCCTCGCCACGGGTATTTTTTACGCCGGCTCTGTGAAAAATTTTTTTATTTTAACCTGGCCATATCTCAGGAACGGCGCAAGATAGGAGGTAATTAGTTACTATAATTATTCATAGATAGGAAGTTGCATACGGGCTTTCCAATGGTACCGAAATCGGTAACCTTAAACTGCTTAATGGCCGTTAGTTTGTGTTATTACGTCACAGTTTATGGTTAAAGTTAGAGTTTTAGACACATACTGTCTACAATGAAAATGTAGATCAAAGAATCGAGTTTTCGTCAATATACGATTTATGGCGATATACTCAGAGATTACCGAGAAATAATGCGTTAAAGATAGGTATCCCCACTCGAAGGCAATAATTTGATTAATACTGCACGATAACTTGGAAACGGTGCCAGATAGGATTATGTTAGTATTATTTACTAATATAAAGTGGCATACGGCCTGTCGATTGGTACCGAAATCAGTGACCTTGAATGACCTCGTGGCCGTTATTTCACCTGCGAGCCAATTACGTCACAGTTGTTGAAGTTAGACTAATACTGTCTGCGACAAAAATGTAGCCAATAGAATCTATTATTCGGCATTAGGCCTCGTGTGATTTATGATGGTATTCTTAGAGGTTACTGTGAAACAGTGCGTTAAGTCAGGTACCCAGTAATAAACAGCTAAAATTTGAATTGTGCAAGATAGATTGCGCGGCCACCTCAGCAATAGTTGAGTTCTTGCAATCTTTTACCTGTGAGACGATGGTGTGTCCAACGTCGCCGAAGTACTCCCAGTCGGTACATTGCTCTGTTTTGTTGTTGCCGACGTGCATTTCACACTTGACAAATGATCCGTTATCTGCAGCTCCAGGTAACGTATCATTGATTAGCACACCTGTGGTTGCCCGGCAACGATAATCCGGCTGTCCACCTATAACAGCGCCAACAATCACGTGGCTGATTTGGACTAGGTAGAGGATATATCTGTATTACTGGCGACAAGCAGTTCTGCATAGCCTGCAGTTGAAGATCGTCGACAGGAACAAGCTGAAAAAGTTTTCATCGCAACAAGCAGTGGCGTTGTACAAATTTAATAATAATAATTATTATTATTATTATTATTGTCATCATCATCAATCGTCGTCGTCAGCGTCGTCATCATTACTATTCCTACTGCTCTGCTATTATTAAATAGCACGGCTTGATCAAGTAGTGCATGCGTTAAAGCAACATTTGTTTGCAAGATTTAAAGAGGTGGTGTATAGTCTAGTCAGGCAATTAAATACGCCATACATAAGGAGAGACTGAGACATCTCCTCTAAGGGTATCACACTCAAAGCTGTCTCCCAAAACATCGCACTACATTGGTTTCTTTTGTCACATAACTGAATGAAATATCATCAGCTTTCATCATCATCATCAAAGAAATTTTTAGAGTGGCCTAAACAGCAACGCCACCACGAGGACCACTATAGTCAGAGTAAGTACAGCAGGATCAGAGAGTGTTGTAACAGCAGCGGAATAAGTGTGCCTTCAAATAGCGCCGGAAGGTTGACAGGGACGGAGCGCAGGTGACATCATCTGGTAAGCTGTTCCAGACCTTAGCTTTGTCACGTTACACACCCAAAACTGTATATCGACGACAAAGTTGACGAGAAACTATAGCAGACAGAGTTGGTTCAGGTTTCTATCAATAAGTTATTGTTTCATCGTCAGCCGCTTCCAGAAGATGCAGCAGCAGAGCAGCAGCAGCAGCAGCAGCATCAGTGCCGGTGATACTCGTCGAGTAGCTGACCCTACGTTGGTCCGGCACCGTACGTGATTTGTCATCTAAGACATATCTCGCCCATCACTTCCCTAATTTTTACAAGAGGTCAACTCAAATGTCCGATATTTGTCGTCAGTTTTCGACCTCGATGACCTTTGAGCCGCCCTCATTTCAAAATGGAGCAAATCATCTAATATCTAAAACAAATTTGTTACGCAACGATGACTGGTCCATGTTCTCTCTCCCAAAATTAGTGCAGTTCGCTCCGCGTACCTCCGAGATCCGGCCTCCGTTCGGGGACCCTTAAACGGGCGGGAAAATGTGTTAAATCATCACTAACTCAGCTCGACTGTGTTGAAATGTAGTATGATGGTGTAGTGTGGGTCCTCGCAGCCGGCCTCGTGATTAATGCGCCGAGAAAGGCTGGCTCGATGGACGGTTTCGAGTGGCAATGCAGCACTAATTGCCACCTTTTCTAGTCTCTGTCTCGAACCCCGTCTGCCTCGGCTTGCCTCGTTCCAGACATTGGCTCGACCTTACAGTTTCTCCCTCTGTCCAGCTACCTCGGTCACGATCTTAAAGTCTTGATGTTCACAAATGCAACAAAGATTGAACGTTGTAGCCTACGTTCGCGTGCTTTAAGTTCTGTTCAACATTTCTGCATGACGTTTTTATTTAAAATCAAGCTCATTGTCTCAATCATCTGTACACAGTTAAACCTAGGCCACCTGACAGAAGGCGGGTAGCGCCACTTACATACCACATAGTCAGCAGAAACATCATATAAAAGTAATACACACAAAATTAGACGTAACTTAAAAACTAAATACAACGATAATAAAAAAACAACGATCAGTATTTGGTATGTATACCGAGGTTGACATTACCCAAAGAATTTCTGAACGACAATAATGACTCAAAACTAACAATGCTTGGCGGTAGACTGTTCCAAACTCTGATAATACGCTCACTAAAAATATTTTCGCACATTAATACGACAATGGTTGACGAACAGTTTATATGGGTTCCCGCGAGTGGTAGCACTGTTGCCACTCGACGATTGGAACGAAAAATAATCAGACATGTTAAGATCTATTAGTCCAAAATTAATTCTGTAAGACGTTGGGCATTTGTACAACGAAATTCGCAAATTACACTCCACGGCCTGCTGGCTCATCGTAAGTTCTGCGCGCGGTCTTGCGGACCCAGCTGCACCGGAAACTGCCTGAACCTCGAGATGTCTCGACTACATCACTGGGCAGCAGCAGCGCGCGCGGTGATGCACCGATGTAAACAGCGCGGCTCAGTATAGCTCCACGAACTGAATCCAGGACAACCACTTCTCGGCTACCATGTGACTTATCCGCCGCTGAAACCGGCTCGGCGTCTGTTGATGTTGACTTGATACACTCAGTGCATGTAATAGTCGCCGCAGCGCCCTACTGTTGTTGCCTGGTTCACAGCCCAGCGACCTTGACCTTTGCACTGGTAACTCCAACAAAACTGCATAGAAAGGAAAAGATACACAGTTGCTATTGCCGTTGTTATCACGCGCCACGTTACCAATCCGTCGCCGACTGACTGGTCTAGAGAGAGGCTTGTTGCAGGACACAAGTCGACGAGACGTCACCAAGTTTCGTTGATGCGTTCGCTGTTTAGATCGCATCTTTCGCGACCGACACGGAGCGGTTTCCATGCAGTCGGTATAGGAGTCACCAGTGTCGTGTAGATAGGTCAAATTCTGATCTGTGTGGTTTTCGACCGCAGTCATTACCCCTGACAAGATGGCCACTTACTTACTTACTTACTTATTGACTTATAGCGAAATGTTTCTTGGATTAAATGTGGCCACGTTTATTACAGTGAATGTGCTGTATGGACAATATCGAAGAAAACCTGGACTGAACAACTTGGGAAAAACTTTTCATCAATGCCCAGTCACGTGATGAATATAATATTATTTGTGCCAAGTTTCATTCAAATCCGTCCACTCAGTGAATGGATATCGCGCCACGTGGGATAGATGTTAACGGACAACAGACGGACAGACGGACGTACGACCCGAAAACACAATGCTCTCCGCCTACTGTTGTTGGCGGAGGCATAAAAACTGGCAAATTCGGTGAGAACTGAAAGTCACGTGAACTCTGGCTCCAGTTGACCGATATTTATAGGGTCTGGCGGTCGACAGCGGTGGGAACGAGAGAAAGAACTGGTCAGAAACGGCGAACAATGCGCCGAGCTGACAGGTGTTGACATTACCCATGCAAGGACACCGTTCATCAGGCCACACACGTGACCACGTTATGTGTGTTGACAGGTGAACTTTGTATGCTTCTCAAGTTAAGGCCCACTGGCCTTATTTACGACCTAATTTATCATACGCCTGTCTATACCAACGTATAGCATATACTCAAAACTTGACTACTTTAACTCACTTTACCATCAGTTGCTCTTCTATGCAATACATATAGTATATGACATCTATATCTGACACGCATAGTCTGACAGATGGATTCAGAAACTAGCAAAAATTACGAGTAGATTTATGCAATAACCAGCAAATCACTGTCTTCCTTAGCATCAGCGTGATTTCGTCAATGATTTATAGCTAACATTTCGGCTATAGGAAAGAATTCTGAGTAAAGGGGAAGTCTTACCGATGAAAACGATGGCGAACATATGCCAGGAAGCGGGAAACATGCACGCCGTACTCAGCATGGTGAAATAGAGGACTTGCCAACGGCCCCAGTCACCCAGTCGACCCAGCGCCTCGTCCAGCTCCATACTTCTTCACTTCGTCGACTTTCGTGTGTACAAGCACCAGCTGCGGGAATGACGTGATGGATCACGTGATCCTTCCACGCGTTCACTGCATGCAACGTTGTCACAATTACGGTCCGATGAGGACGATAATTATAGTTTCATTTAAAAACGTTTCAGAAATTCCGAATCGACAGATAGAGCGTGCGTACCGGTATTGTCATTGTGCATTAAACCTTAGACAGAGAAGATCCATCGCAATGTGCCCTCTCGATCAGTATCAATCAATCAATCAATCAGTCAATCAATCAAAACAAATGTACATGTATATAGCGCAATAAGTCGCGTGCGAATCGGAGGCGCGTTGCGGCGAAGGTTATGCGTTATGCTCCTGGTAAAGTGGTAACTGATGTCAAACAGTTCAGTTTTCAGCCTGTGCGCCTAAAGGTGTTAGGCCTAAGCGATTCAACATCTGTACAGTTATCAGAAAGGGAATTCCATGTTGTCGGGGCGCTGACATGAAAGGCTTTCGATGATAAGGCGAGCGACATGTGAGCTACAGATAGCAAATTCTTGTCTGAAGAGCGTAATGTCCGTGTAGGAGTAACTGTTGGGTAACGATGCCGGGTACGCAGAAGTGCCGGTTGTCCTCGCTCTGTACGTGATCAGCACAACTGTCTGTATTTTGTCTGATTACGGCAGTAGACTAGAGTTGACATTATTAGCTCGAAACATCTCCAGGCCGAGAAAACTTGTAACCGTGACAGTTACTTAAAAAGTATTTCTTTCAAAAAACTTGTCATGCAGGCCTACATGCTTTACAGGTTGTAAACAGTGACTCAGATTGCGGGCAGATTGAACTGGCACTATATACAGCTGTTTGATCAAAATGTGTAACTGTATCCATTGACCCCGAGTTTTGGTATTGAAACCAACTTTGGGCGCACTGTCGTGCATTACGTTAGTAACTTTAGGCTATGAACTATGTCTGAAGTTTGCACGTTTTAGTACGACAGTGATAAGTTGAATGTGACGGACAGACAGACAGACCGACAGACAGGCGACAAACGACGCGTGAAGTAACCACTTATTGGACGGTCTCGTCATAAACTACAAGAAAGTTCACCATTTAATGGTACAACGTATCCTTTTGACGACACGCAAATTCGATATAAAATTTAACAGGTTCTGTGCACTGGCGTACAGATATTAAAACCGTTGAATTTAAGTTGTTTCCGCCAAAGATTTTATGCAAGTAAGTAAGTAAGTTAGTAAATTAGTAAGTACATTTGTGCTCGCACAGCAGTCCTTGCAACCTAAATTGTCAATATGCCACCACAGTTTATTGGTTGGTTTGTCCACCCCGCAGTGTAGATCCGGAGCAAGCAAATAAGTAAGTAAACATGTGTGTGTGTCGCAGAATAGACCCACTCCGTTTCCTGGCCGCATGTCGTAGGAGGCAACTAAACCAGGGCTTAGTTGTAAATTTTTCTGTTAGTGTTATAGGGCACATTCTCTGTATTATATTTTGGCTTGTGGGTGTTCTCTGTTTAGTTCGTTACCTTTCTCTTATCAATACCAGTGCAACTGATTGCCTGAAAAGATTCGTCTCCGAAATGACCTGTTATGTGTTGAGTCGAGTGGTATGCTAACTAACAATGTTTGTCCATCCTGCTGGCAGATTATCTAAAAGTTGCGGGATGAATTTTTAAATAATAGCGAATGCCTGACGCCAGTAAGTCACAAGTTATTTCATTCTACGAGCGTCTTCCTTGCGGCGTCTCTGAGTCAGGTGATCGCGTTCTCATCAGCAGAACGTTGAAGGCCGTCATTAACAAGGTTGGCCAGTTGGGCACGTATCTGTGATGTAGTTGATACTGGTCATACCAGACATCGCTTCGCTATGGAGCTGATGATGTTGTGTTTGGCTGCCGACAGCCCTTCGGCGTTCAGTTGGAGGACTTGACCGGCGTGGTTCGGACTGTGGTGATGTGACCTGGATACGAAGAGAGCGGTTGACGTCATTAGTTTTCTTGCAGGTAAGGAAGGCGGCGAGAAGACTTGCGATTTGCTGATGCTACATCTCTCCTACATGATCAATGCAGTCTCTTTTTCCAATTGAATACGCGAGTCATCCGCATTGCGGCCTGGGGGCATATAGTCCGATTCGTTAAGTTGGCGGGCTCGAACTTGAATGCGTTTACTACAAGTGCAAGGAACGCGGCGAAGAGAGTGTGATAATTAGCACGACGTCATCACACTGTTGATGCTGATGCTGCAGGTGCTGATGATGACTCACCTGGCGTAGAAAGATTTCGACGCGTCGAAGAAGTTTTCCGCGACTTCTCGTGACCGACGTTGCGACGGCGACAACCGATGACGACTCCGATCGGCGGCCGGCGTGTCGCATTATGTGTCGCCTCACCACAGCACGCCCCGCGCGGTCCGCGGTCTGCACTGATGACGCAGAGCAGGTGCCCGTAGCGGTCGCGTGCAAATTCCAGAGTCGAAGAAATCAGTGGTTGCCGCTGCTGCTACTGTTGCTGCTGCTGCGGCCCTGGGCATGCCACCTGCTGCGGGTACGGGCAGAGAGAAAGGCAGAGGGCTCAAACAATACTGTACCAAATGGCGCCCGTGAAAGTGGACTTCGACGGCGTGCCACCGACTGCGTGATTTCTGCTGATCACGTCGCTTTAACCCATTATAGTTACTACAGCGATCAGTAGACAGTAGAAAGGCAGGCAAGCGCGCGATATTTGTTAGTGATGTATATGACGCAGTTTTTTTGTTTTGCAGGTGCTGTAACGCTAGATCATTCTAGAGCAGTTCGGCATTGGACGGATAAGATATTGCCAGCATGCGTTTTTCTAAATGCTTTCGGCGCGGCGTCCTCGCTGACAAGGTCAGCTGCGCAAACGACTAATTTACAGCGGGCGTCGTTCGGCATCGAACTGCGTCGGTATTCGGCGGTTTGGCTATGCAAAGTCTGTAAGTTCTGATGTGGCACGACGACGCTGCTTCCGATTAAAACTTTCCGCTGAAGCCTGCGGAATATTTCTCGGTAGGGATTTCCACACTCCACAATTTGCGATACCGCATTGCTGCGTCAAATTCCCAATGTATTGAAGCCACGCCCGCGTTGACAGCGGCACGCATCCACTCGTTCTCAACAGACTACGAAATGAGAAGAGTTCGTATTGTATAACTACAATAATATCAGAATAGCAGGTTTATGTTTAAGTAAGTAATCAGCAATGTACCCCGGTCGGGTATCATGTCGATTGGGACGGCGAGGTTAGAGAACTGACTACGATTGGCGGGTTTCAGTCTAGCACAACTAAGGGTAACTACGGTGAGTGTGTCTGAGGACTTTTGTTTTATTAGTTGCATGATATTAACACGTACGTACGACGATACGTAGAGCCACTTGCCCTGCAGCCATAGATCGGAGTTCGCGAATACTTAGTGTATGTAGTCTAAATAATAAGTAAGAGGTGTGAGGTGTGGCGTTTATAATTAACATGATACTATATTTTTATTAGCGATTATTATTTTACAATGTATTGCTTTGCTTTAAACGACGCGTGTAATTGTATGCGCTTTAGGCCTCTCTGAAGGCATCGAGGCTGTGATGCGTATAGTGACTTTGTTTTTAGGCGCCGTCAATAAATTCTTACTTATTTATTTAACCACGTTTTTTCTCACAACGTTGATTTGCTAGGAGAAGTCATATGTATTAGACAGCATTGAGGCGGGGATCGATGTTTAATCTATTGACAACCCTCTCTGATCTGGCTTCTTGGTTCTATCCAACAATACATGTATATCGATATAAATTATCAATAGGCTACTGAGACGTGAAGACTCGACACGTATCCCTCTTGAAATCGGACAAATGCTGTCGTGGTTTTTCGGAGGCTTGGAAGAATTAACACTTAGTAGAACAGGTAATACAAAGATGTACTCTGCTGCTCCCCAGAATAACATGCAACGAACGCTGTTTCCGCGAAGTGGTGCAGATGACAACAACTGAAGGCGTGCCGCTGGAGAGTGTAGCACTTGCAGGTGGTTTATGGCGACGGGAGGACCTCATCCGACCAAGCGATAACACGGAACATATACACACATTGATCACTGTCGGCAACAGTCTGTCCCCGATACAGTGCAGAACTATAAAGCACGCACCTGCCCGCCTGAACTTGAGGCACTCCGGCCATGCAGCCGGTGCTAACGGCATTCCGGTGGGTGGTCAGTCGGTCCGCCAGCGACCGGTCCACACCGGTACCATACCGGTCTCCGAGGACAACAAGTGGTGCAGCTAGATAGCTAGCTAGATCACTTGAAACAGATGTCATGTCGTCAGCGAAACGCCGACCAAGCGCAGTATAACTCTGCACTCTGCCGCGGCCTTGTCTAGCGCTCGGTCGACTCATCGCGGCGACCCTCGTCGGACATATCCAGGAACCTTACAGTGGGCGTGAGTGAGGCAGCAGACAGCTGACACCCACATCGGGTCCGATGCCAGGTGCGACAGGAACGCTCCTTTGTTGACTGCATTTCCAGTCTCCTGGAAATGGAACGCTTTCAAGAAGTCTTCGTAGAGGCAGTAAGCACTGCAAAAGGGCTCATGCAGTTGCGTTTACAAGTTATGCGTTTGCAAGCTGAAAGCTACCTGTCGTTCAAATTACTTTAGGAGGTGCAGGTGCTCCTCTAACAAGTACAAGATGCTCAGCTATCGCAGAGAGACCGCGCTGCAGGGTGCGTCATAGTTTTCGCCAAAAGTAGAAGACTGGAACTGGGAGACATTTTACGGACAGTAGGGCCTATAGGTCTATCTTCAACCACTGTGATATATATACGGCCTCAAAATCTGTCGAATTCCTTAAAAACGCAAGATAAAGGCTATTACGGCGTTCAAAGTCATTCAAGGTTATCGAGGTCGGTACCAATCGAAAGCCCGTATGCTATTTCCTATTAGTGATTAATAGTAACTGACATCCTATCTCGTACCGTTTCGGAGTTATCGCAGCTTGTTCAAATTT
>Ga0049105_1001489_pt1 | contig 10478 bp, 7 predicted proteins | sample WorMetvaBAHAMAS1_FD_61260 | JGI IMG/M metagenome (GOLD analysis project Ga0049105, IMG submission 61260) | Worm MetaG Olavius vacuus BAHAMAS.1 | ecosystem: Host-associated > Annelida > Digestive system > Unclassified | place: Germany: Marburg | collected 2013-04-09 | reverse complement strand
TTTTTTTTAAATTTCTGTCGCTGATTATGACATTTTTACCGCGCTGCATGGAATGCAGACGCAGTTTAGCGATGAGAGTCCGTCTGTCTGTCTGTCAAACGCGTGCATTGTGACAAAACGGAAAAGAGATCTGTCCAGATTTTTATACCATAAGAAAGATCATTTAGTCTAGTTTTCTGAGACGAAGACTGGTTGGTGGGGGTGATCCCTTCCACGTGAAATTTTGGGTCAAACGGCCCCCCTTGGAGCGAAATCGCCCATTTTGAACGGATATTCGCGCGTAGCGCCTCAGCCGTAACATGTGGCGAAAAAAGTTTAATTAACACTAATAGGAAGTCCACTACGCGCTTTCGAATGAGCCTAAGATAATCATCGTACGTTGCTCCCAAGCCCCCCAAAGGGGGCTAAAACGCAAAACGCTCGTTTTCCGTCTAAAATCGCACTTCGGTTGAAGAAAGTCTGCTACAAAGTTTCTTTATGTAAAAACTGTCAGCGACAAAGTTGTAAGACATTTATTGGCCTAACTATCAGTGCAATAATGATTGGTAGGGGCGACCTCTTCTACCTGAAATTTTGGGTCAAAGTGACCACGCTGGAGCGAAATCGCCGATTTTCGATCTATTTTTTCGTAGCGCCTCAGCCATAACAGCTAGCGAAAAAAGTTCAATTAACACTAATACATGTAGGAAGTCTACTACGCGCTTTCCAATAAGCTCAAGATAAACATCGTGCGTTGTCCCTTAACCCCCAAAGGGGGCTCAAAAACGCAAAGTGTCCGAAATTTAAACAATAAGCTGCGATAACTCCGAAACGGTACAAGAAGGATGTCAGTTACTATTAATCACTAATACGAAGTCGCATACGGGCTTTCGATTGGTACTGACCTCGATGACTTTGAACGGTGTATAGCCTTTATTTTGTGTTTTCTCGCCGAATTTGATAGGTTTGTAGGCCGATTATGTCACAGTGGTTGAAGATAGACCTATAAAATCCGTAAAATATTGTCTCCCAGTTCCAGTCTTCCACTTAACGCAACCTGCAGCGCGGTTTCACTGCGATAGCTGAGCTACTTGTTAGTTTTTTTTTATTTAACGCATTTCGTACACGCCTGCACGATCGGCCGACAATTTCTGCGGATAAAATAACGTCAAAATGACAGGCGACATTGTCGTGGCCCTTACAACATGCGACGATGCAAAGGCGCTATACTGGACTGTGGGAAGTGTCTCAGTGTCGTTGTTTGGCAGTGCACACTCAGTTTGACTGTTTCTATTGCTGACGGCGATGACGCGGCCGAGTGCACATTGAATTCGCGTAACAGACTTGTCTGATCCAGTACAGACTTTCACTGTCTGACCAGTCTATTATGAATTTGCATTTAGCAGCCTGGGAATGGCTGGGATGGTGATTGGTCACTGCCGGTTAGTCTCGATGGGGATGGATAGCTGTCGGTGACACTGCAGTAATATTAAAGACTAAGATCACTAGTGTATCATGCAAACTTTTGCAAACTGACCATATCGTTGTAACTGCTAGCAATAAATGTTGCTGGTTTGAGTATTTATTGTGTTTGAGTTTGTGTATAAACTGTAGAATCAAAGAATTTTAGCTAACGGGAATTTTCGGGATTTTTTCCTTGGCGGGGGAGGGGAATTTTGGGTTTTCGAAAAAGGAATTCCTGGTGTCCCTGGGGCAATGGGCATAGTATAGGTGGGGGTTGGGAGTGTATGGCTCCCCGCAAGGTCAAAGGTAGAGGCCCGGGTGACAAGCCATTTTATACAGACCAAGAGCACATTGGCTTTTTCTGAGATTTTACATATAGGATGGGTTTTCTTAAGAGAATTATACACCGTGAGCCAGAAAACGTGCCGATTTGTTTTAAAATATCACTCTGGCGTGTCTTGAACAAGTTTACAGTTTTTGTACCAATGAAAACAAGAATGAATACTCCACAGTTTACTTACTTAATGGTTTGATGACTTCATGCATAGCATGTCATGAAATTTTACTTCATAAAATATTAAAATTAAATATGCTGAGTTCTGAAGATAAACTTTTGATCAGTAATCTGTGGAAATAAAAAAAACCTGAACGCTGGTAAAAGAATTAGAAAAGATGAGCACCAGACCACGTTCTGCAAAAGTTGCGAACAAGTTGGAACAACCACTTCGATCAAACGCACAGCGGGAAGCGGTCGGCTATGGTCGTCTCCCCACTGCAGATAACATTGCCGCAGTTGCAATATCGTGACGTGCAATTAGCTAGTTGCCTAATTAATGCACAGCCTCTTCCGGCACACAGCCCTGCCTCAGACGACAACTCCTTGATTGGCTGCACTAGGCCACGAGCTGACAGATGATTAGTCGCTAGCCAGTACACATTTCGTTGACAGCCAGTACGCATTTCGATGCTCGTTTGGGTGCGTTCTTTTATTGAACCAGATGTTTTGAAAACAATGTACCGTTCGACAATACCAATCCGATTTATCTGATCAATCTGCTCTGGAAATTAGGGTTAGGAATTTCGGTTAGACTCAGAGTTGTACTATTTTAGCATTTTTCACGGAGAATAAGGAGAGTGAGCACCTCATCTCCCGCGAATTTCGCGGGCCGTAACATCTTGACAACCGCAACCACGTAATAATAATTACATATTCTAGGAGTACCTGTACAGAGGCAACTATCTACATTGCAGTTATGACGTCACCAGGCCATTAATTAAATACGCTATAGAATATTTATCCCTGATTATAGTTTTTCTACTGGTACAAAAATCGCTCAACATACGCCGTAGTTATATTTGAAAACAAAGTGGCACGTTTTTACGGCTCACGGTGTACTTTAGTGACAGTTGAGAACGCCCAGGGCATAAAGATATCTCTGTCTGTCGAACATAAAATAAGCAGGGACGACCTATGTGCTGACCCTCGACTCACAGGTCTATGATCAGCTGCAATAAATCGGTCACCTTTATTGCAGGCAACGTAAGCCCATCGGAGAAACAAAACAAGTACACACAGACAAGCAATGAAGTAGAAAACAGAGACAAACACTGCAAGACTAAAGGTAAACAAAGCAGTACAGCGTGACTGTTTCATATGCAGGAGGCATAGGCCTACCGCCGACGACGCGACTGTTAATAGACCAGCTAGATTTCGAATAACATATGAGTGACGTCACCGTATCTCTGATGATATTTAAAATATCTGACACATTTGTTGCAACAAAATTTTCATTCTCTTTTATCTATTTTATGCGTGTTATTAATATTGTCAAGATTAATTAGGGCAACTATCAGTGTATTTTTCGTACCTTGTTGTCCTGTTCTACTGACATTTTATTTGATTTTATTTTACATGTTTGAACTTAATAAATGGAGATGGAGATAACTATTATTGCTGTGATGGGCACTTGCGGCTGGGGAGTTAAGGCAGATATGTGATCCCCTTGTTACACTTGTCTGTGCTTTAGAGATGTATACCACGATAAAGCACTATACAAATTCACGTTCTTTACTTTACTCTATCGATGTACCGTAACAGAAATATGTTGCAGGAATTTTCGACTGATCTGGACTTTCGCGGGACGTGGACAGATACACGTCTGAAGTATCCGTCGGACTCCGACGACCCGATCTATATTCCGCACAAAAACATCGACAACTTCTGGATTCCCGATCTGTACTTTCCGAACGAAAAATCCGGCAAGACACACGAGATAACTATTCCCAACAGGAGTATTCGGATTTATCCGAACGGAACGGTGCGATATTTAATTCGGTATGCAGTCCTTGAACGGCTTAATAATATTAATGATAGTAATACCATAAAATGTGGAAATCAGCGATGCATTGCCACTTGCGGCCGCCCGACCCGACAGTCGTTTTCGGCTTTAATCAAAGAGTTCCCTGCACCAGCCTACCAAGTTTCAGCACAGTGCCACTTCCGACTAGAAACGTGATAAAATTCTATTCATTCAGTCTAAATAATTACCAAAAATATAACGTGTGTTTGTTATATATCTCACTGTTTGTTAAAAAAGTTCAATAATCTCTCAGTGTCATATATATACGTTAGCTCACAAAATAATATCAGTTAACTTGAAGCTCATTCGATTGATCTGTCGACTTAGGATTCAGTGGTACATGGATGACTTAAACTGATTTTAAGAGAAATTGTTAAGGTAATGCTAAAGCCTTAACAACACTGTTCGAGAATTAGAATGTGACTGTTTTGCTCAGATTGAATTCAACAGAATGTGCAGGTTTGGACTTCAAATGCACAAAAATTGTTTGGCGGCCGAACTCCGCCCTGACCCGCTGGGAAAGCGCTGGACTTAAGGGCCCTGCTAAAGGGGGAGGGTGGAGAGGGGAGGGCAAAGGAGGGAAGAGAAAGGAAAGGGAGAAGACGGAATGGCAAGGAAGGAAGGGGAAAGAGGGGCGTTCAGGGGAGGGAGGGAGAGGACAGAGTGAGCTCCGCCATTTCTTGAATCCTACTTGAATCCTTACCACTGTGTCTAAGTGATTTTTATGCGAGACCTAGGATCCAATTGAATCACTTATATACTTTTGACGGGGCGCCGCTGGACCCTCTCAGAGATTAGAGGTCTACTGTCAAAAAAGTTCACGAGAAAAACACGAATGCCTAATTTCGACATACATCCGGGTATCTTAATAATCCTAAACGAAAATAACACTGTATTTCTGATAGCCTCAAGTCGGCGTTTGTACTTTATCAGAATGGCGATGAAGCTGTCGTGCACCATGTACTTGAACAAGTTTCCGCTTGACTTTCAGATCTGCTACATCAAGATCAGCACTTGTAAGCTTTGCTACGGCTTTATTTCTTTCATTTGTTCGCAACGATTATTCCAGAGAAAGTAACTAAAAAACGTGGCAATTGCGAATGCATTGCAACTTGAAGGCCGCACGACGTCGCGCCTGTCGTTCTGCGCTGTCTTAGGCCAAATTTGCACTGTGCATGCGCGGAAACTATTTTCGAGCTTCCGATCAAAATGCTGACATCGCCATTAGATTTAGCGACTCCGATTTCCTAAAGAAGAGCAATAATTTGGCGATGACGTTTTCACGCTGTGACCTTGACCTTTGACATTTGACCTTGAACATTTTGTAGTACATCTGATGTCACGTGATCAAAGTCTGTAACAAATTTGAGCATTTGATAGGCTCATTGAAAAGCGCGTAGTGGACTTCCTATTAGTGTTAATTGAACTTTTTTCGCTAGTTGTTACCGCCGAGGCGCTACGAGCGAATATCGATTGAAAATCGGTGATTTCGCTCTAACGGGGCCGGTTGACCCAAAAATTTCCGTTAGAAGGGGTCACCCCCCACCAACCATTCTTCTTCTTAGTTATATAATCCTATTTATGTGGCGTTTTTTATTTTTAGAAACGATGGGAATATAAAAAAAAGTTATAAAACATACAAAACGTGACAAGACTAAAATTATAAACAAAACGTTTTTACATGTGTGGTTTATTGGTCCATGTTACACGATAGGAAGTGGACTCGCAGTTTCCACGTTTGCGGATAATGGCGTACACCGGCCCAACAGCTTTCAGTTTAACGCTGAGCATCGTCTCTTTTACAATACTGAAGCTTCATTCTCATAAACATTAAGTGCTACAGTGTAACGACAACCGTGACTGAAAGGTATCTTGTTTCTGAGATCGACGAGACGTAAAAAAACTTGATGCTTGATAAAACATATGCTGCTATAGGCCTAAAATTCACACAGGCATCTGAAGAACAAGCATGACGTCCTTACAAAATCCACCGATTGGCTGTTATTGAAATGGTTAAATTACCGTATCATATCATTCGTGTGTCTCTACGCATACGATGTAACTACCAGTAATAGCAAAAAGCATTATCCTCAGACAGTATACTGTGCCGGGAATCTATTAGATTATCTATGAAGGAAGGGAATGGCAACACGGTTGCTGATGTGATTACAGATTCGTACGACTCGAAGGAGGTGATACTGTCGTGGTGGGATGATAAACCGATAGAAATTCACCATGGCAAACTGCAGCTGCCACAGTTCGAGTTGATAAAGAGGAAACCACACAGCTGCGTCGAAACTTACAAGACAGGTAATCATCATCATCATCGTCATGTTAATTTAGTAAGGCTCTGCTCAATTGAACCTCAAAGGGGCCTTAGAATAATTGAAATCATTCAATCAATCACAGATATTTCTGTGGTTGGCGCCGTAAGTCACCAAGGAGTGAATCGGAGGCGCAGATAGATGGTTGTCAGTGGCATGACATGTAGGCGGAGTTGAAGAGGTGTGTTTTCAGAGCAGTTTTGAAAGTGCCCAAAGTGCTAGAATCACGGATGGAAGCAGATATATTGTTCCAGATAGCCGGTGCAGAATGTTGGTGGAAGTCATGGCAGTACCAGGTATTTTGGAGTTGCTTGTGGCTAGTAAGTGATAACATACGTCGAGTTCGTTAATACCGATCTCGTTATTGCTGCTATGCGTGTATAGGTAACTATTCGTGTCTCCAGGCTTCATTCTTTCTACAGCGTCAGGTCGGTTTCTTCATTCTGCAGACATACATTCCGTCGATGCTAATCGTGATGCTGTCGTGGGTCGGGTTCTGGATCAACAAGGACTCGGAGCCGGCACGCATTGCGCTCGGCGTCACGACCGTGTTGACGATGACCACGCAACTGACGACATCTCGCAGTAACACGATGCGCGTGTCCTATCTCAAAGCGATCGATGTCTGGTACTCCTCGTGCATGTTGTTCGTCTTCTCGGCTCTGCTCGAGTTCGCATTCGTCAACGCCAGCTCGCGAGGGGAGAACAAACTCCTAGACCGCGCCAAGAAGTTTGACGACGACATTGTAAGCAACACACAGTGATTCCAGAACCGTGGTCATCACCAGTAGTAACAGTAACATCATCATTTCATTATCATCATCATCATCACAGTGTTACTTCTATTAACCGAAACTAAAACTTAAAAACAAAACTAAAAAACCGAAAAACTGCAAACCGTTAACGAAATAAATGTGAACTGTTTGTCATTACTTACTGTTACCAAATACTTTTATCATTATAGTCATCGGAAAGGATCAGGTCACTGTGTGGATACCCGTGTGTGACGAAATGAAATAGAGTCCTTGTTTCGCTGGAATGTCAAGTTTACCTGAAAACCAACCATAAATTAAGTTCCAGTAATCAGTATAGTGGTTACTCATACTTATAGATATTTTCAGTTAATTTTCAGAAAAACGAGTCATGATACTGTGTGCCATACTCCAAGTGTCAACATAGTATAAAAGAATACCACGCTGCATAGGTCGTGCTCCCCAAGACTGGCCTCAAGACGGCACAACCTCACTGAAATACAAGGCCCAACGGAAACGCAGAGTTCCAAATAGTTCACACATTCTTTTAATGGAGAACAATCACAGGAATTTCTTCGTCATTTAGACAATCAGAAAGGTGCAAATTTATGCCTAAAATGCACCAAAATAGGCTTGGCGGCAGGGCTCCGCCTGTACCCGCTGGGAGAGCTTAAGCGCTCCCCCATTCCCCCTAGCCGCAATCAAGGGGGTCCTACTTCTAAGGAGAGGGAAGGGAGGGAGGAGAGGGAAAGGGAGGAGGGAGGAAAGGGAAGGGAAGGGAGGGAAGGGGAAGAAAGGAAAGGAGAGGGGAAGGAAGGGGAGGGGAAGAAAAAGGGAGGGAAGGAGGAAGGAAAGGGGGAGAGGGAAGGGATGTGCCTCCCTAACGTTGAGTCCTGGATCCGCCAGTACGGCAGTGCAGCAATGTCTTTAAGGTGTGGTGGGACTTGCAAGTTGCAACGATTATTTTGTAGCAAATTTTGTGCTGAGTCTAGCAGTGAAAGAATTCTGAAAATCGATTAATATTTCGCGAAGTTATCGACACGAGTAGGGTGTCTTGTTTGTTTGACTCACATTGGAGTGTAGGTAACAAATAAACAAATTGTACGGGAACAGCCAAACAGCGGAGAACTCCACTTACTGCTGTCCCATAAGAAAAACGACACATACACACAGTTGAAGTTAACACGAGGTCGTGGATACAAATTTAGACATTTTCAACAAAATGGACGACGGTTGCCTTATCATAATAACGCAGGGGCGAATTTTACCAGGCTTAGCAGTCACGTTCCCGGAAATCTACTAGCCCTATATTCTATTTCATCTCAGACGTATTCGTAACATCAAATAGACTTTCTACCTTTCTACCTTTCTACCATTCACTTCTCTATCTCACAAATCTGTTTTGAAGGAGATGCAGATGTTGAACGATGAAAACAACGAAGGAAGGACAACGAGCGATTACGAGGCGGTAACGACGACTGTACAGTCACATCATCCGGCGTCGACGACGTCGAAACACGGCTGGCGCGCCACATTTGAGGTCGTCAAGCGCTGGATCAGCGTGTCGAAAAACATCGACTTTGTGTCCCGTCGCATCTTTCCGGCAACGTTCCTGCTGTTCAACATCGTCTACTGGTCCGTGTACTTATCACCTCCGCATTACCACTGCGACCTCAAGCTACATGGCATCGACTTACACACATGTTTTAATACAACCGATCCGCTTCCCCACTATGAGGCAAAACTCGAAGAAAATTGACCCACGGGTATCATCTGGGTGGGAAAATTCTAGCTGTGACTTTTGACTTGCTAGACGTGTGTAGTTCACAGTTCGGCATGATAACCATTGCGAACTGGTAGCTTAGTGGCAGTTATCCTGCGTTGAATAGGAAGACCTGCATTGCTTTTTTAACCCCTATAACATTTAGCGGAAGGATGGGCAAAGTGTGTGAGTGAATTTTTTTGCGCCAGACCTAGGACGCAACCTCTAAAATACTTTTAACTTGGGGCCGCTTAGCGGCTGAGCGATTAAAACACCGAAAGTATGCGATCCCTGGGTTTCTTCAGCATAGAGGTCTACATATTCAACGCATGATAACTGCCGCTAAGCTACCAGTCCGCAATGGTTATCATGCCAAGCTGCATGTGAACTACACACGTCTACCAAGTCAAAAAATCGCAACTAGAATTTTTCGAGATGATACCCGTATGTGGTCTGGCTCATTGACTAATATTCTTCAACATTCCAGACTTTGTACATACCGTCACGTAATGCATGCGTGCCGTGTGACAGTTGGTACATGGGTCCATGATATGGCAATATCGGTGCATTTGGTACAGAGTGCATGAAAGGGTTCAACTTCAGGCCCAGGATGCCCAGCCTCGATCACGCACCCTCTTTTCTGTATCAAATATTACAGTTCAGTCGTAAAAGACCAGCAGGCTATTCCAGATATGGCGCTATGTTATTGTAATACCCAATAGGGTATATTTGTTGTCCTCGAAATGCTAACAAACAGAGCAATGACAATGTTCGACAAAAACCAATACAGTTGTGTTACTGTCATATATGCAAGGTTCGAAAGAGACAGTGTTGGCACCGATGTCTTGTTTAAGACATCAAGTAGTCAGCGAAGGCATTAGTTAGGTCTAGATGAACTCACTGACTGGTGGGGTGAGTCACGAGGAATGTTAACTTTAGAGGCCAAGGCCACAGATGGCAAGGCAGTGGCCAAGGCCAAGACCGGAAGTCTCGAGGCCGAGGCCGAGGCCACACACCCTTCAAGGCCAAGGTGAAGGTCAGCGCTTAACCTCCTTGTGATTCACTGCTAGAGGTCATGCAGCATATAGGCCTAGACCTTTCATGTATAGAGTCGCCTATGTTTGTACCCTGATAAATCCGCTTGTTCTGGATCGATCATTTATAGATGTAACATATCTTAAGAAAACCCGGACATACATCACGTAAAACAATAGGCGCGGCATTTTTATCTTGCACACGGAATGTCTTTTCATTTTTTTCTCATTCTCATGCTCAACTTTTTCTTGCCTTTCTAGTTATAACAGCACAGACTTGTACATAGCGATTCATTTCACTGCAAACGACACGGAACGAATACATGTAGGCTACCGAATGAGCCAAAATACACTCCAAAGTAACATCAAATTATTCTTTATTTACATAAACGATTAACGGGCAGCTGAAAAGAGTCGAAGAGCACAAATTTCTGCACAAAATGATGTACGCCTGTTTCACGCTATACACCGTGTCCGGAAATAAGGTGCCACTTTATTTTTGCCTGTAACTCCGCGAAATTCTAACCGATTTTCAAAATCCTTTCACCATCACGCTCTGCAGTAAATTTGCAGTAAAGCAGTCAATAAATATTCTACTATAATTTTCACACGTCCCTACACTACCTTGCAAAACTTTTGTGCTCAAAAATTGTAAATTACATTGCCCGGAACAAAGGTGCCATTCGTTTTGTTCGTATATTTCAGATAATTTTGCATCTGATTTCGTACTTTTTGGCATGCTCCATCGCAATGGACCAAGCATGCAGGTGGGTAAATATTTTTTTGCTTACTTGGCAATGCTG
>Ga0049105_1001488_pt1 | contig 10478 bp, 4 predicted proteins | sample WorMetvaBAHAMAS1_FD_61260 | JGI IMG/M metagenome (GOLD analysis project Ga0049105, IMG submission 61260) | Worm MetaG Olavius vacuus BAHAMAS.1 | ecosystem: Host-associated > Annelida > Digestive system > Unclassified | place: Germany: Marburg | collected 2013-04-09 | reverse complement strand
AACTTTTTTCGCTAGGTGTTACGGCTGAGGAGCTACGAGCGATTATTGGTTGAAAATCGGCGATTTCGTTTTAACGGGGGCCGGTTGACCCAAAATTTCAGGTAGAAGGGGTCGCCCCCCCACCAACCATTCTTCTTCTCAGAAAACTGAGCTAAATGTTCTTTCGTATGGTGTATAAATCTGGACAGATCTTTCTACCGTTTTGTCACAATACACGCGTGTCACAGACAGACGGACGGACGGACAGACAGACAGAAATCTCATCACAATACCGCGTCTGCATTACATGCAGCGCGGTAAAAAGATCGAGTAGCAATCTACTATCATTGGATAAATTCATGTAATAAAATCTCAAATATTAAATAGACAAAACTGCACTCAGTTTCATAGTCGTATATATGCCATCGCTCGAAAACAGCAAATATGAAAATTGTGTGATAGTACGGTATAAAGAATCACATCCGCAAGATTTTACATTTATATCAGACGATTGGATTATATAAACGTGCAAGCTTGCACATGTGATTCGTTATACGATAGGCCCCTACAATTACAAAATTTTTATTTTTTTTTTGCTGTTTCAAGCGATGGCATTTATGCGACTGTGAAACTGAGTGCATTTTAGTCTATTTAATATAAATAATGATGATGATGAATTTATGATGATAATGACAGCCACGCACAACAACGCCACTCTGCTCAACCGATCTCTCACAAGACGTGACGTAGCACACAACAGTTTGCAGAAGTCGGTCAAAGTCATTGCATTGCATGGCACACCGCGTACGTGCCAAAGACATTGGGATAGGCGAGCTGACACGGCACACAGCTCGAGATAAAAAACATGCTTCTAAAACTGAAGTCGAACGCTGAGATCTTAGTTTCAAAACTGCGTAGCGCCTATCTCTAACTGCGAGGCTGAATTAAAAACCGAATGTCTCATGGGTTGCTGTTAATTGCCAAGACACGCATCTATTAGTGGTATATGGGAACAGTTTTTCTACCAATTCAATCGTTTTAAATTATAATTAACAAGAAGTTCCGCTATCGCGAAGAGCACAGCGCGTCCGTCGTGCTTAGTTGGCGTACTTTATGACATTTCTCTGGAGAATATCTGTTGATGGCTAATCAACAACTTTTATATAATTGGCCACGAAAGCTACCGAATTCGGCGAAATAACGTAAAATAATGGCCATTACGCCGTTCAAGGTCATTCAAAGTCACAGGTTTTGGTACCAATCGAAAGCCCATATGCGATTTACTATTAGTGATTAATATTAACTTACCTCCTATCTAGCACCGTTTCCCAGTTATGGCTGATTATGTCAAATTTTCGCTAGTGACAGGGGGTCGCTTCACTTTGACGCCCTCGCTGGGTGTGATTCCCTGCGAATATCGCCACCAGTACCGCTAAAAACTAGATTCTTTGGGCTACATTTCACTTGCAGAATCTTCACCTCTTTTACGTAATGGGCCCTGAAAACTACCGAGTTCGTTGAAATAACGCAAAATAAGGCCATTGCCGGTCACCGATTTTGGTACAAATCGAAAGCTCATATGCGACTTTTTATTAGTGATTAATACTAACTGACTTTCTAGCTTGCACCGTTTCCAAGTTATGGCCGATTATTGGTCAAAATTGCGATAGGGGGAGGTGCTTCACTTTAACGCCTTCGCTGGGAATATCCGCGACCAAGCTTTAACTCTCCAGAAACTACGATGATTTTCCTACCTGACGCTGAAAACCGCACGATCGTATCTTCATTCATATGGACAAAACACCGAAATGTGACAGACAGACAGACAGACGGACGGACAGAATCGCTGTGGCTATTGCAGCGAGCAATGTGGACGCGCTGTAATAAAACGCCATAATGATATTTCGTAGTCAGCCGAAATCGGTTAGGCCTATACTTTATATTTTAAAATTATAGTTTATAGTTTAAAACAATGGTGTAGTTATAATTTTCTATTCACTTGTAACTGCGTATGTAAGTGCATTTACTAAATTTAATGCAACTGGAAAATGCACTGGAAACTGAAAACAATTTTCCTGTCAACGTTATTGGAAATGGTAATTGACGGCGTGCTGAAGCAACCACTCGTACTGTCAACTGTTCCGAAATCCGGTGACATCTGGATCGAGGTATTTTCAATTATATTAGCTTTACCGCGGTTATGCTGACACCACTAATTGGTTTCTACAGTGCAATGGTATTATTTATCATCTTTCTTCGATATAACAAGGTCTTACACATTCAGGGCATTTCCACTAACAACGCATATAAACCCGTAAAACATTATTATTGCAAGGTATAGGCCTATACACCGTATAGACGAACCGGTCAATCACGGATAATTCCATCTTTTGGGTGTCTATTAGATGGCGTTTAGAGGTTTGTTCAATTATTTTTTGGTTATTGATTTCTAGTTTTTTTCCCTAAGCCTTTTGCTCTGTTTCATTAACTATAATGTTGACATGGTCACTTGTCTGAGTTTTTATTCATAAATCGTAGCAGTTCAGGGTTCTGGTATTGGACTTGTTTTGTTCATCATATTTGTTGCTGAACTTCGTACTTTGTCTTCTCATAATAGTCTGTCTTAATATGCTAATGACACAACTTTAATTTCTCCTCAAAACAGCTGACATTTGTATCACTGATGAATGTTTCAACCTCGTCAGCTGGTCTCAGTGCGATAAACTATAAATCTCACGAAAACTAAGGAACTTGCTTTTTGTAAACCGTCAGTGAGATCCCATGTTTTACCAGATCGTATTACTAATGTTGAACGCGTTGACGAATTCATACTTATATGGCTGTACTTGTTACTTCCAGTTTCTTGCTATAGACAAATATGTTGATTTTATTTTATCAGTTGACACTTAGCGTTTTTAGTTGAAGAATTGAAGAATCAAGGAGTTAGCGTATATGTTCTTAATATTTTATTTCATGCTGTAATTGTATCTCGTATTGTATAATCTTCCTGCTGTCTTTGGGTTTCTGTCAGAATACAATCGTTCTAGAATTAATTCAGTATTCAGGAAAGGTCGTAAATGGCGTATAACAGATTTGAGTATTAATATTAAAGAGTTGATTGAAGATTTTGATCATGATCTGTTTAAGAAAGTGCAAAACAACTGCTTATGATCTCTGCTTCCCCCATCGAACCCTGTTAATTACAGGTTTAATCTCAGACACCGTGGTCACGATCTCTCACTTCCCTCTGTCAAAAAAGGTTTTGTTTAAAAATAGCTTCATTATTATGCGAGTTTTCTATAACTACAAATAGTCTGTTTTTTCATTGCATATGCTTGTTGCTGACATTTATTGACTGTTTAAAACTCATTGTTTGTGACATTTTGTTGTCACGTGTATATTTGTTGTTTTACTTGTTCTATGTTTGCTTGTAATCCAGTGCGATTGTCAAAGAGACAATTGAAGGCAACTTATTTAATTTACTTACTTACTTACTTACTTACTTATTCGATAGTAGTTGTTACAAAGGTAAAGTTTCAGTGAATAAAAGAATGCATAACGGACTGCCGTTGAGAAGCTCAGCATTTCTGCCAATCCGCCTTTCTGCAACGACAATCGTTTTGGCTACACGTGAGGTGACAATTGGAATCGGGATGACGACAGTAAAAAGGCCGAACACTTGAAAGTTTGTGACAATGCTCCACCAGTGAGCATAAAGATTGAATTCCGAATTCCAATAAAGATGAAACAGATACACTGGTTCAAATGCCTTCACTCAACAGAATAGCCGGCCCAAATTGGATCCTCTATGGAGAAGTCGGACAATCTGCAACTCGCTGGAAGCAATAGCTCGGACAATCTCTCATCTGGCCGAGAGTCATAATTAACTTGGACTATCAATCGAAACACAGAGATAATAATATAGAAACGTTTGAAATGCAGTGCTACTAAAAGTATGAAACCCAATAATCCCATGTGCAGCATATCAACGTTTTGTCGACTGATTCATTGCATGTCCAGGCTTTGACGTTTCCAAATTTGGTTTAGTTGGGTCCATCAACTCCAATAGGCGACACAAATTTACCCCAAATTGCGTAGTAAAAAGTCCCCCTATTTTTCCAGATTCAAGAAACAATAGGCATTTTAAAGCTTCTGTATATTCTGGTTTCCATGGAATCTCCTTCCTTGTCTTCCCGTAAATAAGACGCCTACATGCAAAGCAGTTAACGCAAGCAGCGACAGCTGTTCGTGTCGTATAGCTAGAGTCTCTCTGTGAACAGTAGGCCTATGTTCGTGACAGCTGATTGCTGACGATAAGTCGAAACCTTTTAACGCCGTGAGTAGGAACTCACAGATAATCTGGCTACTGGCTAAATGTAGAGTGTCTCGACTGATCCACTTTCCACAGTACTTGACAGTGCCGAGACTGCCCGACGTATGTCGAAAGCCTCCTATTTTGCTGCTGTCCTTTTTACCGAACCTCTAATCACCCTGCAATCCGCGAAGCGGCCCCCATCAAAGTATACCAGAAGTTGGTTCCTAGTTTGAGCTTGACTCAGACACCTCGCTCGTCCTTCCTCTACAAGTCTGAAAAGTGCAACATTTTGCCTCGTTTTTGACCTCAGTTGCATTTGATTTGCCCTCGCTTCGAACGGTGCAACCTATCTGAAATCTAAAATAAACTTGTGGATCATCTCTGTCCTCCCCACATTTGGTTCGGTGCACGCAATTCTAACATCTATCGGGACAAGAAGAAGCCCCCCCCCCTTCGAACAATGGGCCGGGAAAATTTGATATCAATAACTTAGCCTCGCAGTACTCGATTGTGTTGAAATTTGCTTGGCTGGTGCATTAATGTTCTAAACGCAAGGACGACTGATTTTCAACCCGATTATATCACAGTGGTTGAAGATAGACCTATAATGTCCGTAAAATATTGTCTCCCAGTTCCAGTCTTCCATTTCTGGCCAAAACTATAACGCACCCTGCAGCGCGGTCTCTCTGCGACAGCTGAGCATCTTGTTAACTTGTTATGCGATATTAAATTATACTATATTATGTCAGTGAAAGTTTGAATATTCACGACGAAGGTCTAATATAAGCAGTGGTTCGCCTTGAGGCAGTTTCTAGATAAATGTTTGAAGTCTCGACCTGGTCTTGAGAATTGCCTCTGCTCGGTTTGCTAGCTGCCTGCCATGTCGATATTCCCTTGAGCAACCGTTTCATCGCAGCAGCACCGCCCCTCGAACACGTAGGCCTATTGGTCGTGACTTCGTGGCAGACTTGACTTGCCCTACATTAAAATAAACAAAAAATGTAAAAATAACTCACAGATTTGTTACTGTGTGAAAAGCATGCAATGCAAAATCTGAGTTACTTTTGCTGTCTGTCTGTCCGTCCGTCTGTCTGTCTGTCTAGATAGATAGATAGATATATAGATACATTTATTTATATAGCGCCAAGTCGAAAGACTCAGGCGCTTCAGTCGCCAAAGAGATGTGTTTTCAAAGATCGTCTGAAGGAATCGAAGGAAAGTCCCGGCCACCGCAGTCCGGGTGGAAGATCGTTCAACAGTCGAGGACCGGCTGCCGAGAAACTCTGTCTGTCTGTCTGTCCGTCCGTCCGTTTGTCAAACGCGTGGATTGTGACAAAACGGAAGAAAGATCTGTCCATATTTTTATACCATACGAAAGAGCATTTAACCAGTTTTCTGAAAAGAAGAATGGTTGGTGGGGTGCGACCCCTTCTACCTGAAATTTTGGGTCAACCGGCCCCCGTTGGAGCGAAATCGCCGATTTGCAACCGATATTCGCCAGTAGCGCCTCAGCCGTAACACCTAGCGAAAAAGTTCAATTAACACTAATAGAAAGTCCACTGCACTCTTTCCAATGAACCTAACATAATCATCGTACGTGGCCCCTAAGCCCCCAAAAGGGGGCTCAAAAACGCAAAACGGCCGATTTCCGTGTAAAATCGCACTTCGCTTGAAGAAAGTCTGCTAGGAAGTTTCTTTGTGTGAAAACTGTCAGCTGCAAAGTTGTAAGGCATTCATTGGCCTAACTATCCGTGCAAAAATGATTGGTGGGCGCGGCCCTTTCTATCTGAAATTATGGATCAAACTGACCGCGTTGGAGCGAAATCGCCGATTTTCGATATCTTTTCGCTTGTAGCGAGTCAGCCGTAACACCTGGCGAAAAAAAGTTCAATTAACACTAATAGGAAGTCAATGCTTTCCAACGAGCCCGAGATGAACAACGTAGGTCTACGTTGTTCCTAAGTCCCCAAAGGGTGGCTCGAAAACGCCAAGTGTCTAAAATTTGAACAATAAGCTGTGATAACTCCGAAACGGTACGAGATAGGATCAATCAATCGATCAAGAAATTTTTAACGTGGCTAAAATAGCAATCAATCAATCAATATGATGTCAGTTACTATTAATCGCTAATAGGAAGTCGCACACGTGCTTTCGATTGGTATCGACCTCGATGACCTTGAATAAACTTGAACGCCGTAATAGCCCTTATTTTGCGTTTTTTTTTCACGGAATTCGACAAATTTTCAGGCCGATTATATCACAGTGGTTGAAGATCGAACTATACTGTCCGTAAAATATTGTCTCCCAGTTCCAGTCTTCCACTTTCGGCCAAAACTATAATGCACCCTGCAGCGCTGTCTCTCTGCGATAGCTGAGCATCATGTTTACTATTAAGTAGCAATAGACAGTAAACCCGAGAAAGTCGCTTTTAAAAGAAACTTTTTCGAATTTAGGCCACTCAAATGTAGTAAGTTAAAATAATTTCGTAATTTGAAAGAAAAACTGTAGTAATTTTCTGGAGTTTGTTGTAGAAACTTAAAAGCAAAAAAGTTGCTGTTTGACGTCTGAAGCTGTCCGCGGGTGTAGAATGTTTTACCAGTTTCCTCCTTGAGTCTGATGGCGTACTTTAGGCGTACTCTATAAGATCTTCGACGGAAGCTCCTGCATGTTTCAGCTTCTTCAAAAACCACAACCTTTGTGCTGCCTTTGACGTGATGGCAGCGACGTGGTCATCCCACTTCAAGGTAGAGTTGACCATTACACCCAAGAGTTCGTACGATGACGCGTTCGACGGCGTTGGACGTAACGACAGCTGTGTTTGGCTCCTTACCATATGGTCCAATCACCATCTCTTTAGTTATCGTGGTGTTGATCTTCATGCGGTTACGTTCTGACCACTCGATCAATGCATGCTGTCTTTCTCGATTCTCTCGGTCAACGTTGTGTCGTCGTGTTAATGCGCATTTTGCCGGCACATGTGTACCTAACCTGCTATTACCGAGCTGCACGAAATGCAGACGCGGTCTAGCGATGAGAAAGCTGTCCGTCTGTCCGTCCGTCTGACAAACGCGTGGATTGTGACAAAACGGAAGAAAGATCTGTCCAGATTTTTTTTATACCATATGAAAGATCATTTAGGCTAGTTTTCTGAGAAGAAGAATAGTTGGTGGGGGCGACCTCTTCTACCTGAAATTTTGGGTAAACCAGCCCCCGTTGGAGCGAAATCGCCGATTTTGAACCGATATTCGCTCGTAGCGCCTCAGCCGTAACACTTAACGAAAAAAGTTCAATTAACGCTAATCGGAAGTCTACTACGCACTTTCCAATAAACCTAATATGATCATCGTACGTTGCCCCTAAGCCCACAAAGGGGGCTAAAAATGCAAAACGACCGATTTCCGTCTATAATCGCACTTCGCTTGAAGAAAGTCTGCTACAAAGTTTCTTTGTGTGAAAACAGTTAGCGGCAAAGTTGTAAGGCATTCATTGGCCTAACTATCCGTGCAAAAATAATTGGTGGGGGGGGGGCGACCCCTTTAACCTGAAATTTTGGAACAAACTGATCGCGTTGGAGCGAAATGGCCGATTTTCGATCTCTTTTCGCTCGTAGCGGCTCAGCCGTAACACTTAGCGAACACTAATAGGAAGTCCACTACGCGCTTTCCAATAAGCACAAGATGAACATCGTACGTTGTCCAACTTGTCCCTAAGCCCCCCCCAAGGGGGCTCAAAAACGCAAAACAGTGGTTTTCGCTGTAAAATCGCACTTTGCTTGAAGAAAGTCTGCTACAAAGTTTCTTTGTGTGGAAACTGTCTGCGACAAAATTGTAAGGCATTCATTAACCCAACTATCAGTGCGAAAATGATTGGCGGGGGATGTCCCCTTAAACGTAAATTTTGCATTAAGTAAACTACTGCTCGGCACCTCTGCTGTGCTTTCACGAATTGTGACGAATGCTCTATTTACATAGCAATTATTACAATGGAATATCAAATTACAAATAATGTTTATTAACTGAATTAACTGATGTGTTTGGATGCATTACATGATCGCGGATTAAGACGGTAAATATTGGCATTGCACGTTATGCGTACAAAGCACATGGCGTAAGCTTCCGGTGGGCGGCAAAGCAGCAATGTAGTCTTGCCACTAATCTTTTAAAAATCAGCCCAGATTTATTAAGCAAAAAAAACAAAAAACCTAGATAAAGAAACCAAGTTCAAACCTTCAAATACCTCCAAAATTAACGTCTAAATGCTGAGTAATTTTGCATTAAGTACAAAACGTAGTGACGTAAAACAGTGAAGTCGATGTCATTGCCGTATAGGATAGAGCGATGTTAGATGCACGCTTTTCACACTTATATTTTTGCCAAAGCTTATACACGCTGCAGCGTGGTTTGTCTGCTATGGCTGGCCTACTTGTGTGATATGTTCTTCTCGGTTCTAGCTTGGTTCTCTACCGCCTTTATGCGGGTGAAAACTTTTTTTTTCTTATCTTATTATTCGGGCGTAACTCATCTTCATAAAGTTTTGAAATAGATTTCTATGAAGACTGCTGGTCTCTGGACTCTTAAAACAGAATTTCTTCTTATTTGGCTCAACAACTAGCTCTAATATACACAACTCTTCACTTAATACAACCAAATGCAACACTTCACGACCTTGATTTTATGTTTAAAAAATATAGGGGCTTTGTAGTGTTAAAAACAAAATATAAACTCTGTTGAAATCTTGCTATACTCATATAGGGGCGTTTTGAACTTCGGTATATTTTTTTCTGAGATGTCAAAATAGCTAGTTCCGTCACTTCCTCTAAGAACTGTAACTCTCTCATACTGTCACAGGCCTATTTTATAATGCAAATCCTGCGTTCTGATGCATTTTAGTTCAGAAAGTTGGCAGCTGCTGACAGGCGCGGATCCAGAAGGCACAGCTAGGGGGGCGAGGGTTGGGTGGGAAGAGGGTAAGGCCGAAGGTATCGACGCCCGAGGCGCCAAAGGCGCCAATCCGAAGACGCCGTCGGGGTGGGGAAAGGGGAAGGGATTCCTCTCCCAAACAGACTACCGAGTCTGGGAGCGTCGTAAGCTCCCCAGCGGGATCCGAGGCGGAGCTCTGGCCGCAAACGGATTTCAGTGCTTTCCAAGCGTGACAGAATGCATCTCGTTGAGATGTCTAAAATTAACGTCGTGTCGAAAGACGTTTATTGATGGCGACCGACGAACGGTAAAAATCTTACTAGCAAGCCAGTAGTTATGGTCGTGTTTAGAGGCACTGTCAATCACAACAAGATCAGCTGCCGAAGAATTAGAGCGCTCCAGTGCCCTCGTCAGTGTCAATCAAGACCACCGATTTTGGTACCAATCGAAAACCCGTATGCCACTTCCTATTAGAGAATAGTAGGCCTACTAACTAACTGGCACCGTTTCCAAGTCATCGTGGAGTGTTAGTCAACTTTTCGCTTTTGACAGGGCTGTACCTCTCTTTAACGTGTTCATTCATGATGAATCTCTAAACTCACGAGCACAAACTTTGGCGTCAAAAAACTACAAACATCACTCTATTGTAAGGTGCAAAAGTATTTTGATATCTTCAACTGTTTAGGCATGGCTCACGACTAGGGTCAGACGGACAGACAGACAGAATAGCCTTTAGTATCGCAGTCTGACGTCGTTAGACGCATGTTAACAAGAAATTCATCAGGAGATGACATACCCGAACGTGACGTTTTTTACCGCGCTGCATGAAATGCAGACGCGGTCTAGCGATGAGAATTCTGTCTGTCTGTCTGTCTGTCCGTCTGTCTGTCCGTCCGTCAGTCCGTCTGTCTGTCACACGCGTGATCCCTGACAAAATGGAAGAAAGATCGGTCCCGATTTTTATACCATACGAAAGATAATTTAGCCTAGTTTACTGAGAAGAAGAATGGTTGGTGGGGGACGACCCATTCTACGTGAAATTTTAGGTCAACCGGCCCCCGTTGGAGCAAAATCGCCGATTTTGAACCGATAATCGCTCGTAGCGCCTCAGTCGTAACACCTAGCGAAAAAAGTTCAATTAACGCTAGGAAGTCCACTACGCGCTTTCCAATGAGCCTAAGATGATCGTCGTACGTTGCCCCTAAGTCCCCCAAAGGGGGCCTCAAAAACGCAAAACGGCCGATTTCCATAAAAATGCACTTCGC
>Ga0049105_1001487_pt1 | contig 10479 bp, 5 predicted proteins | sample WorMetvaBAHAMAS1_FD_61260 | JGI IMG/M metagenome (GOLD analysis project Ga0049105, IMG submission 61260) | Worm MetaG Olavius vacuus BAHAMAS.1 | ecosystem: Host-associated > Annelida > Digestive system > Unclassified | place: Germany: Marburg | collected 2013-04-09 | reverse complement strand
ACGTCGGCGTTTTGAAATTCCAGAGCCGCGATAGATGCTTGCATAGAGAACTCAGAGAAGCAGATTTCTTAGTAGATGTGTGACAGAATCTCGCGCTATTGTATATCTTTAGTTTAGCCTGTTTGAAGTTTTGAAGTGAGTGAGCTATTTCACGTTGAGTAAGATGTAAAAACTGTCACTCTAACTGTGATTAGCCTCATGAAATGTGGTAATTTTGAACCGAAATTCACCAAAATGCGTTTGGCGGCCGGGCTCTGCCGGAGTCCCCCGGACCCGCTTGGGGAGCTTAAGCGTTCCCCCAGCCGTGAATAGGGGAAGGGGAAGGGTGAGGAAAGGGGAGGGAGAAAAGGGGAAGAGAGGGAAAGGGAAGGGAAGGGAAGGAAAAGGGAAGGAGGAAACGGGGAGGGGAGGGCAAGGGGAGGGAAAGGGAAGGGATGTCCCCAACGTTGGAGGTAGATCGACGCCACTGCCCCGCAGGGTGTGATCCCTGCGAATATCCGGATAAACTTTATTTCTCCATAAACTAGAGGGATTGTGCTACCAGATGCTGAAAACCGCACGATCGTATCTTCATTCGTCTGAACACAATACCGGAACGTGACGGACTGGCGAACGGACGGACGGACAGACGTCATCCCTCTGTCTATTACAGCGCTGTGCATTGCGAGCAATGCGAACGCGCTGTAAAAACCATACTGGGACGATGCCTGCATGGCAAAGCAGTAATACAACGCCATCGAAAGCCCGTATGCGACTTCCTATTATTTGATTAATAGTAACTGATATCCTATATCGTACCGCTTCGGAGTTATCACATAGCTTATTGTTCAAATTTTGTACACTTTGCGTTTTGAGCCCCCTTTGGGGGGCGTAGGGACAACGCACAATGTTCATCTTGGGCTCATTGGAAAGCGCGTAATGGACTTCCTATTAGCGTTAATTGAACAATTTTTGCTAGGTGTTACGACGACTGAATCGCTGCAAGCAAAAAGAGATCGAATATCGGCGACTTCGCTCCAACGCGATCAGTTTGGTCCAAAATTTCAGGTAGAAAGGGGTCGCCCCCACCAAATATTTTTGCACGAATAGTTGGGCCAATGCAGTGGTTAAAGTGTAATGGGACGCAAAGGAACGCCGTTCCCTCACCTCCAATTTATGGCTCAAAGCGTTCCCCACCTCAGATTGTTATAATGCTACGGAAAGGCATACACCATTGTCAGGGGCCCAAACTTGACTGTAACGTTCCCCCACCTCTAAGTTTGCACTTTAACCATAACCACTGGGCCAATGAATGCCTTACAACTTTGCCGCTGACAAATTCACATAACGAAACTTTGTAGCACACTTTCTTCAAGCGAAGTGCGATTTTAGACGGAAATCGGCCGTTTTGCGTTTTTGAGCCCCCTCGTGGGGCTTAGGAGCAACGTACGATGATCATCCCAGGCTCATATTGGAAAGCGTGTATAGTGGACTATAAATTGAACTTTTTTCGCTAGGTGTTACGGCTGAGGCGCTACGGCGAATATCGTTTGAAAATCGGGGATTTCTCTCCGACGGGAGCCGGTTGACCCTAAATTTCAGGTAGGAGGGGTCGCCCCCACCAACCATTTTTCTTCTCATAAAACTAGGCTAAATGATCTTTCCTATTTTATAAAAATCTGGACAGATCTTTCTTCCGTTTTGTCACAATCCACGCGTTTTCGGACGGACAGACAGACGGACGGACGGAGAGAATTCTCATCGCTAGACCGTCTGCATTTCATGCAGCGCGGTAAAAACGTAAAACAAGCTAAATTTAGCGACACTCGTTTACGTCATCGGCCGATCGGCGACGTCACGGCTCTGACGGCACGTGTGCTACCTGCTGGTACCACATAATATAGCGCTATAAGCAGCACTAGAATCACATGTCATTCTGGCTAGGCTACGGTACTGTAATTGTAAATTTGTAATATAACATTTCTATTTTAATCATTGTGTTCTGAACTTTCGGTTTTAACATGTCTAAATAGTTATTTAGTGTATCGACGTCGTCATGCAGGCGGGTCCAGACGCGCTGTGTAGGCCTATTAACTTGCTCAGTGTGACTGCGTCAAATTAATGCACGATAATCGCCAAAAAGGCGATTTATCGATTGACCGAAATTCCAACGATTAAATGCCCTACATTGCAATGTAACCACGGAAATACGTGCGTGTAAGGCACGTGCCCTTATAGCCAGGGTTCGGCAGTGGTTTTAACCGAAGGCTGACAGTGACAGGGCGGCCTTAACTGCCTTGGCCCGAGGCCTCGACAAGGCCAGTCTGGCAGCAGCTGAGGGGTCACGTGGGCGGGAAGCCTAACTCTGATTGGCTGGGCTTACAGTCAGACACCTATAAATAAAGACGTCTGAGGTACCTTCGATCTCTGTGTAGCCGTAGCGGTTGTGAACGTGTGAATGGTGGTGCCTGTGTCGGTAGGCTTTTATGATCAGCTGATTGCATTAATCTTGTTTGGTAAGTCTGTCTTCTAGTCAACGATTACATCGACCTGCATGGGTATATTGTAGTACGCGTTTTTCGAAATTATGAATATCACACAATCATCGCTTGTTTCCTAACAACAGTGTTTAATACACGTTTTCAACACACTTTCAAACCACTGCCTGCATGTGTGGGTCGTACATGTGTGGGTCCCCATGTATGGTTGACTCGTTAATTAATATGTATGTTTTTTTTGCATATTTCAAGTGTTTAAAACGGTAAAACCCACCTTTAGCGTATGTGAGTGGAGCGGGCCGAAAATCGGATGGAGCGGAGCGTGGAGGGGGCGTGGCAGAAAACGATCTAGGCTGGTATGGGAGCGGAAGGTTCCGGAGCGGGAACGGAGCGGGGAGTGGACTGAATCGGCCGCCCACAGCCCGCCCAACCTAACATTTCACTGACTACTTAACGTATAGTCCGCACTCGCGGTATGACTAATTACCCCCATCGGACCCAATCGGACCTTTCCGCACTCGACATCATACTTCCTCCCGCCAACCCTGGACAGTCACTCATTCTCTCACTAACGTACACGTTTGATAATCGATGTACCGACGTCAATACAATTGTGACGAATCTGCTTTAAAGCATACTCGTTGCTCGTATCAAAGGTATGCGCCGACTGCGTAGAGCTCCGATATAGTGAGCAGCTATGAACAGAAACGACCAGCATTGAGTGCACTTAATTACCGCGTTAATTGTCGCTGATCGGCGTTGATTAGACTTAATACAGTTCTGCTGACACTGCCGTCAACGCAACCGCGCTGCTGGGCAGTATACATAGAACGAGTTTTGGCACGTATGTCTTCTTATGTATTATCTCACCTCGGGTAGCCTTCCAGGGCAGTGTATCTGGGCTAATCAGAACTAGTCCTTTTAAAGTAGCCCATCCTGATCATCCTGATTTTATTCAGTGTGTTCTTAAATGCATTATGCATTTGTCTTTGCTGTCCGGTCTGTATAGTGTAATGTGCACCGGTAAAATGACATGTATTGGGTTCCGGTGGGGTCCGATAAGGTCCGATTGGGTAATTAGTCATACCCCCGCACTCGTACTGTGTACTCTTTCAGTCTGCACTCTTTTACTCTTTATGCACTCGTTTTGTCACTTGTTCCAACCTGGTCCAACCTTTTATCTATAACCCAACCCAAGACATTCTTAACAAGACCCAATCCATCTTGTCGACATGATGCGTTTGAACGATAAGTAAAAATATGTTAATTATTGGAAAATAAAATAAATTTAAATTATTGTCAACATGTAACACTTGCCCAACCCACGAAATTTTTGTAAAATTGGAAACAAACCGACCTATTGGATGCAGTATTTTGCTACTGCTTTGTGACTATTTGGTGTAAACTGCTTAGTTCGATGTTGTAAGTTGTGACTTGTAGGTCTCGCTGTGTCTGACGTAGGCCTACCTTTGATGTGGCAGTTTTCACAGTTAGGCCTAATCATTGATGATGACCTCGATTATGATAGTAAAATATTGAGCTGTTTAACGATTAAAAATTTTTGATAGTTAATGTGACCAAAACTAATGAATAAGTAGCCTAATTGTTAATGTAGGCCTAGATTAAAAACCAAGCATACCAGTTTCCTTGATCAGTTTACAGCTCTCGCATTTAGATACAATTAGTTAGTGTTTTGTATTTAATCTCTTATTAAAACTGTAGACGGGCTGTGGAGAAAGAGGTGATGTTGTTCTTGACGATCACTGTAGTCTTTATAATGATTCTTAATTTCTTAGCGACGTGGCATTGGTCAAAATTTGTTGATTAAATTTTTATCATCAGTTTTTTTGTTACACATTTTAACAATAAATCGAGTGATTAATTTGCCCAATGTTAGTTCTGGATCTGAACTTTATTGTCGGAGCAGAGCGAGCCGAAAATCGAGTGGATCGGGTGCTGCAGAAAAACGATGGAGCAGAGCAGAGCGCGGAGCAGGAGGTCATGGGGCGGGAATGGAGTGGGGGTTACAGAAATAGGTTGGAGCGTGGATTGGCTTTTTTGCTGCTCACGCTCCGCTCACATTCTCTGGCATAGAATTTGATAAAATAAACTGTGCTTTATCAGCTAACTGTAGAGTCTCCAGTCTCAAACAAGTGCACAAACATTTTTACAGCAATAAATTTTCTTCCGACAGCACACTGATTATGGTGATGATGGTGACGAAGAGAATTGTGTATATTTTAGTCATTGCGAGGTATAATTTGTTTAAGGTTATGACTGCAGTATTGTTTTCCATGTCATAATATGGCTAATGAGCTGTTAGCACGAGATGTGCAACATTGTCTGTGATAATTTTTGTGAAGTGCCCTCGCAGCTGTTGGTGATGGTGTCACTTAAATCGTTACTTTTTAAGGCATCGCTACACTCGACGTGCTGAAGGCCTGTGATGCATGTGCAGACATGGGCCAGTTATAGCGCAGTGTACCAATTCTGTAGTCTTTTCCTTTGTAAAATAATAATAATAATAATGAGTTGTTAAATTGTTGTAAGACGATGTTATGTGTCTTATTTCATTAGCTCTCTGTTTGCTTACTGTTAAAGCAAATAACCAAAGTTAGTTAATTTACTGAGCACTAATCTTTGTTGGTCAGTTCACCATGATGAGTAAACCTGCTGATGAATAAATTTCCATTTAATTTTGAAGTTTTCCATTGCAGAAAGTTTCAACTTTGCCTACATCGACATTTATGCCTGTAAATAGATGCTGATGATTTTTATTGTAAAGTAGAACTCGATACAGTTTTTGTGATGATATACTTACAGCAGTTATCGTACAAGGAAATGTCGTGGAAAGTTACAGTTACTTTTCAGTTGATGGAATTTTCCACTGTGACATTTTGACTGTGCTGTGCTGAAGTGCTGCTGATGCCTTCGCTACTGTAGCTTGAGCATAGTGCTATGGTTCAGAGGTTACTTGCTGTGGTCAATATCAAGTTCAACTACTTGCAGTCTAAAGATGCCAGTTAATCTCCCTGAGATGTCCTTGACACTCCAGCATTACGGGTAATGGGTGTCTTTGCCCATTGCCTCCCCTTCTCCTCCAGTAGATAACGTCTGAGCTGTAATCATTGTCTAGAGGTAAGAGGGGACATTATCAGAACTGTTCTGTGTTGTATTGTGTACTGAAGCTGTGCACAGTCATAAGCTGGGTTGGGTTTTGTCACACTTGGCCCATTTTACTGTGCATAAATTTATTTGTGTTTCTGTTTGCATTTTGTGTGTTTTTTAATATACTGCATATTTGTCATATTATTGTAACATGGTGGGTTGACCTGGTGGGATTAAAACCTAATCTGTGGGTCCCTATCTTCCTTCAGTGCTTTGACACTGTTGGTTAGGTCTATAAAAACTCGTCCCCGATATGATTTATAATGTGTTTGGTGGGACGTTGAACCTTACTCAACCAACCTTTGCCCAGTCACCCCACTGAAGACCAGATGATAAAACATTTTCAGTTTGGTCCCTGTAATATTTTAATCAGAACTAGGAAAGGTTAATGCTGCATTGACTCAGTAAACATTGCAACTTCATATAAAGCTCATTGTTCACTGCCAGACTTAGCACATGGCTGTATTGGCCACTGCTGGTTGAAGTTATGATCTTCAAAATACAATACGTAAGTAAGCTTATTGCATTTTCAACCAAAACTCGTACTGTGGATTATAGTTTATTTTGTTCACTGTCAGAATTAACCTGAGATAAGTTTTGGGTTGAGAGGGTAGCATTTGGGGAAGTAATGTTTGGGTGTCAAATTTCTGTTGGAATTTAGGATTCATTAGAACAAACAGAGATCCTGCTGCTTGGGCCCTTAATTCTCTACATCTCCTGGGCTGTGTAGTGTGTAATATGTATACTACACCTTGCTTTGTACATCAGCAAATCATGTACAGTGGTTTTCTTGTCGATGCTGCAGGCATTTCCGTTAAAGATGCCACTGATCAACTCAAATGGTGCGGACAGTTTCAGTGATTCTGGGAGTGACGACTCTCGACAGGATGGCGCACCGTCGCAGAAGTTGCCGTCGTACCGTTACCGACCCTTGATTGATCGTATCAATGACCGCATTAAGTCTGGCGCAAAGTTCTTCTCTCTCGAGTTCTTTCCACCAAAGACAGAATCTGGTGCCATGAACTTGATATCAAGGTACGGTGCTAGCCCGGATGCATTTTCGTGTTTCACACTTAATGTTTTTTGTAGTAGTTTAGTGTGCCGTGTATGTTGTAGTGTATGCTGTACTGTTTATTATTAATTTATTAATGTATTATTAAGTTTATTGTGTTATATTTTATGTACCAGTATTTTTCTATTTTGTGCAACCTGAGAAATTTCGGCCAGTTTGCAGTGAATGTATAAAAAATATCCTACTGTTTTGATGCTTCTTAATGTAAACTTTTGTTGTTTGTAATAAACAACCAAAATTTATATAATGCTTTTAAGACATTCAGAGTCCTCTGCACAGAATGCACAGAAATAGTTTGTAAAAGGAAAAAGGGGACTTTGGTCTAATTTGGTAATTTGCATTTAACCAGTCACTTTGATCTAAGAGAGCTATCATCTGATTTTCAAATTGACAATTGTTGATGGGTAGATAATGGCTGCTTTGTATTAACTGTTTTTTAAAATTTTGTTTGTTGGCATAGGTTTGAACGCATGGCACTAGCCCGACCTCTGTTTTGTGACATAACGTGGCACCCAGCAGGAGATCCAGGAGGTGACAAGCCATCAAGTACAATGGCGATGGCCAATGTCATGTTGAACTACTGCGGACTTGACACTGTCTTGCATGTCACATGCTGCCGTCAGAGCAAGGAAGAGATACGCCAGCATCTCGATCGAGCGAAAGAATTTGGCTTGAGGAACCTAGTGGCTCTTCGTGGAGGTTTGTCTCTTGTTTGTGTCAACTGTTTTGTGTTTTCATTAACTTTGTGTTGGGGCAGCATGTAGTTCGCACATATCTGGACACTTCTCGTTTTATGTAATTTTTATCACTTACCTTGCCATGCTGTTTTATTATATGAGTGTGTTCTAATAATTTTGTTTCACTATAAAAGTGTGTGTATTTAGTCTTTATTTACCAAACGATGGTCTCACAGGGGACTTGCAGTCGCTTCATTGCTGAAGCTTGTACCCCATGTACATCATTAATGCAGTAATGCCTGCAGTTTTAGTATAGATGTTGTTGCCATTGGTAAATGCTGCAGATCCTCCAGCTGGTGAGGATGAATGGAAAGCTCCAGAGGATGGATTTGCATACGCTGTTGATCTGGTGCGATTTATTCGTAAAACATACGGCGACTACTTTGTTATCGCTGTTGGCGGTCAGTCGGTTTTTTGTTATTTGTTTATTCGAGTTTCAAGAAAAACAGTTGCTACATATTGTTATGTATTTGTTGGATGTTGACAATTTTTAATGCAATTTGCTCACATAAAATCAGATCACCCTTCTGTTCTGTGTTTAATAGATTTGTAGTTTGTGCAGAATTTTATTCTTTGTATGGTGGCAGACTAAAATCAGGCTAAATTACGATGTAAAACAAAAAATATTTTGAGACACTTATGGAACAGTTGTTCAGGACAAGTGCCTATTGGTAGCAGTTGTAAAATTCGGCTTTGTTAGAGTGTACTTCCTGTGTGTCACAGAATAATGTAGAATAAACTTTGTGGGAATATGTTTAGCGAGTCGTGAGGCCACGTCATGTGTTCACAGTTCATAGAATTTAAGCTGGCCGTACTGGTTTACAAGGTGCTGAATGGCCTGACTTCACGATACCTGGCAGACAGTTGCCAGCTTACCTCTACCGCTGGCCACCAACAACTCGAGCTTTGATCTTCCACTCTTTCATTCATTTCGTGAATGCTGTATCCACTGTGGATTCTAGCTGGTTGAGTCCATCATTGTTGACTCCGTGGTGTGTTTGCCGTCTGCCTTGAAATTTTGTTAATGTGTACAGCTTTTTCTCTGCTTATTCTGAACTAACCTCTTGGAATCTTGCTAAGGTTGATCAAAGGTTTTCTCAAGTTTAGAATCACATAAGTGGAGAGGAAAACCATATCAGAAAGCATTAACTGTGGCACTCTAGTGACTGTTGTATTTAGAACACATTGTGGCTATTTGCTTACCTGACCTTACCTGACCTTACCTCACAGCAGGTAAATTACCAGGTGAATGGTTTCTACTAGGTTATCCGACTGGTCATCCTGACTGTCCAACGTACGAAGAGGACCTTCAACATCTCAAGGAGAAGATCGATGCCGGTGCTGACTTCATTATTACGCAGCTGTTTTTTGAGGTCGACGTGTTCTTCAAGTTCGTTCGTGACTGCAGGGATATTGGCATCACGTGTCCTATTTTTCCAGGAATGATGCCAATCCAGGTTAATTGTTGTGGTTTGGTATTATAAAAGATAATGATCACGTTGCACTTAGAAGATGCCTATTAGGCAGTACATAAAATGCAATTAAAGCGATTCAGATGAAAGTTACAGTTTGAACAATTTGTACAATACTGTATTTTTACTCTATTGTATTAGTCGACTTAAAGTTAGTATCTGCTATTTCGGCAGCTGTAATAATACTTGGATTAGATGTAGATTATAAGCTTTATTGTGACGTGTTTACTGTTTAAATGGAATAGCATGTTTGTCATAAATATGCAGGCTATTGAAGTATTGATGTTAATAATAATTCCATCTAAATATTTTGAGAGAACTCTTCTAGTATCCTTGATTCTGTTCACTGGCTAAGGTTTACTTTCTATTTACTTTCTTACTTATATTTCGAGGGTCATGTAACTGTATGTGTGGATCACTTGATCAGTTGTGACTGTTGTGTGTTTGTGCTTTAAACAGGCTTATCAACAAATAATGAACATAGTGCGTATCTCCAAGCTGCGCATGCCATCTGAACTGATTGAGACGATGAAGCCGTTTAAAGACAACGACGAGGCCGTGAGACGGTTCGGGATTGTGCATTGTACGGAGATGTGTCGTAAGATCCTGGACAGTGGGCTGTCTCAAGGACTTCACTTCTATACCCTCAACCGTGACGTGGCCACAGTCGAGATCCTTCGCAACCTTGGCATGTATGCCGAATATCCACGGCGATCGCTGCCGTGGAAGACCTCGGCCAACCACATGCGGTGTCGTGAAGACGTACGACCCATTTTCTGGAGCACTCGCCCACAAAGCTATATCTACCGGACTTCGGACTGGGATGAGTTCCCGAATGGTCGCTGGGGCAACTCTGCATCAGCCTCGTTCTCTGTGATTGACGACTATTACCTGTTCTACCTTAAGTCGAGAGCGCCGAAGGCTGATTTGCTAAAGATGTGGGGTGAAGAGCTGACCTCTGAGAAGGACGTGTGGAATGTCTTCTTATGTTACCTCACGGGTGACCTCAACAAGGCAGGAGTAATGGTCAGTATATTTCAAAATTTTGATACGTAAAATATGTACTTAAATACGTGATGTACTTTAGAAAATACCAGACCATTGTTACATGTTTAAGTGACGTCAACAAATGTATGCGAGAATCATTTAACTTGATTTTTACCGCGCTGCATGTAATGCAGACGCGGTATAGCGAGGAGAATTCTGTCCGTCTGTCTGTCTGTCTGTCTGTCCGTCCGTCTGTCACTCGCGTGATCCCTGACAAAACAGAAGAGAGATCTGTCCAGATTTTTATACCTGACAAAACAGAAGAGAGATCTGTCCAGATTTTTATACCATACGAAAGGATATTTATCCTAGTTTTCTGAGAAGAAGAATGGTTGGTGGGGGCGACCCCTTCTACCTGAAATTTTGGGTCAACCGACCCCGGTTGGAGCGAAATCGCCGATTTTCAACCAATAATTGCTCGTAGCTCCTCAGCCGTAACACGTAGCGAAAAAAGTTCAATTAACGCTAATAGGAAGTCCACTATGCGCTTTCCAATGAGCCTAAGA
>Ga0049105_1001486_pt1 | contig 10481 bp, 4 predicted proteins | sample WorMetvaBAHAMAS1_FD_61260 | JGI IMG/M metagenome (GOLD analysis project Ga0049105, IMG submission 61260) | Worm MetaG Olavius vacuus BAHAMAS.1 | ecosystem: Host-associated > Annelida > Digestive system > Unclassified | place: Germany: Marburg | collected 2013-04-09 | reverse complement strand
CGCGCAAGCAGTAGGCGGCGGGACTGGGACAGTTGGAAAACACTAAATCTAGGCCACATACAGCACATACATGGCAAGTGCAAAACAATGCCTAACTATAGCATATACTGACAATGCCTAGCCATAACAACTGTTCGACAATACCACTCCGATTTATTCGATCAATCTGCGCTGGAAATTAGGGTTAGGAGTTAGGTCAGACCCAGAGTTGCACTATTTTAGCATTTTCACGAAGAATGAGGAAAGTGAGCACCTTATCATCCGCGAATTTAACGGACGGTAACATCTTGCTAACAGAACGCATCCAGAAAATAAAATTTACATATTCTTGGAGTGCCCGTGCATAAATTAGGCAACTAGCTAATTGCGTCAACCTTCGACATGTGTCAACCACTGATCTTGCGCTAAGTGCACAAACGTCAAGTCGACAAAATCTGATCATTTTTATGCCGGAAATTTTGGAAATGAGTGAGGAGGCGAGCTATACGGTGTAGTGTTCTGGCGTCTAATAACTGTTAATGAAAAAAAACTACGCTTGAAGATTTAATAAATTACGTTTAAAATGTGTAAACTTTTATATTTATGTTTATAGTCGTATGACTATTCACGCTAATTACTAGCTTATGTATGTATGTATGTATGTCCGAAAATTTATATCCGGCGCGCCTTAAGCGAAAACGTTACAGTCGCGCCGCGGTCTCAAACAAACAGAAACGTCTTCAGTGCCCATTTGAACCGTTCAGGGCACAAGTCGGCTGAGCGCAGAGAGGACGGGAGGCTGTTCCAGATCCTGGCTCCAGCGACAGCAAAACTCCGATCACCGAATGTACTGTTGGTGCGTCGAACAACGAACATCACAGTATCCGACGATGATACAGTTACAATGATAATACAAGCACAAAGTACGAGCAGGGCACCACGGCTAATAACAATACCAGTACTGACCAGTACTCTTGTCCCAAGTACTCAATTTTTGTCACACTTCAGAAATTGACTAAAGTTAACTCTCCTAAAAGTTCTAACAAAAGTTCTATAAATTTATGCCTCGCAAGCTGTGAGAAAGCAGCGTTATTTTGCTCTCAGCGAAACAGTAAGTGATAAGTCCATCACCTGAAACATCATTAGCTTACTCTTTAGTTAATGATTACGTTTTCGACAGTTTTACTGTTCTTTGTTTGCGTATTAAAACAGCCTCATTTTCACTAGATATACACGTTGTGTGCATGTACATTGTACACTGTGTATGTACAAGCAAATATCGACTGAAAATCGGCGATTTCGCTCCAACGCGGTCGGTTTGACCAAAATTTTAGGTAAAAAGGGTCGCCCCTACCAACCATTCTTTTTCTCAGAAAACTAGGCTAAATGATCGTTCATATGGACAAATTTTTATTCCGCGTTTTATCACAATTCACAAGTTTGACAGACAGACAGACGGACAGACGGATAGTACACGCATTTTTGCTCGGATAACACTGGAACGAATGAAGTGGAAAGACAGTGGTAATCCAGTGCAGCTTACCAACTGGACCAGAACATCCTGCGGGTGTAGCAGGGTCGACAGGTCCTTGCGGGCCTGTAGCACCAGTTGCTCCCGTTCTGCCTCTCCGTCCCGTATTACCTATCCACAGGTGATCCATGCAACAATATACGCACTGTACATATACACTGTGTCTAAAAAACGTGCTGTCGAATTTTTGCAATAAGTGCAGCTGCTGGAGTATTGCTTTGTTTGGCACTTGAGCGGCTCCCAGACTGCGTCACCACACGGACCAGCACATTTATAGAGCAGCGAGTTGCAGTAGTCCAGTATAGACAACATGGTGCTGCAGGCGATCGACTTGGCAGTGTCGTCAGACAGTTCTCTGTGAACATGATGTAGAGCACGCGTATGGTAGATGCACGAGCTGAAAGTGGAGTCAACGCACAGATGATCGTCGATGATGACGTCCAGTGACTTGACCTTCTGTGACCAGTGGCGGCGCCAGCGCAGTAAATGAGCCAGGTCATTTCGAGGTCAGAAAATCCTCCAGCCAGGTCACCCAGATGCACTTTGTCCTCAAGAAAAGTTGACGACCTTTACGATACGCAGGGCTAGGCAGGGCGGAACCAGGGCTTAAGCCAGGGCGGTGGATCTTTCAGCCAGGTCATTTGACCTGGTGCGCCCTGGAGTAGCGCCGCCACTGTCCGTGAAACAAAGTAAGTAAGTAAGTAAGTAGCTTTATATATATCAGATGCGTATATGCAAATGTGGAATAAGACATTAAGTATAGAGCAGTGATAACATAAAATAACACTAAACCGCGGAGAAGGTTACGAACATAGGCCTAACTAACAGCAGACTCCCAGCGACGTCCACAGCACCCGACTGCAGTTGCTGAGATGTTCCTCGTATCACCACTTCGGATTTGTCTGGATTCAGCTGGTAATCGTTGCGCAGGGACCATTGCTTTACTGCAGATGTGTGCACTCAGACAGGCGACTGACAGTCTCGGATAAGTTGATGACTGCGTTCCAAAGCAACGATCACAGAGTATCATCGGGAACTTGGAAGAACCCCGGATCCGCATGGCATGCAGGGAGACATTTCACAAACTGGATGCGCTCCGTAAACTATGAACGAAGCCGGCTGCAGACTGTGTTGGAAATGCAGCAGTGTCGCGTGGCTTGTGGTGTCGAACGCTGCCAAGATGGCGAGACCAGTCCGCACAGTGGCACGCTTATTGTCAGTGGCAGTGTTGACGATGCTCAGAGTGTGGAGCAGGGAGCTCAGTGGAACGACACTGAATGTAAGCTGATTGCAATTTGGCGAAGTTCGGAGACTGGGTAAGATGTGGACGTAGCGTTCGACATGCGAGGCTTCTAGGACTAAATTCAGACAATGTGGATACCTTGGATATCAGTCGGTATACTTGCAGCCTTAGACCAGGATTTTATGGGAGCTTCGACCCAAATCCACTAATTTTGCGATGAATAATTTTGTCCAAAAGAGCAACACTAACGGTAGAGGAAAAAAGTAAACGACTACCTTAAATAAAACAAACGTGCATTAAATAATTACTTTAGCTGCACTGCAACTACGGAAGTGTGAACGAGACTTTATACCTGTATATCCTGTATCACCGGCTGGTCCCCGCCACCCATCAGGTCCACGCTGTCCTGGGGGACCGGCAGCTCCCGCTGGTCCTCTTGCGCCCGTCGACCCAATCAATCCAGTATTTCCAGTATCTCCGGTGGCACCGGTTGCTCCAATCTCGCCTGTAGCGCCTTTATCACCCGGTGGCCCAGGCGGACCTGCAGACAGCAACAATTTGAGTTGTGTTTTTTTCTAGTTACAGTTATAGTTACAATTTTTGAGACTTTTAAGATATAGTTATAGTTACTGTTGATGAAACGTTCTAGTTATAATGTAGTTGATTCTAGTTCTTAACACAAGAAACCAGATCGCGCCTACTGTAATTTAAGCTGCCTGACTATACTCGATACCGGTCGTGGTTTTACGACACCCAAACTCTAACCTCCAGGGAGACCGAGCCGCACCCCGTCGAAATATATCAGAGGTGAAGTGCTAGACTGAACTCGTAAAATTCACTTAGACGTTTTGCCTAACCATCCCCTAATTTTTACAGTGTCAAAAAGTGTGAAATGTTGCCTCGACCCCAGTCGCATTGGTTTCGAAAAAGGACAACGTATCGGAAGCCTAAAACATGCATTGGAAGCGCAGATAATTGCCTTAAATACCGACTTAGAGATTTCGCCCACCTTCCCCAATGTTTACACGGGGCAAAAAACGTGCCAAAATTTTAAACTACATGCATCCGCCCTAGTCTCGGAACGGGGCAAGGTGTGTGAAATATAACAAGAACGTCGGAACAACTATGATGCTTCTGTATGTCCTCTCAAACTTTGATGTGGTTCGGTCCATAGTTGTTGTGTTCCAACATACTCGTCATAAAGTTCAACAAAGTTCCGGAACATTTTCCTGATCGTACAGTTCGTACGGAACGACCATGATTCGGTCCACTCACCTCAGAGAACCGTTGTCTCATTGGGGCCCAGATTGGAAGTTTAGTTACTTCAACGCTACTCTCCCAGCACGCGCACTGGCCATTTGTAACAAAAAGCTCCGCTACCGCGAAGAGCACAGCGCGTCCGTCGTGCTTGGTTTGCTTTACGACATTTCGCCGGAGAACGTCTGTTGATGGCTAATCAACCACTTTTACGTATAATTGGCCACGAAAGCTACTAAATTCTGCGAAATAACGCAAACTACACGGCCATTACGCCGTTCAAGGTCATTCAAGGTCACCGATTTTGGTACCAATCGAAAGCTCATATGCGACTTCCTATTAGTGATTAATATAAACTTACCTCATATCTTGCACCGTTTCCAAGTTATGGCTGATTATATGTCATATTTTCGCTAGCGACAGGGGTCGCTTCACTTTAACGTCCTCGCGATAAAATAAACCACAAAAAGTAGATTCTTTGGGCTACATTTCACTCGCAGAATGTATCAATGTAAACATATCTTCAACCACAACCACTTGTACGTAATGGGCCCAGCTGAACGCTACCGAAATCGGCGAAATACCGCAATGTAACAGCCATTACGTCTTTCAAGGTCATTCAAGGTCACCGATTTTTGTACCAATCGAAAGCTCATACGCAACTTCCTATTAGTGATTAATACTAACTTACTTCCTATATGGCACCGTTTCCAAGTTATGGCCGATTATTGGTCAACTTTTCGCTAGCGATAGGGGTGCTTCACTTTAACGCCTTCGATGGGTTGATCCCCTGCGAATATCCGGATAAGCGTTATCTCTCCAGAAACTAGAATGATTTTCCTATCTGATGCTGAAAACCGCATGATCGTATCTTCATTCCTGTGGACAAAACACCGGAATGTGACGGACAGAGGGACGGACGTACGGACGGACAGATTGAGTAGCTCTGGCTATTACAGCGGTCTGCGGACGCGCTGTAAAAAACTAAACTAAACACAGTATAAAGACCCAAAATACGCGGACATACGCGTAGGCCTAGTTAGGGTCGTGACTTATATGCGTTTAATGTGTGCGTTCCGCATGTTGTTCGTACCGGCTGAATAGTGCGGTTGCCGCGGTCATTTACAGAGCAAATGGAATGAATGCGTGTCAATGAAATATGAACAACTGACCATCTTGTGCATGCAGTGGAGCAATAAGCAGAATACAGAACAGTGCAAACTGTTTCACTGTAAGTCGAATCATTGTCGAAAAGTTTACGACAGTTCACAGTCTACAAGTGCATAAAAGCCAACGTCACATCAAAAATTAGCATTACAGTAATCGAACAACTTGTGGTTACAGCATCTGCGATGAAAGTCTGCTTTCAATGAAAGAAATGTGAAATTAAAACGAAATGTACTGCTTAAACGGACTTAAATTTTTTAGTTGTTCATTATTTCAACCTTGCATGCAGACACTTTTCTCTGTAGTCAGATCTCTACGAACAACAGGCCTGAGTTTTTAAACGAAGCATTTGTGACAAAGTTTATGCTATTTTCCTTCCTGCTCCGGCAGTGTCGCCGTGGAATAGCGGATCAACATATATAGCATACTAGAGAATCATTCAGCCAGCCATTGTATAAACTCATAACTATGTACCATTGTTACTGTGGTATCGAGGCCCCTAAGAATAAAAATAGTTTCACATGTCGGGTCGATCGTGTTCCTTCCCCCAAGGGCCGTCTTATCCAATGGGCCCGCTGGGCCGGGCCCAGGGCCCCCAAGCCTCAGGCGGGCCCCAAGCCTCAGGGGCCCCCAAACAGCCAATGCATCAGCCTGGCGGGCCCAGGGCCCCCAAACACGTTAAGACGGCTCTGCCTTCCCCTGCTATCATGGGCGCCCGCAGGATTTTTTCTAGGGGTGGGCAAATTAGGGGTACTCTTTTTCTACACGGCTTTTGTCTGGTTGCACAGATGAGTATGTGCACACGTACGACATTTCCACTTAGTGAGCAGTGTGCACAGTGCACACTCACCATATATACATTCACGCAACATGCAAACGCCATGTAGAGAAAGGGTTGACCCAAATTAGGAGTCCGGGGACAAAAGTTACCCAGCGGGGCCAGGGATGGAGTACTTGTGTGCGTGTGGGGGTTGCCCTCCCCCGCCCCCGGAAGCAGACGACTGGCAGTGAAAATAATGCATAAATAATTCGTCTGCTGAGCGTTTTGCAGTAACTATTAATGCACAAAACACTTTACAACATTTCCAGCGGAGGTCAAGTGCTCCCTCTTGCTCATGACTGGGGGCGCCCATGCCCGCTATGTGCCACTGTCCACATGTCAGTGCTACCCGAATGTTTGTTCGTATGATAGTGTAAATAAATAAGCACGTGAGATTGAGTTAATCAACCACGCAGTAGGCCTACAAACTGCTTCTCTGTAACTAACATCATTACAGTCAGTATGTTAATCTCAGAAGCGTGTTTCAAAAAGTCACAAACCTTCCTAGTTCAACCGGTGTCACTCGAATTATTTTTCGCACAATACTGCCGGGACAGTGAATACGGCAGAAGAGACGGGGCGTGGTATTGTGTGTATGCGTGTGGCGTGGGGGAGGGGGCAGGGCAGTGCGATCTCAACTCGTGTGAGATTCGTAAAAAGAATCACTGGCCCGTGTCCTATGAGTCACAGCATATGCGGGAATCTTCAGAGCAGAGAGGTGACGGGATCTAACAAATTCTGTTCGTGTCAGTTCGCAATTCCAGCCATCCATCCGCAGCGCTTCGGTTCGGTCACTGAACAGATCTGCCGCCTTCGATGTGACGCGAGAAACATTGAGTAGCAGGAGGCTACAGGCTACATCGTTCGTGAAATATCATACTTGAAATAGCATACTTGAATTTCAGCATCGTGGACTGTTTATACGCTGTTGGGTTTGTATGATACAAACAACTAGAAAACATTGCAACTTCAATGCCGCTGGACGTCACACCAGTCCTTCTGGACTGTTTCGCATGCGCACAAACTGCTAATTCTCAGCTTTCTATCACAATTCTGACATTCCCATCAAATTCAGCGACCCAGATTTCCTAAAAGAAAGTAATAATTTCGTGCTGTGACCTTGACCTTTGACACTTGACCTTAAACGTTTGTAGTACATCGGATGTCTCGTGATCAAGGTACATACCAAATTCGAGCGAAATCGAATAATACGCGGTTGAGTAAATTTAGTAAATTTAGTAAATTTTCTTACTTTTTTCACCCCTGAAAAAATTATGGGGGAGGTAGTAGGCAAAATGTCTGAGTCGTAGTTTTAAGTTTAGGATCCAATCTCTGATATACTTTTGGCTCAAAACATACATACATAAATTTTTATTTCGTCATAAAAACAATTTCATAAAAACATGACAACCGACAGCACGAGAACAAGACCGACAAGGCTAGCTTAGCACTCACAGTGGCCCCAGCATTCATCACATTTCCCCGACAAATTTTAGGGGGGGACATAGTTGCCCCAGTTTTACAGATATATAGGGCAAACTATGCCCAGTTTTGGAAGGACATACAGCCGTCGTCGATGCCCTCCGAATTTGTGTTAGGTGTCAGGTACATTGCTTCGTTTTAGAACTGGAGTGCTCAAAGGCAAACATAAGTCAAATTTCGCACTACTTAACTCCACTGTAAAATTGGGGCAGGAGTTGGCGAACTGTCTGAGTCAACACAAAGTTAAGTCATCGGCGCTCCAGCTGATGTTTTAGATTTACGATGTCTTGCTCCATTTCGTGGTGAGCAATTGACAGACTATTTCTTATACATTTTGACTGACAATGCATTGACAATACACTGTGACTGGGTCACTTTGAGTTAGCGTTACAGCGCCGAAGCCGGCGCGCGGCCGCGGAAAGTCACCCGATTATGCGAGGGCACGACCGACTCTCGGCTTCAGCGCTGACCTTCTAAAGGCGCCTGACGCACCGTTTTGTCTTGTCCAGAGGTGTGGAATGCGCTTAACAGTCACCGCATTAAAAGGCTGGGAGGAGCTTTATTCTGCAGTCATTTTGTGCAAATTTTAAGACGCAATCAGTCAACTTTCGCGTTTTGCCACTTTTTGTCTTACGAAGTTTGATGATCTTCAAATCGCTGCGGATCAAAGTTTGCGAGAGTTGCATTCCGCAGCACCTCACAGCAGTCGTGTTCAAAGCTAACAAAGTAATGCAGTCGTGATCGTGACCGTCAGATAAAGCTAACTTCCACACGGTTGCAGTACGCCTACTGTACTTAGGTCATAAATATAAACACAGGGTGGGCCAGAAAACTGGACCATTTTTTAAAATTTTTAACTCCTGTTCATGATGATGTGGAAAGGCGATATATATATTAAAATGTTCAGTATATATTTTATCGGGTGTAAAACGAGTGTCTTAAATTTTATCAGAGTTAAATATTCTTTGCACTAAAGAAGCAAAACCATACTACACTCAAAATAGCAATTCACCGTTCACAGTTACGGCCAGGTTGAGTGTGCTCCAGTGTACTGGATTTTATCAAAGTGATGTGATCCAGATGTCAAAACGTTGAGTAAGTTGAGTAAGTAAGAATAATGTTTTGAATTTTCGGTATGCAAATATTCTTTGCATAAGTGCAGTTAAATTACATTACGCTAGAAATAAAAAAGTCCCCGTTTACTTGCTCCCATGCAGTCTACTGAAGTTTATCACAGCAGATATTCCCAGTTCCACCGAGTAGTTGAGACCTCCTTGATCGAGTTGAGTTCTCACTCTGCGGAACTTTCAGCAAAAATTGCATCGTTCATTTACAAAGATCCGAGACACTGACCATCTGAAGGGCGTTCTGTTATGATGCTAGGTTCAAGGGGTTAAGACACCAAAAGTGGCGCCAGACCGACTGTTAAAAAGACCGACAATGGTCAATAGCGCATACAGTAGACTTGTGGATTTCATCTAGACTACTGATATTGATGATCAGCGTTAATGATAAATTTTCAAAGAATTGCGTACCATAATTGAACGATGTGCTTACGATTAATTGTCATTTTCAGAGCAGTAGGTTTTCGGCTAATCTTGTGTAAAAACAACTTAAATATGGCAACATTAATGATGTCCCTCTTGCTCCTGATAAAGAGATGACCAAATTGTGATATATATAGAACTCTTTCCTACGTCACCACAGTTATACAGAAGTTACAAACTTTCAAAAGTGGTCCAGTTTTTTTTGGCTCATCCTATACAAACAAGTCTCGTAGCACGAACTAAGAGCTGACCTGGTCAGTGCAACTATTCAGCTGTCATAGTCAGCTGTCATATATGTGAGCTCAATAAATACGCCATCGTTTCAGGAGAGCAATACAAGTGTGTTTTCTTACAGTTATCGTTACGTTTAATCACTGATTCGTTGATGCCGGAAATGTAATGAAATAGTTACTCATAGCTGGGCTAAATATGAAGCACATGTCATTCCATTGTGCACTTGAACATATGTATCGCCAGTTCACGTACTGGGGTGCTATCATACGTAAAGTCAAGGGTTTTTGAAGTGGACGGTTCGTGGTCGGGTATGAAATGGGTCGCCTCAGTACGCGTATCTGGTGCGTCTTGGTAGGCTGACGATAGTCCTGTGGTTTCCTGTAATATCACAATACGTACATTGTACGGTACATGTTAATCGCCTGCAATACTGCCACTGCAATGTGAAGTAGCGCCGTCTGATTTACACGGCTCAAAACCTCTGAAAAATTGAGCAAATTCTGATCACCTTGCAGGTTAGTGTGTGTGTGGGAGGGGGGTTCTACAAGTAAATAAGTAAGTAATTACGTAATTTTTATTTTACAAATGACAGACGCATTTGTGTAACAAGCAATGCGGATGGTAGATTACAGTCAAGAAAGAGAGGCGAAATTACCGATCATTGTCTTCCAGCCGTTGCTGCAACTTATCTGTCGTTCTTAGACGATGAAATAAAAAGCAATTGAGATGCTGTGAGATGCACTTATTGAACATGTTTGCATGTCTTAGAACTCTAGCTAGTTTTCTGTTTGTCTCTTTTTTAATGGTTCCTTCTTAGCGTTGGAATTTCATATTATTTAGGTCTAGGTATTGTGTAGACCTATCTTGGTTTCATATAGCCTACTATATGTTAGGTCTCGTTGTACGCGAATTAACCTTATTGTACACTTGCTCTTTAACTTTGTTGTACCTTGTGTATGATTATATAATAAATAAATGAACAAACTCGAACAACGAGCAGAGAACGTTCGATCCATTAGACACCAGCTAATTAAACCTGCTGGTACAAGCTGACAAGTTATATTAACAATGCTCGTGACGATGAAATGACACAATATTTATCATCTGTTATCGAACCGTAAAAGGTACAAACAATAACAAATAACGATAGAAACAACAGCACTTCGAGTACGCAAACTTTGGTGACATGGCACAGTGGTAGAACGTCGGTCTTCGGCCAGC
>Ga0049105_1001485_pt1 | contig 10482 bp, 7 predicted proteins | sample WorMetvaBAHAMAS1_FD_61260 | JGI IMG/M metagenome (GOLD analysis project Ga0049105, IMG submission 61260) | Worm MetaG Olavius vacuus BAHAMAS.1 | ecosystem: Host-associated > Annelida > Digestive system > Unclassified | place: Germany: Marburg | collected 2013-04-09 | reverse complement strand
CATCACTATTGTCATCATTGTCAGCATTGTCGACATCATCAACGTAACCAACGTCATCATTGTCATCATTACCATCATCTTTACTGTCAGCATTGTCATATTGTGGACATTGTCAACATTGCTGTCATCATCATCATCGTCATTCTATCATCATCATTGTCAACATTGTCGACATTGTCAACGTCACTGTTGTCATCATTACCATCATGATCACTGTGATCATTTTCGTCATTGTTGATTTTGTCGACATCATCGTCATTGTCGTTACTAGCATCATCACTGTCAGCATTGTCATCATGGTCAACATTGTCAACATCAACTGTCATCATTACCATCATCATTACTGTCAGCATTGTCGTACTGTGGAAATTGTGGACGTTGCCATCATCGACATCATTATCTCGGTCACCGTCGTTGTCGTCATCCATGGTCTTGCAATATAATCTTGCGTCTGGCCGAGGGCTACAGAAACTTAGGTTATTACCACTTCGTAGAGGCATGTGGCTTAGGAAAGATGTGCCACTGCTCGGTGTAACTGTTGTGTTAACTTGACAATTGCTGCTGCTGCTGTCAGATGTTCAGTGGAGGAAGTGAGGAAAGCGTTGCAGGAGCGGATGCAGCGATGGCAGCTCATTGAACACATCTGCAGCTTTGACATCATCAGCAATCCTGGACTTCCCGTTCTTGAATCTCAACTGAAGCCCACTCTGAAGAAAGGCAAGACATAACCAGTTTATTGTTAACTTCATATCAAAATTCATACATGCCAGTTTACCTCTTTTATCGTCACCACTTTCACCCATCTGTCACTTCTTTGCTCCTTCAGTTAAGGCTCAAAGGCTCAAAACTACCCGTTTTCACAAATTCTTTCCACCACAGACTGCTGGGAAGTAACTGAATGACTTCATGGGCTCGGGCTATGTTTCGTATTTTTTGTGCTTATTGGTTTTCTGTTTTAATTTATGTTTTCATCACTTCAGTGTTTCATTTTTATATTGCATGATAAACTAAGCTTGCTATTCATCTCTTTTTAAGCACACTGAGTCTGCCGGGAGCTCACGGGGGAAAAGAGCCCCATCACAGCGTGAATGGGCCCCATATTATAGTGAAAGGCTTTATACATCGTGAACCATAAAAAACGTGACATTTTATTTTTGACTATAACTTTGGCTAATCTTAACCGATTTTTATAGTTTTTATATCATTTTAATCGTGAATAAATTCTACATGCGACATTAGTAAAATTTATCACATCACCTTAATTCTGTGCACACCTTACTTCGTAAATTTAAATAACAACACTTTTCAGTTAAAATTGCTATTACTCTTTGTTCATTTACATTCACAGCAAAAGAGAACAGAAATTCATCTCCAATTATCAAATTTGCAGTGTTGCCATTTTGACATTGTTATTTTGAGAGTTGCAATCATAAGTAACTTTCAAAATGTCCGCCTTCAGCGTCGACACAGGCCGACAGACGACGCCTCCACTCGTCGATGGCGTGATTCACACCAGACTGGTTCAGTTCGCACCACACGGTAAGGTGCGCGCATAAACCGGGTCATGTGATAAATTTTATTATAGTCGCATGTAGCATTTCTTCTTGATTAAAATGATATAAAAATTATAAAAATCGGCTAAGATTAGCCAAACTTATAGCCAAACATAAAATGTCACCTTTTTATGGTTCACTGTGTATAATAGCGCCATACGTAAATACTAACACGGGCTTCGCAGGCCTCGTGCAATCAGCAGCTTACCTACCAACTCAGGCCCGGCAATGCTTGCGGTAGCACCCGCTGTATAAGGTCTATAGAAATCCGCATTCACGCGGTTGTATGTATACGCGTCGAGGAGCGTGAGTTAAGTAATGGAGGTGCAGTTTAATAATAATTGACGCCTGCTGTTATATCTTGTCGACACGAGGCTGCACGTTGCTGAAACTTCAGACGCCCGTGAAGCAGACAGAATATATAACACGTTTATTCGAATGATCGTTCTGTAGTCGACCGCTCAATTACATCGATCTGTTAATACATACAATCAAAATCTATTGTTGCGGTGAGTACGTCTGCATATTGTCTCTGTTGATCTGTGAGATATCTAAACAACTTTTCGAACTGAATTAACACATTATTGCTCTCGGTAATCCAACCCGTCATCAGCGAATACGATAAAATTACGACAGTTAAATACCAACAACAACACAAGGCTGCCTTCTAATCTAAGGCTGACCCTTCGCGAATGCGTGCATGCATTTAGTTACGCGTCGTCACTTCTGGTCAGCAGATGAAGATGGCGGTCAGTGGTCGCACCATTCGATCGGCCGTATCCGAAAAACTCAAGCTGCAGGAAAACTTCATGGCTGTGTGAAATTTATAGAACTGAAGTTTACATTGCGGAATGGACCATTTTTTCTCCTATGACCTTGAACTTGACCCGATGTCCTTCATATACAAACTTGAGCGTATCCCCTGGGAACATACCGCATGTCGTCAAGGTCAAGGCCTTCGACAGTTGTCGTATTACAGCCTGCGAATGCGTGCATTTAGTTACGCTTGGTCACTTCTGGTCACATGAAAAAGATGACGGTCACACCATTCTATCCATCATAGCCAAAAACCCCATGATAAACGCAAACTTCATGGCTCTATGTTTTATAGGACCGGAGTTATTGCCGATCGAATATTACATTGCGGGAATAGAGACTTTCGGTCTTTTTGCTTCTGTGACCTTGAACTTGACCAGATAATCTTCATATACGAACTTGACCAGTATTCTCTTGAGATATACAAAATGTGCAAATATGAACTTCCTACGTCAATGCCTTCAAAAGTTATCGTCTGGCAGAAAGACAGACAAACAGACAGACAGACAGACACGACCGAAACTATATACCACGCCGCTTCGTTCAGTAAGAACGAAGGTTCATTCATATTCGTTTAATAAGGCACAGGCAGCAACTACAGATGCATACAGAATGCAAAACCAGAATAAAACATACACCAAAAGCACACAACATTCGCAAAATATTCTCTTACGCATAAACAAAAAATATTCTATACACATATGATTTTATTGTAGCACGTGGGGATCAGAAAGACGGTATAGTTTGCTAGAAGGAATAGTTGGTTTGTGAATAACTAAAATGCAAAGAATGGCAGCCCACTTAAAATACGCCGGTAGAACAGCGTTGATTGCTGGGTTTATAGGAAGACGACTGCAGTAATTCTGTAGGTTATGCTTTCCCCTCCAATAGCAATTAAATATACGTCTACAATATCGGCCAAATTTCACGCTAATCCGTGCATCGTGTCGTCTCTGTGGGGCTACAAACCTCAAATCGCATGCTGAGTAATTTTAATAGCGGCGGTTGCCGACCGGTAATCACAGCTGACATCTGGTATTTCCGTGTTTACGCGTTGCGAGTCTTACTGCTTCGTCGTGCTTGTATGCTTTCTCGCCAGGATTGTCGTATTTGGCCTGTGTGTACGACCCACCACACAATAACGCCATCTTCGTATGTCTGTTATTGTCTTCTCTTATTCAGGGTGCTACTTCAGTCTATACAGTACGCGTTAGAAGTTTTTTTGGCGATGACACTTTTTACATAAAGCAACATTACATCACGCAGCGTTACGTATTAGATTACACTTGTCATCTATTGCCAGATTTGCCGGATTTAGTTTATTCAAGTCCTACGGCAGCTTTAATTTTTTGGCCAGTGCCAGAGGGGGCCTATACATTTTTTTTTAGAAAATAAGTTACCTATAAAAAGTAACTAACATAATCGGGTGAAGTTTGCCGTCTCATACACAGATTATTTCAAGAAGATACAGAGGCTGTGGCTGTACTCAAATGTTCTGTGTAGTGCGCACCACTCCGACTGTGTACGGTGTCTATTTTGCAGACCGTGTAGAAAACAATGATACGCCTACCACAGGCGTACTTCGGTTGTTTGAAATGATTCTATATTTTTGCGCAGCCAGATTTTAAGAATAATAATAATAACAGTATAGTAATAATTCAATAAACCTAACCAGCATAGGCTACTTTACTGGGATGACTGAGTATATACAGCCTAATGGTATCAAGGACGCCAAAAAGTTAGTCGAAATACCGGCCATTCAAAGAAATTAAAACAGCCGCGTCTACTAGGCCCGAACATTTTTACCGCACGACGCAGTTCATGAATCGTCCATATTTGACATAGAGACATTCTCTATCAGCCGGATTCAGGACGAGAGAATTCCAAATAATTAAGTGCTTTATGTTTACAGTAACGTAATCAGCGACTGCATGTGGTGATGTGTAGATGGTAAAAATTACAGTTCGTGCATCACTGGTTGTTTTGCTACTAATCGCGTCATGTCTCATCACTACGAGCTTCGCTCATCTGCGCGTCGGCGCTTTCAATGTTCGCGTCTTCGGACAAGCAAAAGTCGCCGACGATGAAGTTCTAAGTGTACTTGTTCAGGTATTGATTTAGTGCTGATGTCGATTTAACAAGAAAAGATACCGCCCTAGTATCGTCTTCCCTATAGTGTACAAGAATATGTTTATCCATAGATGCAAAATAATGTCAAAAAAATTAAAAAACGATAAAAATGTAGAAAAGTGACAAGAATAAAAACGTTCGTAAACGTTACCAACATTACACGGCTGAATGCATGTGCCTGATATGCCTAAGCCCAAGAAAGTTAGAAAACACAACACCATATCACTGAAGTCATCATTTTGGTGGATTTATCTTTAAAAATAACAATCTCTGTAAGTATATCAAGTCAAAAACTGACGTATTCATTGCTATTGTTTTGAGCTGTTTTCGTTGGAATTTGTTAACATTTATGCGCTATTTATGTGACGTTGTTTTTTTAAAACGTTGAGGAAATAAAAAAGTTAAACATGTAGAAAACGTGAGAAGAATATAAACGTAAAAGCATCTTTTTACGTCTATGTGCACGTCCATGAAATGTGGTCGTTGTGTTGTTTCCTGTGAGATTGACATTCTCACCAAGTCTATAATTTCTCGTTAACTATATTCGGTGCATTAGATGGTGACTGTGTTGAAAGGTAAATCTGTGTTCATTGATCTACCTGGTATGTAGCCAGGTTCTAGTAAATTTTTGAATGCTTCTTGTATGATGAAACGAAATCACATGATCACATGATCAGCTGCTTGTTTAGAGAAGTTTTATTATTTCCGTACTTGTTGCAATATTGTGCAGATCGTGAAACGATATGATATTCTTCTGATACAAGAAATTCGCGATATATCGGAAACAGCGATCGATAGGCTTATTGACGCAGTCAACGCAGGGACTGGGTAAGTTTAAAACTTTCGGTAACTGATGTATCACACCAAGCCACATCGCTGCGGTTTTCTTACCTGAAGGCAGTACTAATAACTGTTACTTTTAGAGCGCCTTACGATGTACTTACTTACTTACTTATTTTATTACATTGAAAATGAAAGGAAAACATTATTACTGTCATTTATTAATTGCACGTCTTTTTCATCGTTCGCCAGTTTTTATAAAGCAGAACGAGCAGTTCGTTAATTAATTTACCAATTTTGTTGACGCAACAGTTAGTTGTATACTGTGCATTTACAAAACGTGCTTTACAAAGCATTAGCATATAAAGGTCTGAGTCTTTCCTATTATGATGATTCTTACTCCCTTTAGAGCACCTGCAGCTTCACATGAGCGCCCACGGCCAGGAGGCTTGAAGAAGCCGCCTAGCTACTGGCGGATGTTATTTGTACATTGCATATTAATTACATGGCCATAACGCATAAACACACTAAACACTTGATACATTAACGCTAAGAGGATAATTTACTATTTGATTTATTGATTGCTTATTACATACAGGGTGAACATAAACAAGTAGTCCTCTGTGACTTTTGTTGATATTTCAGCAATGCATGCAGATTTTATGTATGATATTTTACAGAACTGTTAAGCAAAAATATACACAAATATATCTAAAATGACAACATTATGCTGTGTCAACCAAGACAACCCCCGTTTCTCAGCGTTCGAACATCATACAGCACTAAGCGAACTGTCCCGGGTTCACTGAGAAAAATGAGTTGCCCCCAAACTCTCCAGATTTGAATCCGCTGGACTATCACGTCTGGGGCACTATGCTAGAAAAGTACCATAAACTCCAGCCAAAGTCTAAGACAACTGATGGAGTGAAAGTTGCCCTGCAGACCATCTGGGAATAACTGCCAAAAGAACATATCAACAAGGCGGTGGCGAACTTCACCAAGCGCTTGACTGCCTACATGGCGGTGGCTGTTGTCACTTCGCGAACATCTGCAGTAATTCTGTCCGTCTCCAAGTCTGCATCCTTATCTCATCACCAACGAACCGGCAGCCACCAACAGACTACTGGTGAAGACAACGTCCGGAACGCTGAGAAATGGGGGTATCTGGGTTAAAACAGCATTATCTTGTCATTTTCACTTACTGTTTAATATTTACGTAGGCCTAACATTTCATGCAAAAATCTGCACGCATTGCTGAAATATCAACGAAAGTGACACCCTGTACGAACACAATACAAAACCAGTCTACAGCCAGCAAATTTATTCAGCTTTTAGGGGACTTCGAGACCAACTTCTCACAGGAGTTTCGCCCTGGATTTATTGGGGAACTTGTCCCCAGATCTCGTCAGATGTGCAAACCCTTCTTCCGAAAGCCTCACTATCATGGGCCTAGTATGTTTATCAGTGCATGTTAGCTAACGACTGGACTACATTGCAATTTCTAGGTCTACGCGCATGTTAGCTTGATAATGCAGGACCTGTATATCCTGGCCTACATACAGACTAAAGGTAGTTTATATATGCCAGTTGGCCTAAAATAAACGAAGGCCACTGATTGATGGTTATCGCATCACTCGACCTACCACGTTCATCCCGTTAAGTGCGTGCAATGAAGCCGCGTAGCCTACATCAAATTGACGTTGTTTAGGCCCAGAGCTCGCCGCTGTTGTTAACGCATTGCCAGCTGCTGCAATGATAGTAGTAACGCTGTATGAGTGCAATTTCCTTTTACACTAGCTGAAATTTCATGAAATGAAAGTTTAGGCTGGTATAGGTTGGTCAGTTGTGTTTGTCTGTCGCGTAGTTTGTCAGTTCGCGCCCTACAATTTACAGTTTAACAGGTATAACCTAACTGCACACACACGTAGGCATCGCCCCCGCCAAGAAATGATTAAATTTTGGAAGTTCTCCGCTTCATGACTTTTGGCGGATTCATCGACATTACGAGATAGGCGGAACATTTTGAACATTTTCGCTTATATCTCTGGAGAAACTGATCTGTGATCGTAAAAAGTTTATCGTCTTCAATAAATTTAGGAACTTACCCGGATCCGGGCTGCGAATATGGACTCGATTCGGACACTCAACACATTTGTACGTCACCCCGTGTATGGCAAATAACATGTCTCTACTGGTGTATGATATTGAGCAGCGCTGTTTGTAGAATTTCCGGTCGCTATGATCACACGACGAGCGAAAGACTTGGCCGAACGTCGTCCAAAGAACAATATTCTTACATCTATCGGTACTGTAATTTCTCCAACTGATAAATGTATTTGTCAAGGCTTTGACCATGCAAATTGTAATGATCGACGGGGTGCAAGTGAATACCAAATTGTGGGGTCGGGTTGTTACTCATCAGTCGTAATATTCGTCATATTATTAAGTTTTAACTGCATTGAAATATGCAAATTAATGCACACGAGTCCACACGCGTGTACACTTCAAACTGTCTGATATGAATAACGAGCATTGTCATTTAAAGCATTATAAAAAAACTGCAACTTTCTGACTCGGAAACTGTCAATTATCGCAGACAGTGAATTTTCAGAACATATTTTCACGTATGTCAACATGAGAAATTAATTCTGCAGCTGATTTCGTACGAATATTGAACAAATAATAATTTCTGCTCGTTGTACATCAAGAAGACATCCTAATTACTATGTGGTTTATTTATAAAGCCTCAATCCACAGAGGCTACGAAAGTGGGGAGACACTTCATACTATGCTCCCCGTTCCAAAAAGTGGACGGGGTCATATCCCTTCCGTCCTGGCATGTTGCACCCATAATGATCGCACACACATAGTCGGTGTACTTGGTGTGTAGAACTGACCGCGTGATGCTGCTGGACACGTACCAGTTCAACGACTCAGCTAACGATGTGTTTCAACGTGAACCTTACTGCGTCAAGTTTAACCTTCATGACCCTAATGACGCAGGTAAGCCATAGAGGTCGCTGCTTCCGGTTTACAGCAATATTTCTTATGCAAACCAATGTACAACATAAAACATGTAATTTTCTTTATTTCTGGCTGATTCGTAGAACAGAAAGAAAAGAAAAAGAACATAACATCTTCTATACTACTAGATCTACTATAAAAAAGAAAAGCAACAAAGCATTAGGAGAACCATACCATCGATGTATGACAATACATGTAAATTCACCAGATGTATAGGCCTGACAGAAATTGCTGGAGAGCATGCTTTGGCGTTTAAAAGTGCATTTAAAATTGTTGAATTTATGCTGATCTCAAGTTGCAAAACAAAAGCATTTTACTCTTACAATAGTGTTCGTTTTATTTTTATCTATGTCTTTTCAATCCGGCTGTGAAGCTACAGTATTCTCAATAAACTATTCTATTTATTACCGTCTATTGTTGCAGCTGAGCAGCAGTTGGTGCTGATAGGCGTTCACACAGATCCAGACACGGCCGTGGAAGAGATGGAAGCACTGGTGGACGTCCACGCGGCGGTGGAGCGACTCTGGAACACCGACGACATCCTCATCATGGGAGACCTGAACGCCGACTGTAGGTACGCCAGTAAGAAGGCTCGTGAACGCCTTACACTGCGTACTGACTCGCGGTTCAGCTGGCTTATTGGCGATGACGTTGATACTACGACCACCAACAGCGACTGTACATATGACAGGTGCGTGCACTCGCTTGTTACACACCTGAAGTACTTAATGCGCATTATAGTGTTTACTTTAGTCTGTGATAGTTTATCAAAATTTTCTTATCACCGATAACCCACTTCTGTCAATTATTGTTATCCTGATCAACACCATCATCATTCTGTAAGTTTTGATATGCGGCGCCTTAGAAAAACACTTACTTACTTACTTACTTACTTACTTACTGGCATTATAATATACAATTATAACTCATGGCTCATGTGTGCCACCGAGGCTAGCGATTCTCCACTTCTTCCTGTCCAGTGCCAGTTGGACAGCCTCTGGCAGTGTACAGGCGCACCAGTCCGCTATGTCGTTAGACCACCTTCTTGCTAGTCAATCACAAGGTCGATCACTTCAACCATTCCCAGCATCATTGTCTTTGCAAGTCGTTTATCTTTCATCCTGTCGTCGTCGTTTGCTATCTTCACTGCTGAAGGTCAGAGACCACGGAACGACTCATCCACTCCAACTCTTCCTGTCTCTTGCTGTTGGCGTGCACTCTCGTAGATGTGCCCAAATAATTTCAGCTTTCTCTGATTTACTGTTGTGGGACGCCTTTCTGTTTATCTCTGACAATCTGACTGTCCTTCCAACACATTTTCAATAGTCTTCTGGCATTACGTGTGCACATTGGTTAACAGAAATTGTTTTTTTGTCTTTGGAGTAATTGATGACAGAAACGACGACCTGTACCTGTTACATACTTGTCTTTTGTGTACATACTTCACTATAAGAAACCCCGCCTCGGGCAGTTGGCGAAAGTGTGTATACGTTATCTAGCGCAGTTTCTACTTTGTCAAATAGCCCGTAGAGCTTTTATGACATCTAAGCCACTGTTGATTTTTATCATTTGGTTATTGTAATTTGGTAACTGCGTTGAAGGTTTATCATCTCTGGTGAAGAGTTGAACTCAAGCATCGTACCAAGCAGTGCCGGCGTGTTTCGCTTTGACGTCGAGTATGGCCTCAGCGAACGAACGGTGTGTCGTTAATATTTTCTTTTGTGATTTACTAAGTTTATATTTTACAATCGAAACACGGTTCCCTGCAGTATAACTCAAAAACGAAGAGTATATCAGTGCAGAGAAGAAGAAGAAGAAGAAGAAGAAGAAGAAGAAGAAGAAGAACAAGAACAAGAACAAGAACAAGAACAAGAAGAAGAAAAGTGACGTCACATAAAGTTAAAAACTCAGACGTAGTAACACTGGAGAAGACGTCACAGAACAAACAGCACACTGGGACATTAGTGAGAGCGGTTTGCGACTGTGAAAGACGGCGCTCTGACAAGCTCTGGCATTATTTACTTTGAACTTGGTATAACATTATACACAGTGAACCATAAAAAACGTGACATTTTATTTTCGACTATAACTTTGGCTAATCTTAACCGATTTTTATAGTTTTTATATCATTTTAATCGTGAAGAAATTCTACATGCGACTGTAGTAAAATTTACCACAT
>Ga0049105_1001484_pt1 | contig 10482 bp, 6 predicted proteins | sample WorMetvaBAHAMAS1_FD_61260 | JGI IMG/M metagenome (GOLD analysis project Ga0049105, IMG submission 61260) | Worm MetaG Olavius vacuus BAHAMAS.1 | ecosystem: Host-associated > Annelida > Digestive system > Unclassified | place: Germany: Marburg | collected 2013-04-09 | reverse complement strand
TTTTTTTGAGACACAGTGTAGTTCAGGATACGCTTGAACAAAGGCTGATCAGCTGCAGCAAACAAGTGACTAATCGCAGCCACATTTTCAGCGCAATATCCGTATCGTTTGCATCGTCTTGGGTCGTTTATGTATATCAGTTTTTATTCGTTGGCCTGTGTTTTGTACATGTATTTTTTATTTATGCGTTCTGTATTTTCTGTCGATTGTTGCGAGCTTTGTCGCCAGTGCAATTGCAATCGACTGCCTGTCGCGAACTCTCAGTTTGACCAAAGCCGACAATGTGAGATTCTACAGACCACTGATCGTGAAGGGGAAGCGGATCGAAATTTGATATATACGTTAATTTAATTTAATTCGTATTGTCCATCGTATTTCGGGTTGTGGCGCACGCACTGAATCGTTTATGACTGCCTGAAGGCAATCAAATATACTCTAACTGTTAATGAGTAAACTGCTCAATCGATCTGCATGCATTGCTGAAATGACGACAAAAGTCACAGGGGTTACTTTTTATGTTCACCCTGTAGTTTCAGCATAGGCGTAGCCAGGGGTATAGATGCACCCCGGGACGAGAATACCTAGCAATGTTGCTCCGTTTGTGCATAAAATAACCATAATATACCATTTCCAGACAAAAGAACTAAAAATTGCTGGGTAACGGGTCTAGTTTAGGGGGAGTCAGTGTGTATGCTTATTGTAACATAGCGAAGGCGATGATGATTAAATGACTGAAACATGGTCGTCACAATATTGAGCACTTCCCACTCCCAGCCCTGGCTATGGCTATGACTATACACCCTGCAGCGAAAATCCTGGGTGCACCTCTGAATTTCAGCAGTTGTGTACACCGTGTATAGTGGTTTGGAAGTCACGTACAGTAGGCCACTCTAAATAACTCCGATATAATGTGATGCGATATTCTGTTAGCGACATTTAGTGCAACTTAAAACTGCTGCTCAGATGTCTGTTGTCGATGACACTACGTTGCTGTAGTGTGGTAATTGCGCGCGGAAATGTCATCGGCATTACAATTACCTGCGCCAAGGTCTACCCGGTGTTTGCCTGTCTCTCTGTTTGCCTGTCTGTTTGCCAGTCCGTTAAAAACTTCACGTAAAACTGCTAATCGGATCTTTATGAAAATTTTACCAGTGATGTATCTTCGGACAAAAAATAGTTCAGTAACTTTTAGAAGTCATTCGCATCTGGGTCCAAATCTTGGATTTTTTTAAAGAATTCTTCAACATTGCGAGGTTTTCTAAATTTGGCTCATATTTCTAGAAAAACTGATCGAATCTTCATGAAAACTTCACCGTAGATGTATTTTGTACAAGGAAATCTCCACTAAATTTTGGAAGTTATCCAGATCCTGATGCAGACAGAATTAGGTTAGGTTTGAGACAGGAAGGGAACAGAAGGCAGAGAAGTGAAAGGGAGAAAAGGACAGGAGAGGGAAAGAAAAGGAACGGAGGCGGGAAAAGTAGGGGGAAAAGAGGAAAACTTACGGAAAGACTTGACCAGTTTTTCCCCCAGTTTTTTTAACCCTGGCTAAAATGCGCTGTCAGCGGATTGCTTTTGTTAGCTTATGTTATCAATGTGTGTTATTGACCAATCGGGGTGCTTGCTAGCACTGTCGAATTCTCACAATCGTGGCGTCACAAAATAGTCGTTAAGGCCAGCCAGTACTCATTTCATTTGCCACGACCCGCAATTAGGCGGCATTATACAGCGTACTGCAATGCGGTGGAGGGGGATAGCGAGTGGCCTAGTTATGCCGTATTCGTCATCGGCATAGATTTATCAACGTAGCGTCATCGACTCTTGACGACGGGCATGTAGCAGCATGAAAGCGCCCGACCACGGCGTGCTTGCAATGTCCGATACATTAAGCGCCATTCGCTTGTCTGCTGCCATGCACTGTTTCGACTCGGTCGCGGTGCTAGTGCGGCCACAGAGCCCATCCTGTAGCACTTAATCGATCGTCTAGTGACGTGAAAGGGGACTAACAACGCCGACGCCATAGAGGAACATTTGTAAACACCGTGTAACTCCATGTGTAGAATCAACGATACAAACACTTGCGTACTGCGTAGCCTGGCCTAATCAGTCCAAACGTCAACTGTAACTGTAACTGAGGCATTTGTATCGTGCCCCCTACTAGAAGACCGAGAGCGCATCACAGAGTCAATCCGTATGCTGGTGCCCGTAGACAGAATGAAACAGAAATGTTTTCAGATCACAACGAAACGAGTCCGTCGATCGCAGCAGTTTCAGCTCCGTCGGTAGCCTGTTCCATGCTCGCGTGCATCAACAGAAAATGCTCTGTCGCCAATTCGTCGACGTGTTAAACATGTTTTATCTAAACATAAAAGCTAGAATATACTCGGAGAGTATAAACCCAAACAAAGGATTTTCTCTTACTTTGTAAATGACGAACTACTGTGGGTTCGACTGTATGATTCGTCGGAATACGCTCACGTGGCTTCCATAGAACTGGTTATCCCTTACACACTCCGCCCGCATAATGGTCACTCACATATATATGCATCTTTATTTCGCCAGAAACAAGCAGCTAAGAGATGAACAAAATACAAAATAAATACATAGTAGGAGCAGTGGCGTCACTGGGGGATGGAGGAGGCGGACCGCTCCGGGTGACACCATACAAGGGGTGACACCCTAATGAAAATCTAAATATTTTCTGCGGCTGAATTTACAAGAACACTTGGACAAACGTCATCTGGAAAGGCGGAGAGAGTGCGAGTAGTGACAATAAGCCATCAAGTTTTGAGGACGACGACTAAGAAATTCATCACTCTTTGAGGTAAAAAGGATGACACCATCAGTTACCGCACCGTGTGACACCAACCTTAGTAACGCCACTGAGTAAGAGAGGGCAACGCAATGTGTGACAATAATTATTATGTGTCACGTATGTGTTCGTTGATCTTGCATTTCCTCCGACCACGCTCTAGCACGCCCATTGACTGTCGAATGCTAAAACAATCTCTATCTAGCGTCTCGCGGTCTGAATACACGAATAAAGATGAGCTGTGTGTGGCATTTAGTTCGTTGTGATAGATAAGCTATTCCAGTGCATCAGTACAAAGACATGTTGACGTTATATCGCGTACCAGATCTACAGTCACGTCACCTACTGCGCAAAACTGTACTCGTAAAATACATACAGTTGGATACGTTTAGTAGAATAAACAGTCGCTGTCACGAAACGTGACCGTAATAACAGTTATCCACTGTAAACGAGGTACGGTATATGCGTTAATCAAACATCTACAAGCTTCTGTTAACGAGGAAGATCTACCGCACTCTGCATGCTACATTTGATAACACGAAAATAACGGCGCAAAAACACGGTTCAGATTCAACTAGATCGCGGTCGACGGTGAACCGTACATAGGAACGCTTCCGCCGGAAAAATGCATTTTGTTCTCTTTGTGACCTTGACCTTTGAACCTTTGATTTTTGACCTCAAAATGTAGTTAGTTCACATTTTGTTTCCAACGCACCTAGGTTGTCAATTCGGTGAATTTCCAACAAGCAGTTTGTAAGATATTTGTGTTCGCAAACTTTTACGGATTCACCAAACGGACGCACGGACGTACGGAGACCTGCATGCGCGGATAGGCTTAAAACGGAATGCCTCCGGCGGGCGGCTTATATAATGTCAGCGGATGCGCAAAACATTGAACACATCCATAAACAAGACGAGGTTGGACAAGGTTCGAAAAATTTATGACGAAATTGTGCCGAAACACCGCAACAAAAAGTAGGTTGCGAGATGTTTTAAATTAAATTTACAAACTCGAAAAAAATTACGCCAGTTTTAAAATTTACATGTCGAAATTACCTGTAAAAGATTATTTGTAGACTGCTTATAGGCTACAGTGCGTGGAACTAATTGTAATATGAATGTAATCTACTGCAAAAGACTTCAAAAGTCTATGAAAGATCATAACAAACTAATTACGGTAAGCAACGATAAAAATAAATACTAGCTGAGTATAATCATGCGATACACAATAGCGAAAAATATGCTGACAGAATATAGCGATCAGCTACCAATCTTTGGCTCGACCCGAACGCCATAAATCTATTAACTTTGTTTGCCATTAGTGTTATGGCAACACTAATTAAACACAACGGTAGACGGCGCCACATTGTACTCAACAGTCAACAGGTGCGCGCTGGCGAGTGATATCGATGAAATACGATACGCATTGCAGACAGAACCTATGCAACGATAAGCGTAATAAGAATGTAGTTTTTATTTTCGACGTACCAGCACAATTATTTAGTGCATCACTGAAGATGTTCATCACGAATGAAGCAATGAAATTCGAACAGTGGATACAATGCTTTTAGTAGCTTTAGTAGGCCTATATTAGTGCATTGTATATGTTGTTTGTGATGTATGTGGCTGCATTCGTTGCGTAATAAATCTAATAATAATGACTGCGGTATTTTCAAAATGTCACATGTGCGACAGTTCGGCTGATGCATCTATGAATATTTTATGCAAATTTTCGCTGTTAAACATTTCTTACGTCTTAATCATATGAGTTCCGAAATCGCGTGAAAATGTATGCAAATGAAAATTATGCCGTGTAAAATTATTATATTCCTATAAGTGTCTTGGCCCGTTGGCCGCCGCCTCTAGATAAACTGTAAATACCGGCCTTGCGGCGCGGTGCCAAAAATATCACTCACTGGACGTGGCGTACGTGGCTGGCGACAGTATTTCAGCATTCGCCAAACTTAAGCTGCCCATCAACTGCGCTAATGGGCAAACGAGTAGCCACTTCCGATGGAGATTTTGCGCTCTTGGCATGCGAGGATCTGAAGTCCCCACCGCCGAGTTCATGGCAAGAAGTAATTTAATGGCATTTCGGGTATTAGACGTACTTTGAGCAACTGTCAGGAAGCGATATAGCCTGCTCAGTGTATTGATTTCCGTAGAAATCCCTCTAATCGCTCAAAAACTAGGTATACGAGTTTAACTGCTTTATACAGCTTCGAAAAAGAATGAAATGGAAGAGACGCCTTGGCCAGAATGAGGGTGTGCGTATCGCTGTACAACGAACAAAGAAAGAACGATATTAACATGCACACAGTATCAGACTGGAACATTTGTACAACAACGAGTCAACCGCTGCAAAATACAACAACAACAACTACTACTACAACTGTTATTATTATTATTATTATTATTATTATTATTAGTGTTAATATGACCACCAGCATAAAGCCTGTAGACATAAATGTTGAAACTAAACAATAGCATAGTGTAAATGGCTACAACGGCGCTTGATTCAGTAAGGATGATATTCTGCAAAAGGACCGCATTCCTGCTATGAACAGCCGTGGACATGCGTTGGTAGTTGGGGGGGGGGGCAAACCTGAATGTACCATTTCCCCGCCTCTAATTTTGCACTTTAACCACTGATTAAACAAATGTTTGGCACTTATCATTATATACATATTCATGCATTCATTTTATGCTTGGAATAGGTTGTAGCAGAATGATTTCAGTGAAGCTTTTTAGGAGCTATAAAGAGTAAAGTGTTAGTATAACTGTCGCGCAACCAGCCAGCCCTCGGTCATGGTCTTCACGTTCACAGACATTGTCATGAACCGAAGTGACCTTGATTTTGTTCAGTTAGTGATGGCGGCATTACAGATATGCATGCGATGATAACGATGGCGAAGACGTTCCGATCAAGAAGATAAAGCGAACGCAGAGAAGTAAGCGCCGTTAATGGCGTAACCAGGGTTACAAAAACTGGGGGCAAAACTGGTCAAGGTTTTCCACAAGTTTTCCTCCTTTTTCCCCTACTTTTCCCGCCTCCGTTTCTTTCCTTTCCCTCTCCTTGCCTTTCTTCCCTTTCACTTCTCTGCCTTCTGTTCCCTCCCTGTCTCAAACCTAACCGTGGGTCTCCTCTATGAGGTAGTTTGCGTCGCTGATCTGTACACTACTGTACATCCCGCAGTAAGACCGTGCGAGCCGTCGGGACCGACCCGACGGCCCGTCAGGTAGGCCCGTGTAGCGACGGGGCCGTCAACCGTCACCCGTCAACTGTCAAGTGACGAGTGGCGGGTGATGGCTCCAGCGCTATACGGGCCGACCTTACGGGCCGCCAGGATCACCCGCCACCCGTCACTGACGGCTGTCAGTGAGACAGTGACGGCTGACGGGTGGCACCGACCGCCCGTCAGGTCGGCCCGTGCAGCGCTGGAGCCGAACCGTCGGGCCGACGCAACGGGCCGTCGGGTCGAGTCGTGTAGCGCGGCCTTGATGTGCATTGTGCTACATCATGTTTGTTGTTTAATAGAATTACGTCTGCACTGAACGATGCATTATTACACAACATCTGATCTGATTGTCCACCACGACGTTGCTCGACTGAACTCCCACCCGCACCACCCACGTTTTTCTCTCAGATCTCAACATTGCCTCTCACCCTATACGCCACCGCGATAATTAGCTGCGACAGACATATTTGTGCACTTAGAGATGCACGGAATCGAACGAGAATACAAAATAGGGCCTAGTGTCTCTTCGGCCGACGTACAGTGGTCTAGCGGCCGAACATGGATGCCCACATCTGCATGAACTCGGTCTTGTCGAGGCTGCCGTCCTGGTTGCGGTCGAACATCTGCATCAGCGCGAGTGCCCGCGGCCGATCGACCCCCATCATCTCTCCAATCACCGACACAACCTCGTTCTCGCTCAGTACTCCGTTTCCGTCTTTGTCCAGTTCGTCGAAACGCTTCGTCAGCTCGTCGTTGCTGCACATGTACACCCGCTATTTAATGTAATGTAATGTAATGCTAACGTAAATTTATAAGGCGCTTTGAAAGCAAAAGTCACTAGGCGCCGACCTAGTATGACGGTCACTGATGCCACCCTCTGATCTCCCAGACGGCCAAGCTACGCCCCGTCAAAAGTAATATCATAGGTTTGGTCCTATATCGAACTGGTTTAATTCACTCAAACATTTCACTCACCTCCCTAATTTTTACAGGGGTCAAAAACTACAAAATCTGGCCTCGATTTTCGACCTCAGTTGCCTCTGAAGCGCAAAATGGAGCAACGTATAGGAAATGTAAAAATGTGATTTCGCCCATCTTTTCCCCAATTTTACCGGCGTGTGCAAAGTGTATTTAAAGTGCAAAATTTAGCTTTAAGAGGGTCTGGTTTCGAAAGGAAGTAACAGACCGAAAATCCAAAACAAACTTGTTAAGGGCTTTTGATGGGCCTATGTCGCCACCAAATTTGGTACAGTTCGGCCCACGCACTCTTGAGAAATAGTCCTGACAGTAATGTAAAAACAGGAAAGCAGCATTTTGTAAGGCCTTGGTTTACAACGCCGGGCGGCCTAATAATGTAGTCGCATATGTCAGCTGTGTACTGTGTTTCTCTCTCAACCCTGCAGTCAGTTTCGTGTGTATAGTTACACATTCAGCGAGCGTAATGTTACGCATCCCATTCATGTGGAACTTCATCGGGAAGTCCGTAGTCGGACAGTGTTCTAAGTAGCCTCGTTCTACATCTGCTGCCGTGTGTGATATCGGGCGATCCGTGTGCTGTCGCTCGGCCCGATCGGTCAGCCTATGATGTCGACACGAGGCCATTATCTCAGAAACGAAGCCATTTAGACCCAACTGCTGATCACTAATAGGAAACTGCAAACGGCTTACACGACGTGTCTATTTCTGATGTTCTGCGACTTGCGAAACGGAGTGATTGATACACTGTAGTATGGCAATTTAAGTGGAGAAATTCAAAAAATATGCAGATACGTGATTATTAAACTCTACCCCCAAATTATACCGATCGTATGTCGTCATAATAAACCCCTATTGTTGTGAAAACAATCCTTGGCACACCTGTCAACGTGTTAACGTAAATTTATGCAGCGCATAATGCGCTGTATACATCAGTACCGGCGGCACAGGTATGTAGGACCACTTGTCCGGGAATCTGTCTAATATTTACTAATATTCGTTAGCGACGGAAAAGATGCATCGCTGGAGCGCGCTCGGAAGCATTCAGCGACAAATTCTGGTCACGTATGTCTGTAGGCAGGCGGCAGACTGTTCCGCAGCAACACTGCGCCGGACGCAGTGCTTCGCTGTCCATTTTCAATATGGACCAAATTGAGTATGATAGATAGATCTACCCCATCAGCCAATGGATCTACCCGCTCGTTGGCGTCACCGCATTCATTTATCTCGACTTTTACGGTCGAAAGTCTTTTTGTACCGTCACTTCTGAAATGAGGTTTAATAAGATACACAAAAATAATTTCTTTGTCATACGCGTAGTATAAAAGGAGGTGCAGATGCATCCCTAGGGTAGAATGTCAAACAAATTTGCTCGGTCTGCGGGTTTTAGACACGCATTTTGCATCAAAAAATGCACCAATATGCCATTTCCAGGCTAAAAACTCATAAATTTTCAAGGGAGGGACTCATCGTCTTCCTCAGATTCTCCCTTTAGCACCCTATACTTAAAAATGAAACTTTGCTGATGATTGCATCCCCATGCTAGTAATATGTACAAAAAGACGCCACTGAAGCCGACAAAGTTCTGTTTATTAAACAGTCGCTTTGCAAGACTAACGCTTGTACGCTTGTATTTTGAAATAATAATGCTATGCTCAGTTCGGCGAACTGCGGTCCGAATTGTGGGCTACTAAGCTTGGCTGTTCAGCGAAGTCGTAGCATATGTAAATGCATTAAAATATGCAGACCTGATGATACGAGTTAACTGAGATTTGGCAAAATCTGATGATAAACATTATTAGGCCTAAATATTTAGTAGTAACTAGTTATCAGGGGTGCAGTGGGGTGGGGATGTAGGGACGCGGGGGACGGCGTACCCACTTTTTCAGTGAAAGAGAAGGGATGTTTCGGCAGCCGCAACGGACAAACACGCTTGTTTCATCAAAAGACAAGATTGAAGGACATCGGTTACGGCAATTGTTTTAAGACTGTTGTAATATTTGCACTTTAGCATTACACATATGTAAATTATGTTGAAATACTTCGGTTCAGTTTTAGTTCCAGGCGTCCTCCACTTTTTTAAACTAGGCTACACCCCTGGTAGTAAAGTCCGATACACGCTTATCCGTGTTCACTTCACGGGGCTCAAGTGCCGAGAAATCACATTCGCTCACAGCAACCAGAATATCTATACTAGAGCTGTGTGTGTGTGTGTGTGTGTGTGTGAATTTCCACGGGAATAAGATTCCCATGAAAATCCCATGTGAATGGGAATAGCTTTTGGGCTGCTAATTGGAAAGGGAATGAGGATAATGCCAGTGGAATGGGAATGGTATTTGTACACTGTGTCCGGAAAAATGAAACCAAAATGTTTTTCGTAATATCTTCTAGTAAACTCGGGCAATTCTGATGAAATTTGGTACATAGATTCCTGGATAAAGTTGCTGCAAAAACGTATAAAGGTTTTCCACCTTACTCGAATAATGTCTCTACACTACCTTGTGAAAATTGAAATGCTTATCGCGCACGTGCTACCACTGAGTTGTCGGACAGAGTAGTCTAACTCCAAAATTTATCCCACCTCGACTATGGCCTCTAAATTTGTCAGATTTGAATCCATTTGATTACAGCTTGTGGGAATATTGCGAGAAAAGGTGTATAAAACACGCATCACTGATGTGGACCTATCGATGATGCCATTGACGAGTGACTGTCGCAATGACGATATGATATTGCTTGGCCCACTCCGTTGTCAGTCGCTGTTTCAGTTCGTCCAGATCAGTGACGAGTATTTTGAACACCTTCTCTTACAATATTCTTCACACTCTGTAATCAACTGGATGCAAATCTGTGGAATTTTGAGGCCACAGGTAAGGTAGAATAAATTCTGGAGTTTCTCTATCGACTCAATGGTAGCACGTGCATGATGAGCATTTTTAGTCTCACAAGGTATTGTAGAGACATTATTCAGGGAGGTGGAAACGTTTACACAATTTTGTAGAAAATTTATTCAGGAAACTATATGCCATATTTCATCTGAATCGCCTGGGTTTCAAAGAAAATATTACAAAAAACAATTTGGTCTCATTTTTCCGGACACACTGTATGTGTAAAAAAAACTCTCGTTTTTGCATAGCAACACGCAGTGACAGATGAACAATGAACAGAGTTTACTGATAACTGACAGACTAATGATAAATAGCGATAAAAAATAATGATAACGAATGATGATTTACAATGCTGCTGGTGTAACTTGGTAATTTTCGTTTTGAATGCATAACACTATATACACATTTCTCGCCTTTCACGTATTCATATAGTTATGGCTGGCAATGGAATGAGATCGGGAGGGAATGGGAATAAACATGTCGAGAAAATGGGAATGACAATGAGGTGTTGGACTGGGAATGGGTGCAAATGAGAATGGGAATGATTCAATGGGAATGGGAGGGAATG
>Ga0049105_1001483_pt1 | contig 10486 bp, 10 predicted proteins | sample WorMetvaBAHAMAS1_FD_61260 | JGI IMG/M metagenome (GOLD analysis project Ga0049105, IMG submission 61260) | Worm MetaG Olavius vacuus BAHAMAS.1 | ecosystem: Host-associated > Annelida > Digestive system > Unclassified | place: Germany: Marburg | collected 2013-04-09 | reverse complement strand
TAGTTCATGCGCAAGCCATTATATTCGTCTTTGAGGCTTTTAAAGCGATCCACATTGTTATACGTGTACGATTGCGAGAAATGATCAACAAACTTGTTAACAACAACAGTGGGGTCAACATTACACAGTTGGATCTGAAATCTACTTAATCGGAGCAGCTCTAATGAATATCTTTATTCACCAGGAAAATCCGGTAGCAAAAAAAGATACAAACTTAATTGAAAGAAAAGAAATGCATACACAAATGAAACACAGAGCACATCAGTTAATAACAGTGTGAACGAAGTATACCTTAAGTATAACTAGATTACGCCGATATACCAAAATCATGGTGTAGATTTTTACAGTCCGCAAATTTCCTCTCGAATTTGGCACTCCTAATATACCGCAAGCCTTCAAACGATTCTATTCCAATAACCGTCGAATATAAAAAATTAAGTAAGTAACGCCTTGGCGCAGAAACTCCTCTCGGTTTAACTTTCGCGTGGATTGCGTTCCGTGTTAGATGGATGCCGGGTAATGAAACACCGGGTCGGACCGACATCGTCTAGGGACCGCATCAGTTCGTCCCTAGTCATAGGTCAATTACTTCAATGACAGCACCGTATCATGGCCCACCCACGCTGCCGTCTGACGGGTACAATTCAGTCGATGAGTCGTACCGTCAGTAGGTTGGCCGGGCGCGCATGCTCCGTGATTGGTTCCGGTCTGAGCGACTTCCGGCCGCGCAATGAGGCGTCGACGGTCACCCTGGAAACGCCAGGAAATCATAAACAGCGCACACGTCGTCGGCGATTTTTTTTCATTAACTGCCGCGCTAACGATAACTAAAACAAAAACTGAAAATAAACCACAGCCGGACGACAAGCGTGCACATGACATTGCAGATACTGTGTGTGTAGATGATGGCAAAGTCATTCGGGAAGTTGATTCCTAGACAAGGTGCATGAATATCGAAAAGAGCGATTTGATGTTCAGTTCAGTTCAGTTCAGTGATTTTTAGAGTGGCCTGAGTGATAAACATCACCACAAGGACCACTATAGTGTCAAATGTACAGTTAGATGACAATATCAGGATATGACTGCTGGAAGAGGCGCCGAAACAACGTCTGGCATTGGAATATGGCATTGTTAATAACAGTTAATGAAAAACTCATCGGCATAATAAGAAATGTGAAAAACAGTCAGAGACGTGACGTCAGTGTGGTGGGTGATGTCCAAGAAGTTCACGGTGGAAAGTGGAAAGGATTTGTGGAAGAGAGGAGTTTTGAGTCTGGAGTGAAAGAGTGATAAGACAACAGCAGGAACAACAAGAACCTCAACAGCAATAACGAATGTCAATAATAATAATGACAAGCAAAGAGGTGTCGTCCATCAGTGACACGATATGCCCATAGCCGCCGATAGCAGTTAACCGCTGAGAGACGGGCCGAAAAAATGAGAAGTCGAGTTCGGTCAAAGAAGTTAAAAATATTTTTAACTTCTTTGAGTTCGGTCCTTTCGGGTGATTAGGCAACACCAATGATTATAGCAAATGATAGGCAGCCTATGATTTTTCATTCGTGTTTAATAGTAACCACAGCTCTATTTGTCTTCGTTATGTAGATATCGACGACGCAAATCTTTAAGGTCAAGGCCGTTTCGGCCAGTTCCGGTTGTCATAGGGCCACGCTGACTGGTGGGTTCAACTTGCAGCATGGTGTTCCCTAATAGTGTTCCACAGTAACCATATGCCTAAAATGCACCGTTTATGCTCTAGGAGCATGGGAGAGACATGGGAGAAACAGACGGACGGACGGACGGACCGATCGCGGCATACAGTTACACCTTCGGTAGCTAGGACGGTAGCAACTTTATTTTCATCAGCAATTGATAGAAAAAAAAGAAAAACAAACCAAAATTAAACAATTAATAATAATAATAACTGTAAGAATAGTCGACTTTCTGCCAGTCTGCGTTGCTTGATGTTTACCATCGTCTCGTCATCGAGTCACTCCCAATATGACGTCATAGTGACGTCACGGTGACTCCGGGTATGACTCATAGCTATAAATAGCAGCAGGAGGCCTCCCTGGCCATCGCACTGCACTGCTGACATTAGCGTTAAGTCGTATGTCACTTAGCGTTAGCAACGGGTGGCGTCGGTATAATGGCGACCGGAATGGAGATGGCCGGAGAGAGGATCCGGTTTTGCAGCAATGGAGATCCGCAGGCTGTGCGTCCTAAATTTTTTCGATAGTCTCCGGACTTCTTGGTACAGGCCTGGCGGAGTACTCGACGGATGCTGAAAATGGTACCCGGTTACCATTTTCAGTATTTATTTTCTGGATTCAATTTTAGTGTACTTAGAGACATGCCTGATATTTTTATTTCGTTGATTTTTTGCTTATATAATAAACCATACAAAAGCTGTTTTGGTGTGTAATGTGAAATTAGGCGATTTTTTAAAAATTTGTTTATTACAAACCAAGTAATTAGAATATCATCGCAAACATTCTAACGTCTGTAATATGTGGACGTTTGAAAATTCGTCAGCAACGATAAATTTAATGAAATACAAACTCTTGAGCTATTTATTGTCATACTGGTATTTTTATATTTTGTTGGCCGCTAAAATGCGTCGATTTTTGTATTTTTTGCTGTGTTTTAGTTTAGTTTCTGATAAAAAATGTGAACACAACTACAGTTACAAAATACTGTTGGTTATTGAACGGTCAAGTCCGCAAAATGACGGTAAATATTTCAATATCGATAAGAGTTTGGTCGGTGTCATATATTCGGAATCGATTCGATAAGAATACGAGACTAAACTTTACGATAAGATACGGCATATTGACCCATCACTGCTAGAAACGTGAACTCGTTGGCGGGTCACATAGCGGAATTGCGGATTGAAGCGCCCGAAAGTGTAGAATCCGCACACCTCTTTACCGGAAGTAGCCTGTAAGATTGTCCCGTCAGTCAGTGCGCGGCGGGGAGTCACGTGGGACGGTCACGTGGCGTAATGCGACGTTAACTCGGCATCAATGGCGTGGTCGTCAACATTGATGGAGCGACGAGAAAGATTTGTGGTGCTACTTGAATGAGCGGCTCAGTCAGTGATTCATACGCTGACAATAAGGCTCTCCCCACACCTCATTCGTCATTGCACATTCACAAATACACGCTAGTGCAACGACCGGATCCCGACATTTTCCCTGCACGTATTCCAGGATGTGTCTCTTGGCCAGGGTTTTCCGAGTGAGGGGGTGGGGGAGGGGCGGTAGTACGTAGGCACACGAATACAAAAATGGAAACTTTTCCACTAATAAGTTTCGCTTATATTTTTTTTCGGTAGAATACAGAATCACATCCAGGTCGTTACGTAATATCTGTACATTTTCAATGAGCCAAAAAAATTGAAAAATACAGACAGGCATTTTGGTGTGGTTTTGGATGCACTGAGAGAAGATATTGTATAAAGCAGTCAAAATACGCGAACTTTTCATATGTAACTTCCCCAAGTTTGTCAATTCCATGTAAATTAAGAGCTCCTTTGAAACGTGGACCGCAGAGGAGCGCTTTTTACGACCATGCTGGCTATCATTACTTAAACGAAAAACGTGCAAATGATATCAGTTTCAGTTTACTTTAGGGTTACGCATAGGGATAGCAACAGGGTTAACTTATTTTTCCCCAGGGGAATATCTGGGGGCGTATGAGGGAAATGTTCCACACCCGCAATGACATTTGTGTGTTGCTGTGCTGGCCTAATGGTTTGCCGCCGAATGCAAAGACTATAGAGTGACTGGGTGAGTGGATGAGCAAGACATAAAATTCACACTCAACACGTAATAGGTCATTACAAATAGTACGGTGACAATCCGTTGCATTAATACTTACAAACACAGGTGTGATTCCATGCACTCTCGGGCCATCTAATGATTTTACTCTGCTCAACGGCTGGATTTGTTTGCATGGTATGTCAGACTAAGCCGGCTCCTAGGGCCTAGTCGGTTTTCGAACGCACTTTAAATCAATGCATTTTCATTTCATTTCATTTCATGCGTAGAATTTAGTTTAAAGCTTTAAATTATAAATGATACTGATAACTGAATTACCAGAATAACGTTTACTACTGGTAAAAACGTTAAATTCGATTCGTGACAAGTTCTGTGTATTTTCCGTCAAAACTTTCTTGATTTTCAATTTGCTCTTTCAGCGTATGCTCTTGAGTTGAACGCTAGCTGCTAGAATAGTCAGCGCTAAAGCAGAACTATTCGGTCTATCGAAGAACAAGAAACTCACCGGACCGTATAGAAGTCAGCGATTGAAACCGATGCCTCTTCGGTAAAAGTAATATTTCTCACACAGACATCCAGTATGTCTACTCCGTTGGAAGAAGTCTTCGTTGATTTCTCGTACGGTATCTCTTACGACCTCTGCTTGTTCGACCGAAAGCGATCCATCCATCGGACGCCGGGACTGCGGTAGCCGGTGAACAAAGCCGTGGCAACAAGGGTCGAACAATAGCACGGCTGGGCGGTCCACGTCTTGCGCATGACTGGGCGGTGGGGGAGAGGGTTTAAAAGCTGATTATCCATTACAGAATGGTACTTTATTTTATGGTCTGGATAGAAACGTTACGGCAGACAGCAAGATTATGTTCCTCCAGAACTTGTTGGAGTAACTGACAGATCGACAGCTTGTTAACCGAAATTTATTCAAAGAAATCTTTTCGAACAAATCCTAATCCTAATAATGTATATCATTTAGAGAAATTCGATCAGAATGTTTTGATTTACTGCAGCGCTAAATGTTAATTAAAGTTTTAATTTTAACTATAACACTTATTAAAACTTCTACAACTATAACTGAAAGTTATGCAGTTAAGGTTTTTCGTTTTACAGAAACTGCATCTATAAGCTTAATTCAATTTCATTAAACTAATTGTAACTATTAATAACGAAAAGTCAGCATGTATATACCTAATAAGACTGCACCTGCAAAACAAATAGGCCTACCTAAAACAGTACGAACACAAACTCTTGCCACAACCTAAACGAAATGTATCCCTCAGACAAAAACTGTTTCATTCTGATGGGAATTCTTCTCAGAAGTCGTTCCTAAATCGGTTCTCTCTCATCAGCGTATTTTATTCCTCTGTCAGCGACCATGTTATTTATTTGTTATGAATATCGTATAAGCACACAGTAAACTTAAGTAGGCCTAGTACATTAAAAACTCCATGATTGAAAGCATCCGAAACTGAGTTACTAAACCTATCTCACTCCAGATCACCATGTTCACTGCCGGCAGCTCACAAATAACATTGATGTCATCTTTATATAGATACATGTCTATGTTATACGACTGCAACGCCAACCTTCGATTAACGCCCCCAAGATCACGCAAAGGAACCTTAAAAAGTACACTGCAGAACTGTGCTGAACGGACTAGTTGGAGAACACATGCGTGAAAAATATACGTCATTTCTAGTCACAAATTAAACAATTCTGTTAACATTATTAAAAGTGAAAAAAACGCCTGACGACACGCCAGTTCGTACTCTTAAAGAATCAAAGAAAGACTGCCATAACGTCTCGTTTCGTCGTTAACTACTGGTCTGCATCGTTATCGCGCGTTAACACGTGTCGCATCAGTCATCTCGTGAAACAGATTGTAGTGTAAACGCGGCATGCATGACGCTGTTTGCTGTGTTTATGGCGTGCTGCCATTTGAACTTGCACACTCTACTTAAACTGGCAATCAATCAATCAATCAATCAATCAGTGTCTTTAGTTTAATACAAGTTGACATCCGCAGTTTAAAGAGTATCGATGTGTGCAGTGTGAGTCCGTTGAACAATACTAGAAGCAGTAAGAAATGGCTAAAATCGCTATCAGACAGATACACAATAATTACATAATAGCAAAAAACAGTTAACATCAACTGGCCATTTGCAGCCATGCTTGCATAAGTAAGTAAGTAAGTAAATTTGTAGAGCGCATCGTCCTCGTCCAGAAAGCTCTAATGCGCTGTACACGAGTAAGCTGAAAATAAAAACGTCTTCAGTGAACGCTTGAAGGAGTCTCTGCTGATGGGCCGGATCTCTCAGACTGTCTGATAACCACGCACGGCCGGCCACATATTTACTTATTTCATGATTTTCATTTTTTCAAGATAAACTTACAAACTCCTAGCAGGCTACGATAAGGTGTTGTAGCTGTTTTCGCCGACTTTGGCTTTGCTGGATTTCTCTGGTGTTTTCTAACTTCTTTCTTATACATTCTGTCTTGAGCGTAAGAATGACCAGTTAGTTAACAATTTGCAAACACTGAATCATACTGCGCTATTACTGACCACTTTCGACAAGAACTGAATACGTTCTTATCGCTAATTTTTTGGTTGGCCATAGTTCACCTTTAAATTTGTATATTTTACGGCCAAAAGGCGCTGCAGGATTAAACAGAGGGCGATATGGCGTAGCCTGTTGGTCATTTTGTCAATGTACTCAGTGACACGGCGCGTGGTAATATTGTTGTCGTCACACAGCGGCGCCTGCAGTCAGCACTTTGATCGTTCAGTTTCATTCATAAAACACAGTACAGTCGCGCACGTGCTTGTCGCTGTAATAGTCGTCATATTGCCGTCATCGTACGACTGCAAACCTGGTCCAATATCTGGAATATCGAGGAATCAGAGGGCGATCCGATTGTTATTGCGGCAGAAAGAGTGAAAAATGTGGCGTAAGACTAGCTTTGCCACATTTAACGAGAAAATAAGACCAACTGCTATGACATCGATGTCAGGTTTCCAACTGTTTTCTTCAATTACTATATACTGTCAGGTCGGGTCCACAAACATCCTAAAATGTTGTGAACTTCTGCTGCATACAAAAATACAAAACAGCACTATATAAAACTAAGTGAACGCATAGATGCTAATTGCTTTTTCCAGTTATGTGTGTCATAGAATAGTCTACATTAAATGAAAGATAGTTAAGTTTAGTTGAGTTATTATTTCATATTGTATTTTGTTGTTGCTACCATGTTTATGGTGAATTAAAGATTATCAATGGCATGGGGATGGCATACCACATCCACGTAGGTAGGTGTCGGCGGGAATTGACGAGGAAAAGATACCTCTCCTCTGCCGTTTGCCAACTTTCATCTCTCCAGCGTCCTTCTACTTTTGGGTCTTTTTCGTTACGCTCAAGTGACCCACAAATCCAGTTAAATGGGGATGTTGTAGTGCCGTATAGACTTTCCCTTTTATGCCCCACATTTACAATACAATACAAAAGTTACTTAGTGTACGCTAGTTACAAAAAAACTGTCCACTGGCGTCTTAGAGATCAATATTGACAATATATAGCACGTATCACTAAAAATAGGTCTAAAAACTTAACGCATAAGACAATGAAACAACTAAGTATTAAAATACAAGTTAAAAAGTGTGTCTTAAGATGACGCTTAAAACAGAGGTGTCAGCTGTCTGAGCTAATCTTAGACCTATAGCTACGTACAGACGTGTAGTCCTAATCCTGCATGTTCAGACCAACTGCTGCGCTCTGTTCACAAATTTAAACTAGGTCAGTGTGACCTAGTTTACTAAGTTTATAGGTCATGTTCTTCCAGCTGAGCGTCACTCTCCATGGGCTGCTTGTTGCTTTATGCACAATAAGCTAGTGGTTTTCAAACTGTGTCACTGTTAGCTATAGACCCCGAGTCTTCAGTACACGCAGGCCTGTGCGACTGAGATACGTGGTAGCAGGTGTTCTATACAGTGGACGTCTTTGATCAATAACGACATAGGAAGCACTGAACAAACTGTCGGATATTGCTTCTATAAACCTGCTAGCCAGGGGTCGATCAATTGTGGCATCCGGCCCCTAATATTTTCACCACGTGGTCATTCAGTTTTTATTACATTGGATCCTTGATCCGTATTTTAAGTTCATTCGCAGATTTCATTAGCATACAATAATTAGCATGCTATTTAGGAAGAAAACCTTTGAAAGTTGGTCTAGACTATGTATTGCCCTTCGCTAATATCTGCTGTGGACGGACGCCAATGCCTATATCAGTGGACAGTGGCCAATCAAAGACAAGTAACGTGGGGATTATGCTTTAATTACTATTAAATCGGGTTATATACTAGTAACTGTAATTGAATTTCAATTGGAGGGAAGGGTTAATGGAGGGAGGGTTAAATTTTCTGGGTGCAGTTTTTGTCGCTAAAAGTGCTGCTGAGAAAAGAAGCAGGTTTTCCGCACGTGGGTATTTTGAAAAATGCAAGTTTCGGCTTTAGGGAGCTTAGCCCCCTGAACTCCCGGCAAACTTGGGCAGGCCAGAGATTGTCTCTCACATCATGAATGCGGGTCGGTATACTTTACCACTGTTTCATACAGAATCAATAGCCAAGCCGTCGTGCATGGATACACTGTATCGATGACACAAGACAACAGCTTGTGCGATATAGCGACTGGCTAAGTATTTGAACACACATGCTTCTGAAATTACATCCAAAACAAAGCCGTAAGCACAACTGCGAATAGAAGTGAAGTAAAACTGCAATAAAACGAACCTTTTTTTATTGTAGTCTCTTTTATTAGAGACATCCGCACATCTGCAACAATTCTGTAAGAAAACTGCAATAAAAACAAATTTGCGGTCGTCGGACAATTTTATTTTATCACACTAGTCCGCACATCTAATACTATAACACGCCTACATGTAAACCTGCAATAAAACAAGTTGGTGGGGAGGGCCTTATGCTAATAAGCTATCATAATGAATCGGTAATCAAGCCAGCTGACTTTGCAAAGTCTATTAAAGATGTTTGCATCAGCTGACACAGAGATCGAAGTGCAGGTTGCTGATGTAAGTTCTTGTCGCCCACGGAAACCAGCTATCTGACAGAGCTCATACTCATAGCTTCAACTGCGATAGTCCAATCGTTATTTAATCAGCATGCTGTGTACTACTGATTAAATTATTCCGTTCCCATGACAACGGGTACCTGCTCTCGTTCAGTCATCACGCTCAGATGATCACATCAAACCGGAACCGGAAATGATTAGGATTGTCTGCGCCGACAATGACGTTGCTACCAGTAGCCTCGGGCAACGACCACCAGGTGGTGACAACATATCAATGCCACGCCCACTCAAGTGACCAGGTCGTTGCTATAGGTGGACAATGGGTGGACACGACGCGTGTGGTAGGATGGATATCAGTATTATTTCACGGACAGATTTTTAATTACAGTTATTGTAACTACTAGGCCTAATCATGTGCAGTTGTCGTGATGAAGGAACGGTGTATATTACATTATCTTACCGGAATCTTGCCGGGTCTTACCGGGTGAGGCCTCACCAGAGGGGGGGGGACTAGAGAATCACACACACTGTCGTAGTCTTGCAAAAGATCCATCCTTGTGAAGTGTCTCTAAATGTCTCTTGAAACTATTGACAGACGGTACCACAGATCTACTTCTGTAATGATGCCGGGTGATAACATGTGTTCTGGCAAAACGGGAATTTTTGTGCCCAGCAGAAGTCATGTTTTTGTGACGTTTCAAAACATTGTACTATGTCGGCTGCAAATATCGCCATAAGTCATAGGCCTATGCGATTTGCATATTTATATTCTACCCGATGACGAATGCATTAACGAGAGGAACACCCATACTGAAGGCGATGATTTGATTAATACTGCGCGACAACTGAGAAACAGTGCGATGAGATGTAGGCCTAAGGTAGTATTATTCACTAACAGGAAGTCGCATAGCTTATGAGATTTCGACTGATGCAAACATCATGATAATCTTGAACGACGTAACGACTGCTGACGCGCGCTATCTCTGCAGTAGCTGAGCTTATTGTTAGTCTTGCTCTTGTGCGGTAGACTAAGCTGGCTACCGTATTAAGCACATGAATATTTGCGTGTGATCGCATCGTACATGAAACGGCTGTTGTCAGCTGTGTACAGTATTATAGTGCTGCCACCTAACGAATGGCAATAAAGCAGTGAGTATTTTACTTTTCACACAATAAGACAAAAAAACTCAATGCTTCAAATCTGTGTCGTCTACGATGTTGTGGAATGTTACGTTTATACGCATGTCATTGTAGTATTATATCACGCGTTTGCCGTGATTGTACTATGCATAATAAATTAATTATAAATAATGAATAAATGAATCCACTTTCCGGTAGGACAGACAGACAGACGACTTTCTCCTGGCTATAGGCCTACCGTGCGTTGCATTACATGCAGTCGCACAGTTAAAACGAACAAAAATAAACAATGAGCCTAGACAGGTATGCATACGGACAGACAGACAAGACGCAAGTAAATTCTAGGTCATCCACAAGATATTGTTGACGAGTTTGGTGTTTTCCTGACAGCTAAACTGTTTGCTGATGATGTTAAAATATATGTTGTGATTGATGGTCCATCTAAAATTAATAGCTTACAGCTTGGGCTTGACAAGCTGCACT
>Ga0049105_1001482_pt1 | contig 10487 bp, 6 predicted proteins | sample WorMetvaBAHAMAS1_FD_61260 | JGI IMG/M metagenome (GOLD analysis project Ga0049105, IMG submission 61260) | Worm MetaG Olavius vacuus BAHAMAS.1 | ecosystem: Host-associated > Annelida > Digestive system > Unclassified | place: Germany: Marburg | collected 2013-04-09 | reverse complement strand
CCTCCGAGCGACGGCGTTCGAAGAAAAGCACCGCAGCAAAACATAATGGCCTTCCATGCATACGCATGAGCGGCCATAACAATAGACCATAATGGCATTCCGTTTGCTTCGATACATAGGTTTCTCGGCCATTGAAGTCGTCCAGGGACGTATAATATCTGAAAATAAGCATCAGAAATGCATGCAGTCAACACCTCTGTATATCTGCGTGCATGATTCATAACCTGGCTTTCGGCAGTCATCGATGTGGTTTGATGACGTGACGGAGTGACGGGCACACGCCAGCGCGAGACTTTACGTCACACGTTTGTGGATGGATCTTGTCGTCGAAAAGACCACGCATCGTCCGGAATAATCGCATTGGCCTGGAGTAGTTACACAACTCGACTCCACTGCCATCGCAGTCACTCGTATTATGTATACATTCAGCGAAGTGATGGATATGCGGCGGCTTTGCGGCGCCAGCTAATGGAATATCCATATCATATAGGGCAACAGGACTGAACGTCACTGTTCTCGAGGTGAAGTGACATCAGAATACAAGATACGTGTTAATGCGTCATTAATATCTTGTCGGACATGTAAAATACGCGTCTTTACAATAAATTTAACTGCCACGAAAATACACCGAGCGGTCTGGTGGGGGGGAGGGTTAAAATTTAAGAACAAGAAGCTCAGCCACAGCAGAGATAGCGCGCGTCGGCGGTCGTTACACTGTTCAAGGTCATTCAAGGTCAACGGTTTTGGTACCAATGGAAAGCCCATATGCGACTTCCTATTAGTGATTAATACTAAGTTACATCCTACCTCTCATAGTTTTCTAAGTTATTGCATATTATTGGTCAAATTTTCACTGTCGACAGAGGGAATTTCTCTTTATCGCACTTGTTCGAGATGAACCCCTAAACTCAGGAAAGCGATATTTGGTCCCCGAGAAATAGAGACAGCGCCCTATCGTACGGTGCAAATGCGTGTCGATATCTTGCATTGTTTAGGCGTGGATCACGAGTGTGACGGACAGACCGACGGACAGACAGACTGAACCACTGTTAGCAATAACGACGCGCGTCACAGACTAGTAATTTGGCGATACATGATAGATAAGTTGTACCTAAATATATTGCGAAAATGACACATGACAGTAAAGTGGGAGTTAAGGGAATTAAGTTAAGTTTGATTTCACTTCCTTGCTGACGTGGCCGCCCAAACCAGGTCTCATTTTAGATGACTGGAAAGTTTTTACTGTGGAGGTGCTTCAGGCACAAGCACGTAAGCACAAACTTGAACCCACCGGAATGATCTTTTGCGAAAGTTCCTTCTTGCGTATAGGAAGGTTTTCTTGCGGCAATTTTTGGTGTCTGTAGTCCATACACCATATTTTATTGCCAGAATTTGCAATATTGATATCAAATAAATGGTACTTTGAGTGACTATAAGTGACTCGATTCACACAGTTTGTGTCGCGGTTATGTATTTTGGCGTCGTTTTATGTCGGTCATGGTGATGTTCGATCACGCTGCGTACATTAAGACGAGGACGTTGTATGCAGACAATCTACGAGACTGATCGCACAGTCGAAAGGTGATCAGATGACTGATGGGATCACCTAAGCGAATGAACAGCAACGACAGCAAACGCTAAATTTCATGAATATTAACAGCCGTAGTGTCGGAAGATGTGCGACAACTGATTTCCATCTCTGATTGAACATCATACTGCTCGTGTATGTCCAGATGCTTTGCTGATGATCAATAACTGCATGCTTGTAGCCGGGGAGGGCCGTCTGGCAGCCTCAAATGGCAATGCAGCACTACTTTGCCATCTTTTATGATCGTTTCTAGTTTCTGACGTTTTGATAAGAAAGGTAAAAATACAGTTACGTGTTTCTGCTCTCGTGGTATGAAAAATTTTCGGTGTTGTGATAAGGATCGCTACTGTCACTATCGCGATATTTCCTGCTTTGCATTTTCTAATTCTTTCATTTTTTCTGATACTTTCTTTCCTGTATTTTCCAGTTTTACCCCCTAAAATTTTACTTTCCTGAATTTGCTAAAATCCCACCGGCCTGAACTGTGACCAAACACTGCAAGCGAGTGCTGGGTAAAACGATGATCCGATGATGTGAAAAACATGTAAATTACGACGGCTGTGGAAAATGTCGATCCGTGGTACGACAGGAGAATTTACACATGTTCAGGGTGGGCCAAACAACCGGACCATTTTATTTTTTTTAACTTATGTATATGACAACGTAGAAAGGCAATCAATATATAAAAATGTTCAACACTTTATCAGATAAAATGGTGTTATTGAATGTCGACACATCACTGATAGATCACCTTTCTGCGTCAATCACATACATGAGTTAAATGGTGGTGGTCTGGCGTAGTGGTAGCGCGTTGGTCTCGATCAACGAAGTTAATCTCGTCGGTCCCGCGGTTATTTAGTACTCGGATGGGTTACCGTGTCCGGCATCGATTCTCGGTGCCATACATTTTTCTCAGCATGTAACCAGCCACCAAGGCCAACTCAGCCTAGCCATCCCTTCGTGGGTAGGCGCAGTGAGGTACCAGCCAAAAGGCAGTGACGCCTTGCGGCTATGGAGTAAAGGCAGGTATGGTTCGTACATGTATGTAGGTGGCAGGTAAAACTGTGTGATCCCCTTGTTGACCCCTTGTTACACAAGGGCCATATGTGAGCGCTTTAGAGATAGGGCACTATAAAGCCTTCTTTACTTTACTTTTTACTTAAAAATTTTTGTAAAAAATGGCCCTGTTTTTATGGCACACCCGGTAGGCTACATACGGACATGAGATTCTGTCCGCCATAGCTGACTGGTTGTGTGGTCTCACTGAGCAAATACTCTCAAGCAGGTTCACAGTGACCACGTGACGTGACTGATGCGTGTTCTCTACATTAATCGTTGACAGCGGTCTGTTTGTCTCCGTCAGTCTGTGAGCGTGCGACCGCCTCTCTTCGCTGGTTTAGGTCGTCGCTAACTCACAGTTAGAGATTTATTGAATTAACACCGTTCTGTCTACGTGCCTGTTTGTTGGCATTGGCATTGGCTTTCCTAGAATATCCTGTTGTAAGCTACACCATGACGCAGAGTCGGTCTCTTCGCTATAGAAACTATTATTTCGCATGCATTTTGCAAATCAATTACCTACCGCCATTTCCGCCAAGAAAATGAACTTTTGAATTGCTTCAGAAAACAAAATAACACTTCTAACAATTTATCAATTCGTGAACTTCAGATCCTGGTACTCTGTAAAAGAACACCCGTTTTCCTTTCAGCACTGGTATTTAGGTTATTATTATAACCCCGACACTGAAGATGTAGGTGGCATTATGCAATGCTGCGATCCGTCCGTCTGTCGGTCCGTCTGTCTGTCTGTCCCATGCCCGTAAGGTTACTATAGAACACAAATAAAATAGCTATGCTGAAAGTCGAACCCATCGGTTAGCGTGGATCTAATCGCCCTATGATTACCGGAAGTGGTGGAAACAGCCTTGACCTTGAAAAATTTACGTCGTCAATATATCCATAAAACGAAGACAGATTACTATGGTTACTATTAAACACGAATAGGAAATCATACTCTGTCTATCATTTGCCATAATCATCGATATGGTCAGATCACCGGAAATGACCGAACTCGACTTTTCACCTCTTCGGTCCATCTATTAACGCTGAACTGCCATCGCCCGGGGGAGGGCATGTCGTGTCGCCGACCTTCTTACTTATTATTGACCATCTTAGTATACGTCTGTATCATGCGGAGATACAAGGACGTCTCGACTGTTTAGTTAGCTTGCACGTGCCCACATACACAGTTCCGCATGTGGGGTCAAAGTCCTGCTTCCACCGTACTCGACGAGACACTGGTCGACACGGATATATCACGTGATCAGCGGGCGTGTGAGATGAGCCACGCTGCAGTGACACATCCGCAGACAAACACATGAGACCGACGAGTAATTTCTTGATTACATCTCTCTTAGCACTGACTGTCAGCAGCCGCCATCAGCCATCATCATCAAATGACAGTGACTCCACTTTACAAGCCGGCCGCCTGGTTCACTGACCAAACTACATATCCGCCTGTCGCCTATTGCCGCATACCGGAAAAGATCATGCGAATGTTTGGCCTGTTTCATGTAGCCTATAATAAATTATCTTCCTGCTCTATCTAATGGTTACCAGTTTTAGGTCACAGTATTGTGTTATATATAGGCGTCATGCTAGTATCACCAAATGACGTTCATTATGATCTGATAAAGCGGATGCAGGCCTCTAGGAGCCTAGCGGCTTGACTAGCGTCCTGATGACCTGACTCTACTCCCTTGGCAAGAGGGAGGGGGGGGGAAGCCCATGACATGAGACATCACAGTGGTCAGTACGCTTGCTCAGTCACCTCCATGCCTCAGGTCATTCTGCTGCTGGCGCCGCAGAACACTTGTCTCCCTCAGAGTTTTCTTTTTGTGCCAATTTCTCTCAAAACTCTGGGGGCGATAGCTCTTTGCTCTCTGGATTTTCTCACTGATGTGGGTCGGCAGTTGAGTGCCGCTACCGGCGATGCTCGCGAGACGACATTCTTGTTTCAGAGCATCTCTGTCACTATGCAGCGGTTCAATGCGGTACTCATACATGAGTCTTTTGTCACCCGACGTGGAGCCGTACATCTAGCCATTCCAACACGTGTTTTTAGCTTCTGTTTTTAGCCCTTTGGCATTTTACACCACTGGGCAAAATATACTAATATACACATTTCTATGCCGCCATAAGGTAGTATCTACAGAGGCAATAACTGTCACAGAAAAGCGAAAAAGTAATGATAAATAAAACTAAAACAAACAAAAAAGACTGTCACAGATCGCAGGGGACGCTTTTCGTCCATCCTTTTCTTGTCTATCCTCTCCTTCCCAGTCTTCCGTTTGCTTAATCCTTTTCCTCTTATTCTATTTCCTCCTTTTTTCTCACAGATACTTCGTTTGCTTCTTTCCTTGTCCCTGAATTGGCTCCCATAAAGCCAATTATGGTGTTATGGGGTAGTGTAAGAAGCTTGCAATAAGCTTCTTTTTCAGAGGGGCCTGAGGGTAGCTCCACCAAAATTAAATTTGATAATTTTAAATGCAATAAGAACTCATCTCGTGAGTATAACTTTGGACTCATTCCTCGTCGCAAGGTATATTGGGGTTTTCTGGGAGACGCATAGCACATCCCACGTCCCAAAATCATTCTGGATACACGTCGTCACGCTGAGGTTCACGCTCTTTGGATCTGTCCGTGGACTGAGCTGGGTTAAGTCACATCTTGCAACAGTTTTATTGGTGATCGAGTCGCGTCTGGCCTGGAGTCTATAGACAGCATTATGAATTGATCCGTTTGCGATCAGCGTGATGATGTCCAGCATGCCAGGATAGTATGTCAGGAGGAACTGCATGGAAGGAAAGTACCAAATGTCCATAACAGAACACATTTGGAAAGAACGTCAGTCAGCCGCCGATTTACCACGTGTTGTCACAACTGACACATTGCGTCCTGTCTTAATTAGCCGTCTCAGCGCAGTCTGAGCACCACTTTTGATACGTCGGGGCATTGTACATGATTGTAGTCCTACATTAGTAGCTGCTTGGTGCGTGGGCGCTCGGTCTAGTATAGTATGCCTCCTTATGAACATTGTCGTTTTTGAGAAGGACGTAAAAAGAAAAGCAGCCGAACTCAGAAGAAGTGAACACTGCAGAGGCGAGAACGTAGACGTACCGGCAAATTTATGAAAACGAGTCGAGTCGCAAACGGCAAATGAGATTCAACTGGTCATGCAATGAGGTATGACGGTTTGGAAAAACTGGTAATTGCCGGCAAGATATATAACGGGAAAGAGCACGAAAGCTATGAAAAAGAGATATTTTGATAGTCTTGGTATACTTGCTGGTCGAAGAACATCACTCTAGTGCACGTGGTCAAGGCGATTGAAGACACACGGCGCTGGAGAAGCATGATTGCAGATGTTCAATCAATCAATCAATTTATTTGTCCATAAATGCAATAAACACTGGACCGGACACCAAGGGAGGATGCAACCTCCGCTAACAGGTGCCCATAAACTCGAAATACTGGCGGTCAACACAGCACCGTCTGGCAATTTATGTTGTCGTGGACGATCGACATGGCACCTTGAAGAAGAAGCTGCTAGAGCGAAGGGAGTTGAACTTGTACAACAGAAACTGTGCCGGCATTATGAACAGCATTTGCATCATACACAGTGGAGCTGACTCTATAATCGACTCAATTAGTGGATTAGTAGCCTACACAGTAAAAATACACGACATACGGTCACTCGTGCTTGAGTTAGTGAGTCAAATAATGAAGAACAATGTGATATTATTTTACTTTTTTATTATTGGCACATATCAATATGCCTGTTGATTATTGACAGGCGCAGACCTAATAGGCTACACAACACGCAATAGTTGTCAAAATACTGCAGTGCACAAGACTTTAGATGTTCAGAGTTCGAGTTTGGCATAAGGTGTTGGAAAGTAAAACAAACGTAGCCTATCATTGCTGACTGTGAGCCTCTTTATAGTGAAACATTGGCCGACGCCTATGCGCCATGAACAATGTAATGTTCCGTTGGATTAGGCTCGATAACCGTCTGGTTCTTTTCAGTCATGTATTAGGTTAGACTGCCGAGCGTGACATTGTGTAGAATATGGGCGGCGCAGCGGCTGAACACTCATCCGCTCGGACAGTGATGAACATTTGGCGCCGTCGCGGCGTTGCTCTGATGCTGATGTTGGCGTCCGAGCGCGCGTGGAAATGTATCGATGGCTTAATTCGTCCTGCACAGTAACTCAGCATCTTCCTCGCGCAGGAATGTGTCTAGATAGTCGGCGGTTACAGTCTGTCACTGTAAAGTGTACTAGCCTACATTGAACGCTTGAAACAGATAGGCAGTATAATCGCAAAAATGACTTCATCATGAACATTATGTTACGACAATTCCATATCTTACGCGGAGCACGAGAAGCCCGTATACGGAACAGACGACGGAAACCAATCTCTTAATGCCCTTCTTGGTACGGCGCGGCATATACTTGTACAATAGTCCAAAACACTCCACAACATTTGTCAAGGTTGGCACTTGGCAGCCAACACGTCGATGTAACATTTAATATCCTGTGTGTTTAAAAAAACACTCGTACCAACCTAAGTATAATAGATTACAGCAATATAAACCAATCGGATTAAACGGTAAACAGATTCATCTTACTGCGTGGCGTGGAGGTGGCGTGGGCGTGTAGGTGTGTGGGGGAGGCTATAATTAGACAGCTAGGGACAAAGTAGCCTAACCATTTTGTCACAGCATCATGGCAGCAGCGCTGACAACTGGTCATATTTTGTGACGCGTATCTCACATGATCCAGCAGTCAGCTGATCGATGACCCGCTGATGTCATTTATCAACATAAAATACACTGTGTCTCAAAAAACATCCTCAACATGTTTAGGACCCGGCTTATGGGGTGCTAAAATCTCCGGGGACCCCGTTCAGAGCGTGTGTTCGCAGGCGTTTTGGCGGTGCCACTACTTGCGAGCATTCCCAGGAGGAGTTGACACCGGGGCTCCTGGAATTAAAAGTGACTGGTGTATTTACGGCATCCGTGCCGTTTACGGCTTTTTAGCCGTTTGAGAGCCACACCAGTGGTGGTGGGCCCTCTAGCTACGGTTCCTCTCGGGGACCGTTTCCTTTATCGGCTGGAACTTTTTTCAGCTTAAATGTATTATCAGTTTGGGTACCTGGACACAACAGTGTCCCAGTTAATGTCAGTATGTTTTTACCACATCGATGATTATGTTACTCCACATTATGAGGGTTAGAGTTTTACTAGTTCATTTTGGTACCTGGACATAGTGTTGTCCTAGGTAATTAACACTATTTATTTTGCCACAATGCTGGCTGGTTACCGTACTAGGATTTTATATTGTGGAGGTTATGCATTCTTTCAAGTTCATAAGAACTTGAAATAGATTTACCTAACCTTTGGTTACGTCGGGGTTGCGCATTCGGCCGCAATTGATGGACGGCCTCAGCGCTGGACGTAGTCCACCCGAAGAAAAAGGTAAAAAGGTAAAGGTACCTGCTGTACGCATCGTTATCGCTATGTATATTACGAAGTGGTCGTTTAATGGTCGTGACTTATAAACACAAACTGATGCCTCGATTGGGTTTTCGACAGCGAATGAAGATAACAAGGGGAGGACAGACTTCATCTGGACGACAGTGTGATCTTGACATCAGAGATCACGATCCGAGCTGGGCAGCGTTTGAGTCCGCTGCGTCTAATCGTCGACTTTGTTTTCTCGGCGACCGACCAACCGTCAATAAATCACCATTATCGCCCTCGCCTCGCCGGTGTCGCAATCAGAAAATACAGCCGACACACGGCCGACCGGGGACCAGACTGGCAAGCAAGCGAGCAGCTGCGGCAGCTGGAAGTGAGGCTGAGTCGACTAGACTAGGCCTAATGGATGGACGTACGCAAACTGTCGCCGGGGCATGCATGTCAAGAGAGCGACTGCCACAGCCACAGAACTGCGTAGACAGTCTAAAGAGGGTTCACTTGGAAAAAGGGAACACCGAACTTCATCACTTTTCAATTAAATGAGTGACGCATTATAGCCAACTTTGTCTATGGCACCGTTCGCACGTATATCAAGGATAGACGATTGGGAACTAGCGTAAGAAAAAAACAATCGCATAATCCGCGAAGGCAGCCCGGTGGCTAGCGGCTACCAGGCAGCATGTCTGAAACTTATTAACTGATAGGTCTGTTTTAGCTGGACTTCTGATGACATGGGTGGCGTCAAGATGTTAAGACTTCTCTACACTGTGGGCGGGTGACGTGATCAGTCAATCAGTCAATCAGTCAATCTTTATTCGCCAATGCAGTTTCAAGTAAACAGCACCATGCACACAGTTCACGATCCTGAGTTCAGACACGCCGAATAAGCTACGTTGTGTGAGCACAGAGAGAACGGTGCTTGCTTGGCACGTTGGCGTGATACGTTGCCTGGCCGACCTGTTGTTGTAATGTAGGCTAATTGGACAACCTGACGTCGCTCGACAGCAGTATTATTTACACGTGTCGCTGCAGACACGTGGAACATGACTTACGCAATGGGCGAGTTTGTTACTTTAGAATGATAGTGTCCCATAAATAACATTCGTACCCAGGTCTGTTATCTATCCAGGTATACGTCTGATGGTAGGCCCACATGTAGGCCTAGTTCTGGATATAATAGCTTGCTAACAGGGACTTAACTATGGACGATGCAACGCGTGTAGTTGATGGTATTGACATTAATTATTAAAGAGGAGCAGAGGTCGTTACACGATGATATGCGACGCAGCGACGCCAGAAGTGAAGCTAGATTAATGTGTGTCGCCTCAGCGTGAGCGAACAGCTTAAAACTCCAACTGTTTACTGCATGAAGTCCACTCCACACTCTACTATTTCGACTTGTTGTTAGCGCGCGTCGGTACACCGTGCTACATTGCTAACGGCAGTTCTGTCCGTCCGTCCAGGCTAATAGGAATTAAAGTCGCATATCTTTCGATTGGTACCAAAATCGGTAACCTTGAATGACCTTGAACGGCCTATTAGCCCTAACGCCTAACGGCTGCGTAATTTCACCGAATTCGGTAGCTTTCTGGGCGGATCGGGATTACGTAAAAGTGGTTGAAGATACACCGACACTTTCTGCGGCAGAAATGTAGCCCAAAGAATGTTATTTTTAGCGACATATCAGTTATGGCAGGGGATCACCCTTAGCGACAGTGTTAAAGTAGAGGCACAGGCATCTCACTCTCAAAACAAAATAATCATCTGGGGATAAAAGAGGATTTACATAGGTTATTTGGACATATTAGGAGTGATGAGTTTCCTGATGAGTTTCTTGTTTGTGCGCTCACTCACTTATTTTGGATATATTTGCGCCCTCCAGAAGTTCAATTCTAACACTTTGGGGGAGGGGGAGGCGGTGACTTGGGGGAGGGGCGCCTTACCAGGGGTATTGGTAATTCTAAAACACTGCCTACAAGTTTTTACAGCCTTGCTTGATAAGGATTTCTGAAAAATTTCTGGCATTACATTGCACATTTTAAACCGTTGTCGTACTACAAACTTGAATGAGGAACCAAGTGTCTGTTTGTTTTGGATCAGCGGTATGGGCCTACGTCACTTGTACAGTTTAATAAGAGACTTTTGAAGACACTTTGGTTTGTGTAGGGCTGCGGCGCATAGTGACTGTTGCTTTTTTTGCGCCGTGTACAAATATTCTTTCTTACTTACTTACTTACAATTAAGAGTTACTTCCAGTATCAGTCGAGTACTCGAGTCATCGATAAGAAGCTCGACAGAGTACTCGAGCAATAAAAAGCTCGATTCACACAGCCCTAATTACTTACGACGTTGCTG
>Ga0049105_1001481_pt1 | contig 10487 bp, 5 predicted proteins | sample WorMetvaBAHAMAS1_FD_61260 | JGI IMG/M metagenome (GOLD analysis project Ga0049105, IMG submission 61260) | Worm MetaG Olavius vacuus BAHAMAS.1 | ecosystem: Host-associated > Annelida > Digestive system > Unclassified | place: Germany: Marburg | collected 2013-04-09 | reverse complement strand
AGATAGACCTATAATGTCCCTAAAATATTGTCTCCCAGTTCCAGTCTTCTACTTTTGGCGAAAACTGTAACGCACCCAGCAGCGCGGTCTCTCTGCGATAGCTGAGCATCTTGTTTGTTTTCGACGTGTAACTCACTACATGTCGTCATTAATATGTGTATAAACTGCAGTGTTAACAATTATTTGTCGTATTTACCGCGCTGCATGTAATGCAGGCGCGGTATAGCAATGAGAATTCTGTCCGTCTGTCCGTCCGACCGTCCGTCTGTCCGTCCGTCCGTCCGTCCGTCCGCACATGCGTGAATTGCGACAAAACGGAAGAAAGATCTGTACAGATTTTTACACCATACGAAAGATAATTTAGCCTAGTTTACTAAGAAGAAGAATGGTTGGTGGGGACGACCCCTTCTAACTGAAATTTTGGGTCAACCGGCCCCCGTTGGAGCAAAATCGCAGATTTCAAACCGATAATCGCTCGTAGCGCCTCAGCCGTAACACCTAGCGAAAAAAGTTCAATTAACGCTAATAGGAAGTCCAATACGTGCTTTAAAATGAGCCTAAGATAATCGTCGTACGTTGCCCCTAAGTCCCCCAAAGGGGGTCTCAAAAACGCAAAACGGCCGATTTCCGTTAAAAAATCGCACTTCTCTTGAATAAAGTCTGATACAAAGTTTCTTTGTGTGAAAACTGTCAGCACCAAAGTTGTAAGGCATTCATTGGCCTAACTAACCGTGCAAAATGATTGGTGGGGGGTGACCCCTTCTACCTGAAATTTTGGATCAAACTGACCGCGTTGGAGCGAAATCGCCGATTTTCGATATCTTTTCTCTTGTAGCGACTCAGCCCTAACACCTAACGAAAAAAGTTTAATTAACGTTAATAGTAAGTCTACTACGCGCTTTCCAATGACCCCAAGATGAACATTGTACGTTGTCCCTAAGCCCCAAAGGGTGGCTCGAAAACGCAAAGTGTCTGAAATTTGAACAATAAGTTGCGATAACTCCGAAACGGTACGAGATAGGATGTCAGTTAGGCTATTATTAATCACTAATAGGGAGTCGCATACGGGCTATCGATTAGTGCCGACCTCGATGACCTTGAATGACCTTGAACGCCGTAATAGCCTTTATTTTGCGTTTTATCACCGAATTCGACAGATATTCAGGCCGATATATCACAGTGGTTGAAGATAGATCTATGATGTCTGTAAAATATTGTCTCCCAGTTCCAGTCTTCTACTTTTGGCGAAAACTATAACGCACCCTGCAGCGCGGTCTCTCTGTGATAGCTGAGCATCTTGTATTAATCCGAAGTTGATATTTTGTGTTATTTGCTATATTTCTGCGCTTATTGGGCTACATTTTACTTATTTGTGCTATCTGCGCTATTACACGCTTTTGAATATTTTTGGCCAGGCGAGGTTTATAAGTTTGAACACCCAACTGTTCCAGAACTATCGTAGAAACATACGAAATTAGATGGTCTTCGACAATCAACCGTCGTCCGGTAGGCCATGCCTTTGCCGGAGCGCTCGATTTTTGAAGAAGTGATTTTTCACCATATTTGGTCTCGTCGTGACTTAACCTTTGAACTTTTGAGCTCAAAACAGTGTTGATTACATTACATTAGAAAACTATTTATAGTGGCCTAGGTTAGAGTAACTTCAAGGACCACTATGGCGACGTAGTTATAACACAATGTCTGGGTAATATCACGTACGCATGCACTCTCTCACAGACAGACGGACAACACAATGCCTCCTGCAGCTAATTGCCAGCGAAGGCATAAGATGCGGGGTAATCCCCAAGGGAAATCCATGTAATTGTGACAATAATAGAACACTATGTCAGAGCTTGACGGGCTGATGGGGGAGAGAAACTAGAGAGGTGGAGAGTGGAGACGCACTTGACGCTGGCTGCCAAGATGTATACCGAGTAAATGGGTCCCAGCTCTGAGTAGAGCTCATTTGACCGGTGAGTGCAGCAGGCCGAGGTCACTGTCCGCGAATTGCATGTCGGAAGCAAGCAATAGTAACTAGTTATCTGCATTCTGCAGCCTCCTGTGGGTTCTCGACCATGGATCAAAGCTGATCCACAGCTGCCTCTATTCCCGGATCTGCGGTGTCTAGCGAATTAACAGACATGAGCAAAACGAATTCTGCTATCTAAACAAACCAGAGTGACGCTAATCCTATTATAGTTATCTAAACCTAATTTTTTTTACTTAAATTTACTAATTTCAACACTACTAGAGCTTCTGAAAGTAATTTTATCTAATTATTTAACTGCTAGGACGGTTCTACAAATTCCTAGAACTATTCTGAGCACATACAATGACTCTACCATTACGTACGCTGCCTAATTTTTTTTAGTTCTACGATGGCTTAGAATTTACAAAGCTTTTAAATAATTAATTATAACTAATTATTATGATTCTAAAACTATTCCAAAAAATTTCTGAAATTATTCTTAGCACCCTACCATCTAAGACTTTCGCTACCGACTTATTTCAGTTCTGTCACGACTCGGAAAACTTTCTAAATTAATCCTGGAACAATTCTAGAGAATTCATCAGTAATTTAATTCTAGCTAGTTGTATTAGCGGCCCTAGAGTTACCATAAAATTTCTAAAATTATTTCTGCCTCTGTATAGGAATGTTCTACTAATTATTCCGACGATAAAATACTTCTCTACCTGCATAAAATAGAGCACGTCACTGCTTTTCTCTGTTATGGATCTTTCATGTATTAAAAAGCCGGTTTGAGACCACGTTTGGTCGCTTTTGGTCAGGTTTTACTTGTTGATGTTTTACTTCCTTTTTTTCTTTTAAGCTACTGTCGATGTGGAATCCGTCAACTCAAAAGTCCGCTATGTAAGCAAATGATTCAATTCTATAGCAGTTAAATTTTGTTCTTTTCCACGTAAAAGCGAACTGACGATGCAGTTCTGGCACTGGTTAGTGTATAGTGCATCATGGCGTGTGTCAGAGTTATGTACTGGACAGACTGGGGCAGACAGCCGTCGATCAAGCGAGCTAACATGGACAGTGGTCTACAGAGGCAGACGCTGGTGTCTAGTGGACTGTACTGGCCTAATGCACTCGCCATTGACTTTCAAGGTACGCGGCGACTAATGTAGCTTATCAGATGAGAACTGCTGCTTCTGCAGTTGATTGAATGAGTTTCATTACGGTAATAATTCACACATCATCATTGCGGTTTAACTAGCTTAATAAGTTAGCTGTATCTTTGTGCTGATAATGTAAACAGAATGTCTATAAAGATCTGGCCTTTGGCACAGTAATGCACATATGACTGGATGACACTGTGAACAGTGTTGATGCTTGTAACAGGCGTAATGTATGTTGATGTAGAGCAAAGGTTGAAAGCGAGCTCTACGTACTTACTTGTTTAAGGACTCAATGCCTTTGTCACATTACTGCTTGACTTATCGACTGAGTTACAATGTGACTGATGTAAGTGGGTGATGCTGAGTTTAAAGTGTCTGGAAAAGTCACGTGTAGACGCCAGTCCACTCGGGTCTTTACCTAGTGACTTCATGACTAATTCTGCCTGACAGAGAGAGCGATGTACTGGGGTGACGCTAAGTTGGGTCGTGTTGAGAAGTCACGTTTAGACGGCAGTGGAAGGCAAGTCCTCTACTCTCACGCTGGAGACCGCTACTTCAACATCGCACTCTCACCTCAGTACCTCTACGTCACTGACTGGACTGAACGGTCAGTCACATTCTGCTCGCGTTTAGTACCAAAATCATATCGTTAATTTGTCGTTCACAACCTATCAATTGTAGTCACTATTTGGCTAATGAAAATAATAATTCTTTCTCTCGAGTTGGTATAGGTAATGAAGGGTGTGTTTCAATATTCCCACTGCCTCCCGTTCACATTCCATATTTTTGTGATTAATTCCTATTCCCATATTATTCCCACGGGTTATCGCTGTTCCCTCCTATTCTCAATTCTGGTGAAGTGACGCATGCATATAACAATTTAACGAATTGTGTGTAATATTATTACTGTAGCCTATATTACTCGGTATCGCGGTAGCCTACATACCACAATATTATGTCGGCCATATTAGCTATAGTATTATGGACGATTTATTGTACTTTTTTGGTAATTTGCTACAGTGAACTATACTGAACTTGTTTGCTTTCTATATTTCTGCTTTGTTACGAATAAACTCCATATATAGGCTATAAGCTTAGATTTATACGTAAGTAAGTAAGATGGTTTCTAAACGGCGCTCTTAACCAAGTCGTCACAAAGCGCCGCAGTCGCAAACGTAGCCTACGCAGAACGCTGTATTCCGTAATATGGTCTACAGGAATTAATTTCGTGAGAATATGGGTTATTTACATTCCCAACTACGTTGTTTCAATTCATTTCCATTCCCACGACTGAGTTCAGTTTCGACTGATTCTTATGCGGTTCCGTGTCTGTACAGCGCTGTTCGCAAACTTGACCGTCACACGTTACAGATGTCAGACCAGCCTCCTGCGTTCTTTGGTCAACTCAGTGGCATTGTTTATTGCAAGAACAACGCATCGGCCACGTGTACGTTCACTCAGACACTGCGTGTTTCTTTTCACTCATAGAACCTGTTCAAATTACTTCTACGCTACACGTACGAGCCGACCCGACGGTCCGTCCGGTCGTCTCGTGTAGCGCGGCCTTGTTTCTACGCTTCGATCGCCTGTCTGAAATCTAACGTCAATATCGTATTCAGCGACTTCTATTTCTTTCTTATCCGTTTTCAGATCTGGCGGTAGATTTTAGCAGCTTTTTGCTAAGTCTTTCAAAGCTGTTCAAAAACTGCTGATTATAGTAGGCCTACTGTATATTTGCAGCATGCGCGTGACTTTTTAACTGTTTTTGTTCTCGCGTTTGTGGCATTTTGTGGAAGCAGTTCGATCTCAACCATTCTCACACTCATCAATCGTTAACCCTAGCGTAGTAGCCAACATGAAACAGAACAGAAAATTACGTTTAGTAAGTTGACTAAATTTTGGTTATGTGTTTTTGTGAATTACTAATAAGTATAGAACGTGTTGGTGATTGTCTTTGTAGCTACTCTGACGAGAATCTCCACAACGCCAAGTACCACAAGATCTACCACAACACCTACTACCACCTCCACTACTACTACCATCACCACTACTATTACTCCTGCTATTACTAGTAGGCCTAGTAGAACAAAGAGACCAAAGACAGTACCAACGTCTTCTACCAGTACCATTATCAACACCACAATCAAACCGTCATCATCATCATCATCATCATCAGCAGCAGCAGCAGCAATCAACAGCTACACTATAATGATGAACGGCTCAGCCGCTGGACCACAAGATCGCAGGTCTACAAGAGCTCAACGTCACGCAACTATATCAGGTACGCCACAGCCTACTCGTCTTCAGTCTACTAAGTAGCCTAATGATGTAGGCAACTGTATCAGGTACGCCACAGCCTACTCGTCTTCAGTCTACTAAGTAGCCTAATGATGTAGGCAACTATATCAGGTACGCCACAGCCTACTCGTCTTCAGTCTACTAAGTAGCCTAATGACGCCACAGCCTACTCGTCTTCAGTCTACTAAGTAGCCTAATGATGTAGGCTTGTTTTTCTTTAATTCTCTCTTTTTGTGTGTTCTCATGTACGATGTTCATATTAAATAAATAAAAATAAATACACTGAAAACTGTAGAGATGCAACTAAGCTTTATAAGCCTTTTCATAACAAGCAAGATGATCCTCGACGGCGGACCTTCGATCGTTATGCCTTCGAAGGGGAATGTTTCTGTGACCAGGAATCTCACCTTGAAAACGTCATCAATTCGTCTGCTGACTATAGTTTGTCTAAGTTTCTGCTCAGATCGTTTCATCGGTTCACAAGCTATCAGGTTCACATGGCCGTCGCTGTGCGACCCTTGACCTTTAACCCAACCAGTCAGCAGCAACCCGGTGTCAACGTCTTCGTTCTGCCAGCAGCCTAGACTACATTGTTCCAGGGACAAGAACCAAGTTTGGAGACCGAGCCTTCTCTGTTGCTGGTCCGATAGTATGGAAGTCTGCCTGAGTCTGTCAGATCAGCCGAGACTCTTGCTAGTTTTAAGCGCAAGCTGAAAACCTATCTGTTCAACATTTCGTTTTAACTGGCGTTTATCATTTATTAACATTGTAATGCCTAGCTGTTCCGTTTTCGTTGTAGGCTGGGCACTAAACTAACCACGTATTGTATTGTATGACCTTGAGCGAGACCAAGTGCACATTTGCCTTACGGCGGAGGTATACATTTTGACAGTAGGCCTATGGCGTCGTGACTCGCTTGTTCAGTGACTGACATTTAGCATCGTGAATGTTGACAGATCGAGCGTTAGTGACGATAACAGCACTCATTGTGGTCGGAGTCGTTGTCTTGGCAACGCTACTTGTCGCTGCAGCCATCATCATTGCTCGCAGAAAACGGTCTCAATCTCATCATCTATGAGTCTACACTCTCTTACACAGAATTTCTAACACATACACAATTACACATAAGTCAAATAGGATATGAGAAATGATTAACTGTTTGATTGTATTAGCCATGCACAGACACAGCTACGTATGACAGGAACAGCAAAACAGCGGCAGGCTGCTCTTACACCCGTCACAAAAAAATAAACGAAAAATGAACTTCTTATTTACATAGGCCTATCAGTACGACTACTTATTAATACTTTGTCAGGGGCGTACGTAGTATTGTTGATTGAAAGGCGCCAACTTGGCGTCCGGTCACTGGTCAAAGCTCAAAGGTAACAGCTTGTGAATATTATGACGACCTCTGTGTTAGTCACCATCGACGACATCTTCGTATGACTAGACACTGCATATCACCAGTGTTACATCCAGCAAGATGTTTCCCAGCAACGAGTATACCGCCATTGGGGACATGGCTCCCTCACCCTCCCCGTAAATACGCCCTTAATCTTTGTAGTTTGTTTTTGCACGTTGTAAAATGTTTCAGGTTAATTGACTACTGTGAATTATTTGTGGTTCAGGCGTGAATCGCCAGGTGTCACTATGAGCAGCCTACCGGCAGGTGGTAGTTTCAGTAACCCGGCGCTGTCTACGACGGACGCAGGTTCACGTCGTACGTTCAACACTTACGACTACGTCACAGCCACTGATCCACCGCCGTACATCACTGCTGCTGCTGCTGGAGCCAGCAGTGATGACAATGAGTACCTCAAACCATCACCATTCTCCGACTACTGGGACGACGACTATTATGAGACTGTCAAAATGATTGACAGCTCAGAGGACTGTACCGTCAAGTATGCCAACAACTACTAGCTAGCTACAGTAGCCAGCCGCCATGTATACACCTAGCTCTATACACCTAGCTGTAGTCTCTTCCTGCAAACAATCTGCATAACATCACTACATTATGATGTTTTCTCCATGTCTTGTTATATTATCAAGTATTGTTAATGACAACTACTACCACTCACACACACTGCAGATGTGTCTACTCGCACGAGACTTTCATTATTCAATCAGTTGAAATGTAGTGAGAACACTACATATATATTTACGTAGAGCGTTATAGCGAACCACTGCTCAGTGCGTCGTCGTCTCAGTTAGGCGACAGAACTCAACTGATGTTGAGTCAAGGATGAAATTGGCGTTTTGTGACGGATATGTTCGTCGAAGGACGAGTCTTGTCTACTGATCATTAAACTGACTGATATAATGTCTGAACTGCAGGGGGTTAACGTGACGCTGTGTTCAAAAGTAGTCAACCTCGTTTAATGTCTACTGTCAACGTCGTTCAGTGCTCAATTAACCATGTGTAGTGCACATGATGCTAGGCGCATCACAATGGCAAAACATGAAAAAAATGATTCTTAAAAACTGATTTTAAGTGTTACTATTCAGAGTGCGACTGGCCAGTCCCATGGTGCAAACTTTGCCAAGACAGGTGAATGCAGCGTCACTGTTTTTATCAAATGCAGTGCTAGACAACACACAGAATGGATATGGACTGATATTGCATGCTGTGTGATAAAACAATACAGAGTAACACGGGCTTTGTTGACGTCTTGACGGTCATTCATGGAAACAAACACGTGTAACACAGCGTTAATGAACTACTTGTTGATCTTCTTATGACCTGAATGTTGAACGTGTCACTAACAGGTGGTAGCGTTATGAGCTTGTGAAACACAGTCTGACAGTTTAGTGTCTACACAGCATATGTGACATGGCAGAGATGGTGCAACTAGTCCAAACACATTACACTTTAATTTATTTTTGTTTGTCTCAGGCAAAGCATACAGGTATTATATGTGGTGTGTTACCTGCGAGTGATTGTATGTCAGACACAGCAAACAACATACCTTCACACCACACACTGTGCGTCTTTGCCATCTTCTATGCTGACTTTTGAACATATAACTTATCTATTGCAACCATTATAAATGCAGTCAAGAGGCTAAATGTACGTATAGTTTTTCACTGCCCCCCCCCTGTACAACTTCATCAAGTTTCTAGCCATTACAGTCTGCCATTTCACTAAATCTACGTCTAGGGTTCACGTCAGACCTTTACAGTGAAGGAAATATTGCATTAGTAACAATCTCATCAATTTCTCATAATTCTACAATAAACAACAGCACAACATGCACTGTGAGTTAACAGTGAGTAGAGGGAGCTGTCACTAACTGTCACTTATCATCCAGTGGACCGTATTTCTCTTCCAAAGCCTTAATCTCTTCAACTGGTTTGCCATACTTCTTCTCGTATCTGTCTATGTACTCCAACTTGCGTTGATGCCGACGTGCAAAGTATTCAGGATACTGCGCTCTCTCCAGCGGATGCCACAAGTCCACCATCTGTCACACAGTTACAGCTGTCACTCAATCAAACTGCAACAAATTAGTTACACTTCTACCATTGTTATTAACAATTCAAACAGCCCACGGGCACTGAAGCTCAGCTGGCAGCACACGACCCAGTAAACTAAGTCTAGTTACACACTGCATAGAATGCCAGCACAGGCTAGCGATGAGAAAGGTGTTCATCCGGCAATCTGTCTTCTTGTCAAATGCGTGCATTGTGACAAAATGGGAGAAACATCTGTCAAGATTTTTATACCACATGAAAGATCATTTAGACAAGTTTTCTGAGAAGAAGAATGGTTGGTGGGGGCGACCCCTTCTACATGAAATTTTGGGTCAACCAGCCCCCATTGCAGCCATACTGTATGACGAAATGACCTCATAGTCGCATACGGGCTTTCGATTGATACCGTCCTTGATGACTTTGAATGGTGTAATAGCCCTTATTTTGCTTTTTTTCACCGAATTCTTTAGCTGTGCTGGCCAATTATGTCACAGTGGTTGAAGATAGACCTATAATAGTCTGCAGAATATTGTCTCCCAGTTCCAGTCTTCCACTTTGGCCAAAACTAACCCACCCTGCAGCGCTGTCTCTCTGCGATAGCTGAGCTACTTGTTTGTGGTTTGTGATAAGAGTTGGTGAATAGATCCATGTGTACAGGATTACAAGTGTGTGTGATGCAGGCACCCTGGTTAACACACAGACAGACACACAGAGACGACCTATGATTGGCGATACTACTAGCTCAGCCAGCTGAAGCCAATGAACACAACACGCGTTAACCACCATGGTACACAATGCACATACAACATTACCATCCTTCAGTTGTTTTCAGCAAAACATTACAGAGAAATCAGCACATTTTCTATTTACATCAAAGACATAAAAAGCATTTGTCAATATTCGTTGCAATGCGCAATAAATTAAGAAAAGTAATTACTGTTCACCGTTGTTTACACAGACACATTCACGTGTACGCTGCAGTAGCTCATAGGGTTGTGACTTGGGAAATTTTGGGCAGAAAATTTCCAGAAATTTATTCTAATCTTTCTGGAAATTTGTTAAAGAATTTTTCATTTTATACATTTTAATTATAATTGTATGTTTCCAAGTCCAGCATTGCAAAGTGATGCCGTGTAATAATCACGTTATTGACAAACAACTCTACAGATCTTCATGCCTTAACTCTATGCATTACAGTAAGAAATAAATAACCTGTTTTTAGCACGGCTTCCAGGAATATCAGAGAATTCAAACAACACTTAGACCTGGCTGAAAGTATGCAAAGAATATTTAAAACATAACGAAATAAGCTAAATTAATAACTGGACAGCCTGATTAACGAGAAACAGTTACTAAAAAACAATTCATGCAAATTGACCGCACACTGTGACGTTCATACAAATACTGTTACTTACTTACTTACAGCAGGCAAGTTCACTCACTCACTCTGTTATCTATCACCTCCAGTTCAATCAATCAATCAATCAATCAATTTATTTGCACAGTAACCAGAATTTACACAATAAAGCGCGTACAAGCCGGACAACAAGGCCACATTAGCGGCACTAACAGGTGCCCTATTTAAG
>Ga0049105_1001480_pt1 | contig 10489 bp, 7 predicted proteins | sample WorMetvaBAHAMAS1_FD_61260 | JGI IMG/M metagenome (GOLD analysis project Ga0049105, IMG submission 61260) | Worm MetaG Olavius vacuus BAHAMAS.1 | ecosystem: Host-associated > Annelida > Digestive system > Unclassified | place: Germany: Marburg | collected 2013-04-09 | reverse complement strand
ACCTTGAACGACGTAATGGCCGTTATATTGCGTTATTTCACTGAATTTGGTAAACACATGCGTTCCAACACATAACCGCGTTGATCTGTGGCGGAATTTATGCACGAGTCTATTGTATTTGTAGTACGTTCACGATGTCGTCGTAATAAAAGTTCACGTTCGCTATCTCATCTCTTGATGAGTTTCTTGTTATATGGACTTGAGGCTTGTCCGATGAAAAAGAATCACTTAAATTCTCTGGATTTCGCCGTGAATAGGTTCTTTATAAAGTTGTTCCGGACAGGCGATATCAATATTGTTAAGTCTTGCCAATCATTTCTCTTTTAACCTGCCCAGTGCTTCTTAAAAGCAGTGCTGAAAAATTCGACATTAAATATAATAACAAAGTGCGTCCGTCGTGCTCAATTGGTGTACTTTATGACATTTCTTGGGAGAGAATCTGTTGATGGCTAATCAACCACTTTTACGTAATCGGCCCCGATAGCTATACCGAATTCGGCAAAATAACGCGAAAAGGGCCATTACGCCGTTCAAGGTCATTCTATGTCACCGATCTTTGTAACCAATCGAAAGCCCACTGCAACTTTCTACTAGTGATTAATATGAACTTACCTCCTATCTTGCACCATTTCCAAGTTATGACGGATTATTGGTCACTTTTTTGCTAGCGACAGGGGGAGGGGGGTCGCTTCACTTTAACCCCCTCGCTGGCGGTAATCCCCTGCGAATATCGCCATAAATGATATATCGCTAAACAATAGATTCTTTTGGCTACATTTCACTCACAGAAAGTATCGGTGCATCTTTAACCACGTTTCAACCACGTTTACGTAATGGGCCCAGAAAGCTACCGAATTCGGTGAAATAACGCAAAATACGGCCATTACGCCGTTCAGTGTCATTCAAGGTCACCGATTTTGGTACTAATCGAAAGCCCATATACGACTTCCTATTAGTGAATAATACTAACTTACCTCCTATCTTGAACCGTTTCCAAATTATTGTCGATTATTGGTCAAATTTTCGCTAGCGACTTCAACGCCCTCGCTGGAGGTGATCCCCTGCGAATATCCGGATAAACTTTACCTCTTCAGAAACTAGAATGATTGTTCTACCTGACACTGAAGACCGCCCGATCGTATGTTCATTCGTCTGGACAAAACACCGGAACGTGACGGACGGACGGACGGACGGACAGACAGGCAGACAGACAGACAGCCTGTAGCTATTACAGAGATCTGAATTGCGAGCATTGCGGACGCGCTGTAGAATCATGCAGACTTGTTACGCCAAATGGTTAAGTACTTGTAGTGGATATTCTGATTGTAATGTTATAGTTTGTGTGTGTAGAGTGGAACTGTCATTATTTTTTTTCATTTGTCGTAGTCTTGCTTGTTCCTGTTTTGTTTGCCTGTGCTACCATAATTAATATTATGTAGTGAATAAAGATGTATACATAGCCCTACAGTGTAGCTGTCTAACTGTTGATACAAGCGACTCTTTACATGAACGGAAGAACTCCGAAATCATCTACATACATGCAATATCCCGGAATCAAAATGCTCAACGGCGTTTATGACCAATTACGTCCAAATAACGTGAGCATTGGCTTAAATTGAGGTTTTCATTACTCATTATGTTTTTAATTTCTACGCTACTGTCGGTACATAGGCTTATTAGACCTCTAAACTACATTGTGTTTGGTTTATCGCTTAAAAACAACAAACATTCTGTGCCAAAGTTAGAAACACTAACTTTAACTGACATGACATGTGTGTTAGGTTTTGGTGCCGTGTAAGTGGAATTTTCTGTTCCCTTCGGTTACCTGTATCGTCTACTCTGTTGTTGCACTAATGTTTCACTGACTTTATTGTGTGACGATGCGAAGTTCAAATAAATAAATAAATGATGGCAAAAAGTGCCACAATTACAACACACACTGCTAATTTACAGGGTTCTTAATATCGCTGTATTTGTATTGCTACCAACAGTATCGGCAATACTTTTTGAGTATTGGCGCGTGTATCTCTCTCTAAACTATAGAGATTTTGTCATTTTCTCCACAACAGTCATTCCATTAACTTTATTAATAGAACACAGCGGAAAAAATGAACGTTGCTGAATGTAATAAACAGTAAAAAGTATTGTCATAAAAGTAATGGTATTGGTATCGGCAATACTTTTTGCCAAAATATTGTTATTGGTAGTGACAATACTTGTCACAAGTATTGTTAACATCCCTGATAATTCATCAATTAGAAAAAAAAGATTTACACACGGACATATATGAATGAACTGAAACAGACAGTGCTCAATAACTACAAGTGATAGGCCTAAATCGGTTCATGTCTTTTCGCTGCCGTAAACGCTTGAATGCTGCAGTCTTCCGGTTGAGCAGGCAAACTGAAACTGTTCCAGCATTGTAGGCCTACGACCCTGAAAGCAAATAAATGTTTTTTGTACATTCAAGCGTGACAGTGGCATCAAAGTTTGAAATTATGTCCACGTGTAAAACTGTTAGTACTGCTAATAGCAAAGTTTGTAAGTAAGTGTAGTTTCTGTTGTAACAGTAGAAGTCCCCAAACTTTGCTAATGCCATTATTTCAAAGTTGTCGTCCAAAAATATCGTTTTATTTGTAAGATTGCTCTATTTTATAGCTTGAGTCAATTTTGCAAGTGACAAGACACAGCGCCATTAACAGTGAAAACGCGCGTGATGCTGTACTCGGAGAACAAAGATGACCGCTGTGGTGATTGTTTGACCACACTGTGTGGTGACCGTGTCGCGCTTTGACCGACCTCTGCTCGTCGTCTGAGTAGAAGACGACTCGCTCTCCCTCGCATGTCGCAACCCCGTTGTCTTCTCTCTCTCGGCCGTGCATTGTTGGGCCACGCGACCGCCTGATTTCACCCTTGTCCGTTCTGTAATTGTTCCATTATCGCGGTCGCACCTGCCCATTGTGGCGGAAAACTTGCATCACGCGTCTGTGGATGCTGACGTCACCGGTCCACAACAACTTGATGCACGCTTAGGCCTAGGCAGCGGCGTCACCAATAACAGAAGAAGGGGCACTGAAACTGTACATACTTTCTAAAAAAGGGAATGCACAATAGATCTTTTATTGTTAAGACTGCTGACTTGAATAACGACATTTTCTGATAAGAGCGCCGCCTATAGTTCATAACTTTTAAGCATTAACCTCAGTTTAGTTTATCAATTTATTTTCTAGGAATAAATGATGATGATGATGATGATGATCCTGCAGTTTAAAAAGATTGTCACTGAGCGTATGGTTACGATCAGACTCAGAGATATTTAGCAGATTCTAGTCATCGCAGAGAAAGAAATGTCGAATCTACTGCAATGCAGATACGCTGACGTTGCATTGTCAGCGATGAATTACATAATCGATTGGAACGCTATTGTTCTGCAGTAGCATGTTGCTGGCGCTATCAGTGTCGCTATATAACGGGCCTATGCAGCATTGATTGTGTTCATGAAATAGCCGAGCTGGCAGGCTATCGAACTTTGCTCGTTTTCTGTTACTAGTTAGTGTTTCCTCGCTACTGTGCTGCTAAAATTGTTCAGCTCTATGCTAGCGCGGGTCGACGTTTGCAAGTTGCACGGTGCTCTGCGGGGAGACTATAAACGTTAACACGCCGAGAAGTGGAGCTAATTGGCATCGGCTTTGTGGTGGTGACTGCGTGAGTGCATGACGGATGACCAGCGAAGAGTTCATCCTTGGACACTCGAGAGCACGCTGTTGTACGGACACTGGCACGAGTCGTCGGGACGAATGCTTCGGTGACACGGACTAATGGCCGATAAGAACTTCTATTCACGGAATATTTGCCATATACCACGCGCACACATCGCCACTCAACAACTCCTGAAGGAGATTTTTGTTGTTGTCGTCTGGGCCATCAATGTAGCAGTGGAGTGTTCAGATTCATATCTAGAGTGATAGTGCCATACGTGTAAGGTTTATGCATAGGCCTATACAGCGACTTGAGAAAATAAAAAAAATATTCACGATTAATGTCAGAACACATTACAAAAAAGTTTGAATATGCAATATTTCACTCTGAACAGCTAAATTCATGTAGCTTATTACTGCGAACACCTTGCAAATGAACAATATTCAGCGCCTGTGTATAGTTTTGTATATGTGGCGCTATGCTATTATTTGGACCTGTTATTATAACAGACTTAGATCATAACTCGACAGAACTTCACACAAACAACAAGTACAGAGACCGCGAAAAACAGCCCAATCATGCAACAGCGCTGCGATCTGATCAGTTATAGGTACATCAGTCACCCAATTGCGTTAACTCAGTTTAAGTCACTTCTTTACTTAGCCTAAATCAATTTTGTACACTTTGTATACTTTACACATTTATATGACGTTATAAAGGTTTAATTATTTCAGCTCGAAACGAACGTGATTGTACTGAAATAAATGGTATAAATTTATGCGCGCACTCAGGAGAGGTCGCACAGCATATTTCTGAAAGAAGAATGTATGTGGAAGAGGAGATGGCGATGACCCGGGTGCTGACCACGGCGACTGCAGTGGCAGGCAGATCTCTGCCGCGGTCGAGACGCGTGTCGCAGAATGAAATTGTTTCCGATTACAGAAAATTACACGCGCACAATTAGACGGACACCGCTCCATTAGGCTGTCAAGCGACGTGGCGTGGAGTGTGCGCTGGAAGGTGGAGCGGCTGCTGACGCTGCCCGCTGCAGTGACGCTCCGGCTCACGCCATCCAACTGGAAACTCGCCCCAGCAGCCGACCGGAAGCGCTCGCCGTCACGTGACTTCCGGGATTCGTGCTTGTCATGAGATGGCAGCAGCGGCGTACTGTTTCTCGTGGCTCGCCTGATATACGACATAATGTCGTCAAGAGATCAATGAACGGTAATAAGCATGCACAGATTCACGACAGTATTAATATCAGTTAATATCACTAGATATCGTTAGTTATCTCGGTAGTTTCTAACCTTTTTCGGTTTCCGCAGCCTTTAACTGATTCAGGAAACCCTAAAGCAAACTGCATGGTCTTCGACGGAGAATCGTCGATTGGCACATACCTCCGCCGGAAAAGTGCATTTTCAGAAACTATTGCCCGTGACCTTGACCTTTGAATCCACGACCTTGAAAATGTCATCAGCGTCATGTAGATGTTGTAACAAATCAGTTTGATAAATTTCATTAAAGTACGTATGTTCATTCATTCAGGATGCCTCCAAAAGTGCTCATTTGACTATATGTGGTTGGCTATGAGTTTGACTTTCAACATATTGGCATCAAAATCTCAATCACTCATTCTTTGTGACCAACAGCACCGAAGTTATAAATTTTGTAAAATTCCCAGAAGCGGTTTATAAGATATCGTGTTTACAAACTTTTGATATGATAAATAACGCACGCACGAACAGCACAATATGTAACTGGCTAGCTGGTAACAATTGCAGGATCACTGAGTACGTTGGGCAGTGAAACTGGATTCATCATTATTATTATCATCATCATCGCGAAGCTCTTGTGGACCGTTGCGTCACTCCACTCTGGCCACGGTGGATACAGGCGTCCCAGTAGTTACGAGGTGACATTCCGACGTCAGTTCAGATTTGGGACAGCACCAGGTCTTTCGTGGTTGACCAGGAATTCGTCGCCATCTGACGTCGGGCTTAGGACCAGTGGAGTCCGTCTGCATCCATAAGGCTTGATGTGCAGGGACATTTGGATTGAGTCGAGCAACATGACCAAACAGTAACGCCCTCCGCTTGGACAGGACATCTTACAATGGCGTCAAGCCTGTTGTCGCAAGGATTGCCTCATTGGTGATGTGATCCCGCCAAATAGTGTTCAGGAGTTGTCGTAGGCAGCTGGATGGAAAACAGATTTTCAGGTTCTCGACAATATTTGGCTGAAAGCAACAAGACGATTTGCGCTGATTTGAATAACGAGCATACTATGTGCTGACTGATTAGTGTATGTGATTTTGGCACCATGCGGCATTTATGAGAAATACGAAGGTATACATATCGACATTTATTGGGGTTGGGAGTATACACCACCTCACTTTTGAAGGGTTATCAAATTTTTCCCGAATATGTGTTTAACAGTTTGTTGCAAATGTCGCAAAATGGGATTTAACAGCTAACTGCACCAAATTCAATCTCAGCCGGGTCTCCGCCCCATAAACCCCACTTGGAGAGCTTACAGCGCTCAGACTCCTAGCTGATTTGGGGCCGCTACACACGGTGGATGGGGGAAAAGAGGAAATAAAGGTACCTTTTGGCCCAAAGTGACCCAAGTGAGTGAATGGGGTTACTTACTCAGCATGGTTTGAAGATAAGACAATTGTTGAGCTTACGAAGAAACTTGTTGGTCTGCGCCTTGCAGATAATTGGCACGCGTGATGGAGCCTTCAATAGCTGCTTGTTGATGTAGCGCGGCGGATGATGGAACAGCAACAGCAGCGCAATACCGCGCACAGCAGCACAAGACAACGTGAGCGTGAACGGCTGCAATTAATTCATCAATAGACAAGACCGGATTGTGCCGGTGCGCAGGAGTTCGACTGCGTGGCGAGTTGCATTCGAGACTGGTCGGCGTCGATAGCTGGCGTCTTTTGTCGCGTGTCGACGTGCTTGGCGTTGCGTCTTCAATGCCGTGGTGCACTGCGCGCTGCTGCTGCAACAGGCCACGATGATGACGATGACGTCACGTCACGCGTGTCATACGTCACCGGACTGACCCGCCACTTGAACTGCTTCGTCCGTGTTATCGATCGTCTGAATATAATTGCACAAAACATACGCTCACGCAAACCAGTTTTCGCTGTTATTTACAGTTAACACTTTACTCGGTGTTTTGTTATTCAAATACTTAATATGTCGAATCGCGTGCTTATCGAGAAATCTCTATCTTCGTCATGAAAACAGCATTCCAAAATGGCTTCGTGTGTGTATTTGGTTTTTAAAGCAACTGTTCTGTCCCAGACCTCCATCAGGGCTCTGCCACTAAACCCTGCTGCGGACTTCCGTCCTCCAAGAGTTGTCCCCTATAGAAAATTTTGGCTACATCCCTGTTTCCGACAATCGTTTTTTATTGGCGTTAAAATAATTTAGGAGCCGGAACGGCACTGGAGGTCGCCTCTGCATGCAGACTTTAGGTTGCAGGATTAAGGTAATCTACTCTTTATAGGCTTCAACTATAACTACATGTAAGTATGTTATAATTCTACAGCTAACTCATCCTGACACTTTATAAAATGCTCGCCCTGTGCTCTTAGTTTGTATTTCTGCCTTGGCACTCGGAGCTTGGCTCCGACCCGCTGGTGCGCTTCCCCAGCTGTTATAACATAACTGTTGTCTCAACGCTTCGGGTCTCTTATCACATTCGACCCATGTCTGATCGCCTTTAACCGAATAGTTACGTATGTTTACATGGTTCAGGAGGATAGAATATGACATGTTTCAATCAGTGTTTATAATAGACCGATGCGGCATATTCTTGTATTCAACTGTTATTATCTTTATTTGTTTTATGTTGTGCTGGAAATAAAATATGATGATGATAGTGCCTACAGGTACAGACAGTGAGAGTTCTGTTGCTGCATCAGAGTGTAACGTAATCATTATCTTATGTATATCACTGACCCATGTCTGATGAGTCTTGGACATGATAGAATGTTTCCATCATCATCATCATCATCATCATCTTTATTAAAAGTTGTCATAATGCAACTCTTATACACAAATCGATAACAGTCTGTATACAACATACGTATCATAAAATTATTACTGAATTAACTGAAAAGCTTGTTACGTTTGTCAACAATTTGTCTGACGTAGCGCCTTGCTCTGAGATAGTGTTGATCTGTTTTATGAGGGAGCAGCGATGATAAAAGTCGCAGACTTTGCCATTTGTTCAGTCGCTTCGCTGTAAGGCGGTAGTCTTCCATTCACCAGACCAGCAGAAAGCATTGCCGTCTCACAGATGATGGAAGATAAAAAAACTCGGCGCAGCATCAGTTGACTGCCATCATATGGCAGATGAGGAGGCTGGTGATGGTCTTCGAGCATCAACCAATCGTGTGCCGGCGCCATGCCTAGACGGCCGGCGATTGGCTGACGACGACGATAGCCGGGAGTTGACAGTTCCGGGAGCGGGCGCCGCTCCGACCACGTGACCGCCAACGGGCGTCGCCAAATTACAACGAGTCACGAACGCCGGCGACGTCGCGTATAATTTGCCTGGCCCAGATGGATAGATAGTCGAGCGAGGATTTGCCAAAATTACTGCGCCTAATCACCATCATCATCAACTGGACTCGACAGCGAGCAGCAGCAGCAGCAGCTGGCATCATCGCTCGGCGTTGACGACAACAAGCTGCCAAGAGTCGATTGCGGCGACCGGGACAACGCTGCAGTAATTGTCGACCTGCAATACACACGGTAAAAGCGGCTCTTATCTGTTATGAAATTTACGATTATTATTTTGACGCCGTCGACGCTCGGCAACTCGACGAACGAGACACAATTATATACGCAGGCGCTGTAGCTGCAATGTGCACTGAAAATGTGCCTGCATCTCGACAAGGCATAGTCATATGCTGTATATATGCATAACATATAATTACTGCAATGCCAACAGATATTTACCGATAAGTGGATCGCAATAGTTCTGCGCAAACCAAACTGACATTCACATATTAAGCTATAAGGCTTATGATACTGCTCGACTGACAGTAACAGCAGTTAGGCCTAGGCCTGTTCCGCTAAATGAGGGATTTTTAATATGGGGCGCCTCCATCTCCAGAGATGTAGAAAGAAGTTTTTTTTCTAATTAAAGTAGTAAGCAATATGGAACAATTAGCATTTTTTCCTTTAAAAGTAATCAGTCGTTCGACAGAAATCACTTGAGTATAAATGTGCAGTTTAGACATGCAGGATGCGCGATGGTTTCATGGGTTAGTTGAATTGAGATGCAGGAATCACCGCATTAAATCAACGCAGTCATGCTAAAACAGTCCTAGCACTAATGAGGTGACAGCAAGACACCAGTGTGTGATTGTAATCATCTTTTTAGTCGTTTTTGGCAAATTTAAGACTCGTCTGACTTTTCGCATTTGACGAATCATTTTCGCCGTGTTGCTCTTTTTTGGCCTTGCGGATTTAATCGCTGAAATATCTGGCTATTCATCGAGTTTATCAGCCCCACGAAAATTAGCAGGGAGAGGTGGACAGTTACTCTGTTAAGCTTAGCCAATACACTTGCATTGTATAAGAAAGACTAAGTAAACTAGTTATGACTGTTCGGTTTAGTCGAGATCTGTACGCCGGTATGCACTTCCATTAAAATATGGAGAAGGACAAGTCATCACGCTGTCACAGATATGCTGATACGGAGTGTGGGTTGGGGTAGAGGAGGGGAAGTTGGGGAAGATGCCATACTACTCGTGCTATAGCACGTATAGCGTGGCATCTTCCCGAATGCATTGCGAGGGAAGAGTGTATATAGGCCTATTGTAACTTTTGTGATATTATTTTATTGAACTGCCATATATGAATGAATTTAAACTCACAATTTCAAGACAGAATACACGAAAACACACACGCACACAAGCGGCATTAACTTTAAATATACAAAAGTGCCAAAAATCTCAAAAACAATAGATCGAATATTTTTAGTATTTCTGTCATCAACGTTGGTATGATCATTGAGGCACGTTTCCACCTTAAGTTTTCACATTCGTTTTTCTGGACTTTCACACCTCGTTAAAGCTATTAACCAAAACTGCCTTTGTTCTGGAGCTGGAAAAGGAGGGGGCCAGAAAGAGATGAAAATCGACAATGAGTGGAGCAGTATTCTCGCTTCCAATTCCTGGCGACGCCACTGGGCATTAATGTATTTCGTGTTCGACATGTCCTGCTGCAAGTCATCTCATTAACGAAGCTGAAGATCACTGGGTTACGATAGACAAATGACAAATATTTCAGAAACGGTACAAAGCACAAACATAATGAATTTCTATCAAGCATTAATAGCCGAAAAGTCAGTCTCCTGCTTTCCAGATTTAAACAAAACCTCATTCAAAATTTTATGACGTCAGTTTAACATACTAAATATATACCGAGTATGCCAAAACGGACCATTTTAAATGTATGTAAGTTGTGTACCGTATATGATGACACAGAAAGGCGATCCATGCATTAAAACGTTTTGTACATTATTTATTTATGTATTTATTTGTTGGTCAGTAGAACATGAGTTACATGTACAGACAAGAAACTCATCAGGAGATGAGATAGCGAACGTGAACTTTCTGTACGACGACATCACACACGTACTATATACAAAATACAATAGACTCGTGCATTCCGCCACAGATCGACGCGGCGGTTATGTGTGGAACGCATGTTTACCAAATTCAGTGAAATAACGCAATGTAACGGCCATTACGCCGTTCAAG
>Ga0049105_1001479_pt1 | contig 10489 bp, 8 predicted proteins | sample WorMetvaBAHAMAS1_FD_61260 | JGI IMG/M metagenome (GOLD analysis project Ga0049105, IMG submission 61260) | Worm MetaG Olavius vacuus BAHAMAS.1 | ecosystem: Host-associated > Annelida > Digestive system > Unclassified | place: Germany: Marburg | collected 2013-04-09 | reverse complement strand
GTCACTCGTGGTCTTCAGACAGTGCCTTAAGACATTTCTGTTCTCGCGCTCATACCCTGACATTGTCACTTAACCTATAAACTATGTATTCGTCTTCTATACCTGTGTGGACCTAGCAATAACTTCGTTATTCAGGCCACTTTAAAAATATTGAAGACGATGATGATGATGGTGAGTCTTCCGTGCAGAACACGTAAAGTTGTTGATTGTGTTTTCAGAGAAATCAGCGAAACGCAGACTGCGATGAAGTCGGTGGAGGACTCTAAGTCACAGCTGTTGATAGCCACGAATGAACTGCAGACGAAGCTTGAGGCAAGCAACTCGGACTCAGTCAACTTTTACTTCACTTACAGTATCGTGCAAATAACAGGTTAAAGCAGTGATCTAGTGTCAAGGCTTGAAAGCCTTGGCTTGAGCTATCTCACAGCAATTTTTGGAAAGTCCTGTCCTGACCTCATCTGGACATTTTCACACCTCATCTCACCTTGCCTTTGTCTCAGACAGCTGTTTCTCATCTCGGTCTTAGTCTCCAGTTTCGTACCTTGCCTTCGTCTTTGCCTCGAATTATGTGCTTTGAATTGCACCCAAGACGTCCAAGCGATGAAAATGTTAGAGATCCTATGATAGAACCGGCTTATTATATATTGCCGGCACTGAAGTAGTCATTTCTGTGTTTGCAGTTATGAGACATATGTGAGTTCCCAGCGCAAACCGGATTATTCCTCAGTTATTTCACATTACAGAAACCTGTCTTGCCATTGCCTTGATAACGTTGAACCTCACCTTGCCTTGCCTTGTGTTCTTCAAGCCTTGGCTCACCTTGTTTCGTCTGAAAATAGAAATGCCTCGCCTTGTTTTGACGCTGCGAGTATTGCCTTCACTTGACAAATTAAGCGTTGTTTACATCACTGGAGGCTTCTTGGCTGCCAGTGATATGTTGACTCGGGGTCAGCTGCAGCATCACCTGAAAGTCCGAGTTGCTTGCGATATCCATCACTTGATCCACTTCTTTCTACAATCATCAGCCTTGTCTGTGGTCGTGCAATTATATGTCGGTGACCAGAGTCATTTGAGCTGTATCTGGAATTTTCGTAAAGGAAATCAGTTGTTAGTTGTTGAGTGGTGATGTGCATATAACAAAGTGCTCTCGAATCACTCATCACTTTGACGTTGTTAGCTGGGTCGACTGAGTAGTCTTATTATGTCACGTCATCACTTTGAAGACCATTTACTGTCATAAAATGTCGTAAGATGACTAGATCTGGATAATCAAGATAAAGATAAAAATGATTAAATATGAATAACAATCACTAGAATTGGCTGTAAAACGAATTTTTAAAAATGAAATTGCTGATGTGACTGTTGGCATTTGAAAGGCATCGTAAAGTTTGGCATTGGGAAATGTTTTAGTTTGTAAAATTTTTTAATCTATCAATCCACAAAGGTTTTCTTTGTGAGTCTTTTGTGGAAGTCGGAGTAACATTTCTCAATAATGCATAAGGTTAAGTCATGTTTTTTCGTGCAACTAATGCGAAAAATGTGCATTGAATACTTGGCATATATATCTGATTTTTCTCTTTTTAACTATGATGTGGAAGGTATAGCAGAATGATGATGAAGCCGTTGAGATTAGTATCGGGTTATGAATCTGTGTATTGCATACAGCATATCTAGTACAAATCACTTTAGTACTGGCCACTGGCGGCAGTCTAATAGGACTTAATGTTTGATACTGGTTTGTCAAATGTGTAGAGCTTGGAGCAGGAGAAGGCCGAGATGCTGTCCCAATTGCAGTCTCCATATAAGCGATCGAGCAGTAGCAGCGATGACGCAGTGCCAACTCCGAGGTCACCAAACTCCACCGCTCTTCTCGAGCAAGATCTACAGAGTATCAATGAGCAGACACAGATGCTGCTGGCCGATAAAGTTGCTGCCGAACAGAGGTATGCAGTTTCGATTTCCTTTGCCTTTTGAAATGCTCATTTACTGTTGCATCGATGACTGTAATGATGATGATGATGATGTTAGTGCCATTTATGTAATGCACGTTTGCATTAGCCACAATTACAGTATCAAGTGTAGCATCAAAAAATGTTTCAGTTTGTTCCCGAAGGTTGACCTGGAAAGGCAGAGAGGGTGCGAGTGACGATAGTCTGTAGGACGCTGACTAAAAAAGAGTTATCAGTTATGAGGTAAAAAGAGTGACATCATCAGTTACCGCACCCGGTGACACCAACCTTAGTGATGCCACTGAGCAGCAGCATCTTAAACAGTCTTGATGATAAACAGTTTGATGACATTACTGTGGCAATATAGAGAGCTGGGTTGATTAAGTGATCATTGAAGTACGATATGTACAAAAATGTCTTATAGCTTGTTTCAGAAGGCGATCCGTGAAAGCTTGCTCTGAACATGTACAACTGCAGACTGAAAATAACTATAACGGCCTTTGTTCTTAGTAACAGAATGGGCAGTTGGTCTCTTCAGATTCCTGAATGTTGGAACCAAGATCTTATTCTGTGTTGTAAGTTTCTCATGTGATGTGCAAGCAACATTGCTGTCATCGCTTTTTAGCATGTCTGCCTCTGAGTGTATGATGCTGCCGACTTGTTTAGACTGCAGGAATTTTTGGCGCGAGAGTGTCAACTGAACGAAGAGAAGCGGCTGATAAATGCGCATGCTGACAAGCTGAAGGCGTCGTTGCAGGTTCAGAACGTGCTGTTATTGCAAGGTTTTGATAATCTGTGGAAACTGATCTCAAAAATTGCAACAAACGATATTCTATAAACATTTGACTCGTTGCAGAATGATGAATTGATTGATTTGATTTAAGAGATTGATTGAATGAATGATTTATTTATTTACTAATTTATTTATTATTTATTTAGTCAGATATGTACTTCAAACTGCATTTTTTGAGAAAGTTTTTTTTCACACAAAGCCCATTTTGCTCTTTAGGGATTATTTATGTTTACCACAAGTAGCTCGTCGGTGAGAGTTTATCTGATTATCAGTGTTGCTTGAGAAAATAATAATATGTAATAAAAAATGATGTGTATGAATTTTATTTTGCGAGTTGTATGAACATCATATTTAACAAGCTGCACCAGCAGCGAGTTAAATATGATGTTCATACAACGAGCAAAATAAAACATACATGCCATTTTTTATCACATATAATTTTTATTGCTAATTTATTAGCGATTTTAATTGGAACTATTTTGTAATGCACAGCAATACAATCAGCCGGGATTGAGTTGGCCTATTGGGTCATAACTCAAGCATTCTGATTGGCTGCGCTTAAGACTGATGGACCAATCACAGAAAATATTACTGGGTCATGCCATATTCGCGAGTAGTGATTACAGAATGACCCAGTTACCATTGTATTGCACATTTGATTAGCAGTAATAAGATGTTTTATCTTAAAAATGACAACATGTTTTTTTTCTGATGTTAGGAGCTGCAGGCACAGAAAGCATTCACTGAAGCTGAACTAAAGGTGTGTGATCACTAGTGATTTTTGCTCATGCTGTCATAAAATGTGTCCATCTGTCCATCTCTCTGTCACATATTTCAAGATATCGAGATATACTTAACACCATGTGATAGAGCGATGTTTCTAGTCTCTTGAGGCCAAATTTTGCAATAATGAATTTAGGGTTTCACCCCAAATGGTGGGTTTCATCCCAAACGGGTAAATTAAAAATAGGCACTCACTCATGTCGATGGCAAAAATTGGACTGGTAGTCCACCATATCTCAGAAATGGGTGCAAGATAGAAGGTAAGTGAGTATTATTCATATGTAGGAAAGGAAGTTTTATACAGGTTATTTCTTGGTACCAAAATTGATGACCTTGAATTACCTTGAGCGGCCTAATGGCCGATATTTTGTATTATTTCACCAAATTTGATAGGTTTGGGGCCAATTATGTCACTGTGGTTGTAAGTTAGACCCATACTGTCCATACCAAAAAATGAGACCAACAAATCTAGTTTCTGGCAGTGCATGATTTATGGCAATATTCTCAGAGATAACTGAGAACAAGTGTGTTAAAGAGAAGTACCCACTCTACAGTGAAAATTCGAATTGTGCAACATTGTGCGGCCATCTGAGCAATAGCTGAGCTCTTGTTCATTTTGTTTTGCTAACGACACGTGGTTTTTTGTGTATCAAGGAAGGCCTTAGCCTGCTAAAATACTGTTTTAGCAGTCTTGAAATGCATACAATGGAGATTTTGGGAGAGCTGACTTGTCATTGCTGCATTTACACACAGAGTTTGCAAGTGTCGTGTTTGTTGCAACAAAAAACACGAAATGGTGGATTATTGATCGTGATCGTTGTGTTAATTGTGTCGATGGTACCGACATTGATATGATGTTGATGATAATGACGGTGATGATGAAGGCTGTAAATTTTTCGCGGCCAGAAAGTGGTAAAATTGTGGCCGAATCGCGGCAAAAATTGCAAAATTTGCAGTCGATTCGCAGTTTCAATAGTAACGTATTATAAAAGCATTATATTCAGGTTTTGGGGTTTAAAATGAACAACACTCATTCGCCACTTAGCAACAGTGCAACTACTCCACATCAGATCACTCAGTTAATGAACACTGACATTTTAATTTAAATTTAATGAGTATTTACCAGTACATTGTTAATGACTTAATGAATTTCTGATGAGCGATGATGAATGTTAGGACGAAATTGTCACATTTGCGGCGATCGTGAGAAAACACTAAAATTCGCGGAGTTGCGAGTCCCGGTGATGCCCGTGAAAAATGTGCAGCCTTACTGATGATGACAGTGATGGTGATGATGCTTACCTGGTGATTAGGACGAAGTGATGGCTCGGCTTGCAGCAGAACGACGCCTACAGGAGGCAGAACAAAGACTTCTTCATCTGGAACAAGGGATACACGATCAGGGTTCGGCAGAGAAAGGAATCAAAGAGGAAAAAAGGAAGGAGATGATTGGTGATGTTACTGCCATCAGAAGTAAAGCCCGTTTCGCTGCTATTTTTCGGCTGATATTGTTAATACCTCACTGAATGACACACACACTTAACAACTGTTTGCATTAGTTGTTTCACTAAAAATGTGAGAAAAGTACATTTATTATGAAGAAAAGTTGAATTTATTTTAATTACTGAAGCAACAGTAAACAAGCCGCCCCAGAACTGTGATGCACATCTGGCGCCACAGTAAAAGAACAATAGTACGACTGAGATAGTCAGTGTGTGTGGGAATTTTGACCCATTTTACGGATTAGCGTGAGTCGTATGCTCATTTCAGGACAATGTAGTGGAAATTCTAGCCAGATTATGACAATGCGCTGAAATCATTGTTAAAAAGTTGCATCTATAATAGACCATTAATGGGCAAAGGTGTAAAAGAAGTTGCTTCATAAAGTTGCAGCAAATCACCCATGAACTTTGGAGAAAGTAGTGTTAAGTCGTTTGAGTGTTTAGTGACCTTCCAAAAGGTGTGCAAAACTGTAGAACAAAAGTTGCAAAAAACTTGCCATATTTATTAGTACAGTAACTGCGTATATATCTGCAAAAGTATTTTTTGAAATATTAACTAAAGCAATTACCGAAGGTGAAGTTAGTGATTTGAAGAATTTGTACACTGTTGATGACATGTTGGTGTTATCCACAGTGATACGCAACAGAATTTTTACTGTTATTAGAAAAAGTGGAGTTTGTCATCAGTAAAAGAAGACTGAGCTAGTTATGGTATGTTTTGCACATGGATGACAGCCGGGTACCGAGTTGTGTGTTGGCAGATGCGGCATAGTGCTGGGCGAGAAGCCAAGAAAATGCCAAATTTTCACAGTGATTAGCTGTTGCTTCCTGTGAAGTGAAATAGAGTGCTGTCAACAGACGAGAATCTGAATCTGATATGGTACAGTGTTGTTGTGTGGGATTTAAAGAAGCGTGAAGTGTATTGTTAAAACCGACGGAATGTGTTGCTGCAAAGGGTTCTTCGAAAGTCTTGCTGCTGAGGCGAAACTCGATTCAGAGAAATCGATGATGATGAAAAATTCCGTTCACGCGCGCAAGGTGATGATGCGACGTGCTCACACAGCGCAGTACGAAACGCTGCGAAAACAGCGTGAATCGAGTGAGTGTCTTAGCTACGATTAATTCCGTACTGTTTTGCTTGAATTTATGTTGCCTCCACATCACTTTGTCGTTTCCCCCCTCCACTCGGTTTGCACGTCCTCTCTCACGCACCAAAAAAATATTGCTCCTTTATTAATTACGCCTTAAATCATTACCAGGTTCCATCCTGTAACAGCTAGTGGGCTTGACCCTTCTCTTCATTTTGTAGGTTTATTGTGTTGTTTACATGTTTTTAAACCCCTTCTTGTTTTATCAAGTTGTTTGGCCTTTGGGCCGCAAGAGTGTCAATAAATACTTGTACTTGTACTTATCGAGCAGACAACATCTGAGATGTGCTGATCGTCCTGAGGCTAAGAGAGAACATTATCGGTACTGGCTGTGCATAGTCGTAAGCTCTCGTATAAGACGTTCTTACAATTCCTGCATGTGTTAGTTCGTGGTCGGATGAGTTTTTTTGTGTGTATTTTTTCTTATTTGTTATGAGTTTTGTCACCAGTACCGGTGCAGTTGATTGCCTGGAAAGGCTCATCTCTAAAATGACCTATTGTATGTCAAGTGCCTGTTAAACTCCACTCACTTATGTCGTCATTAGCAAAATGAAACGTTTTTATTGACGTTTGATATTGTTGCATTGTTGTCCGAGTTTTACACTTGTTATGCTTGCTTACTGTATGACAGTGCTTGTGATTAGTAGTTATTAACTAATATTAGATTTTATTATATCATCCTTCACGTGTAGATTATACAATGTTTATCTATTGTGCTGAATTATTGCACGCCATTAGAGACCAGTTGATGTCATCATTTGTACCTCAACTGTATTTTGTGCAGGCACTTTACGTCATGCCACAGAACTGTTTATAGGGGAGCACTGACTCACAGCATTGGGAAAGGGATAGAGGTTGTGAGAGGGGTCTCCCCTTTCCACTTGGCCACCACAGGGGTCCAGAGGTGTCACTGCTGGCAAACTTCAGAAATTTTGATACAAATTCTGACCTGGAGGTGAGGTCTGGGGTTACTTATACAGGAAATTTTTGTTTGTTTTTTTTGCCTGGAAATTATGTGTTCTGATGCAGACATATTTTGACATATTTTGATGCACTGCTTACAGAATTTGGCTGCTACCAGGTTGAGTGTGGTCACCAGTCGGGCAGTTATCATCAGGCATTGCTTCCTAACAAAACAAAATTATTTGGGCACATGCTCCCATAGTTTATGCCGATAACTATGTGTGGTGTGTGTAGAGTGTTCATCAAGAGAAGCTGCCAGTGTTTTGGATCAGTTTTCCACCATGCAGCCGTCGACGTAGCTGAAACATACTGCAACTTACCCACTCTCACTGCACCATTTGTGGTATCGGAAACAGCATCTGATCAGAGTTGTTTAAGTACTTTTTAAGAATGATCTACGAGGTCGGCACATTTCGGCCTTTAAACAGCGGATGGGTTGCATGGCGTTAAGACGTCTTTTTTAACTGCACCAATGCAGTGGTACCATTTCCCAGTATATGATAGACCGTATTTATGACTGCTCCATGTCATGTGTATGGATACATTACATGCTTTGGCGCTGCTGTTTGGTTGCTGGTTGTTGTTGTCGAAGAGCAATGGTATTTGGCCCTTAAGAATACCACTCAAGCTATCTCAAAAGGTTTTTAAAGCTTTGTATAAATCCAGCTAACACAGGTATAACCAGAAGACTGTAAAATGATTATGTGTTTATCTGCATTCTACATACATATATATGCTACTTGTGTAAGGCTGTTTCTGTGCCGAACATGTCACATTCTTATGCAGGGACCAGGTTTTCCATAATAAAAACATTAGCGTTGTTACAGAGCTTAGTTTGTCATGATGTTACTGCGTTTTGTGATTATGTATAATTCTCATATTCAGTGTGAACCAAAAAATGGACCATTTTTGAAAGTCTATAACTCCTGTATATAATGACGTAGAAAGGCGATCTGTACATCAAAATGTTCAGTACTTTCTCTAGAGAAAGCGAGTTGTTTGAAGTTTATCATAGTTAAATATTCTTTGCACCTGACAGGTAAAACCATACTTCACTCAAAATAGCAATTCATAGTTCATGTTCTTTCTTGCTGTTCTCTAGTGTACCAGATTTCCAGGATTTCCATGATTTATTGAAGCAGTGTGATCCATATGTCAGAATACTCCGTATTTTATCAGTAGTTTAGTGAAATTATGCTACGACAGAAGTAATGATTTGCTGTTCATGGTGTTCCACGTAGTAGTAGTAATAATAAGAATAATAATAATAATACACACATTTCTATACCGCCGTAATGTCGTAACTTAAAAAGTAGAGATTATTGAAGCAGAAAACATCACAGTGTAGTGTGGTTTCTCTGAATTTATGCAAAGAACATTTAAATGTGGTAACATTCAATATATTCGTTTTACTTCTGACAAGTAATGAACAACATACTGATGTATGGAATGCCTTCCTACATCATCAAGTACAGAATTTATAAACTTCTACACGTGGTCCTGTTTTTTGCCCCACCCGGTACATTCCGCATGATTGTGGATATGTAATCGATGGCTGGAAAAGATTCATGGCTGTAAGAACCCATTTTATGTCGAGTGTTATGTACGACTTAACTCCCTCCATGTAGATATTGCCTCTTCATTGTTTGCGGAACAGAGTTTTCAACTGGTATTTTTTTATCTGTGAAATTGTGTTTAATATTTTATTGCTTTGCATCAGGCTTGCAGAAGCAGTAGCTATTTGTCTTCCCTGTGGTCACTTGTCAGTCAGTAGGCAGTGAATTTACTTAATTACGATTACTTGAATGCATGCAGTTTCAGTTTTTGTTGCACTGCATGTCTCCGTCTGTACTCATCAGTCGCAAAGTGGGCTTTGCAGCACTTAAACGAGTACTTTTCAGCTGTAGCAAAGAAGAGGCACGTTATGATCGTCTTCGGGTTGCGGTTGAAGACAGAATTTTTTCGCCGCTGCTACAATGCTGCTTGACCTTCCTTCCTCTTGTAATGGTCCTTGAAATGGATTTTCTATTTAGGCCACTCTAAATATTTCGTTTGATGATGATGATGATGATGATGATGACCGAAGTTTGTTCCATGTTTGCATAGAGGCCACCATTTACACGGGAACACCTGAGAAATGTCAGGGCAGTTTCATACTGGCTGGAGCATTCCCATGTTGAAGCATTCCAGCAATGTTAACTCACATGCCAATGTTTTACTGCATATTATTTCGACTTAGCTGCGTATTTCGGTAATTGTTGCATGTTATTTTCTTAATTATTTATTTTTACTCGACTTGCACATAACAGACTTGAACCATATGATATGTTACGTATGTTAGTAGAACGTCATTGATGCCATGTAATTGTTGATAACAGTACCTCAAAGAATTTTGTTTGTAGCAGATACTCACAAATAAAACTGAGATTGTATAAGCTGATTGTACCGATGATCGCATCTCCCAGCTTGTAGCTTTGATTCTTTGCTATCGTCGCTTGAGAAGCATTATATTCTTACTGTAAGCCTTGGCAACTTGATAGAATGGTGGTATACAGTTCTTGTGATATCCATGTGATAGCAATGCTAAGTTGGCACTAATCTATGTTTTCGAGCCGTTTATATGTTATGTATGTAAGTTTGTAACTTTGTTGCTTTATATACAAGTGTTGTACCATAGAGCGTAACATATTTGGTCCTGCACTGTTCAACAGCTGACGAGTAGCCAGCTTTGCCGGTCACACGATATCAAAATTAAAACATCAAAATGAATAAAACAAAAAAAGTGGTGAGCAGAAAAATTCGGAGAATGGTCAGAAAATCTGTGAAGTTAGTCCGGTGCGTGATGAAAGCACTCGAATGCAAAGTTCAGCAGTTTCGTATCAGTCAGTGGACTTAAATTAAAGATTTCAGATGAAATTTTAAGGACCAGCTTTGAGCATAAAGATACAACTCTTCAAGTTGTAATTCTGTTAGAAGGATTTGTGGAAGAGATGTGTTTAGTCCGAAATGGAAGAGGGAAGCAGTGATGTGTCGTGGGAATGTTGACAATGACAGTGATGAACTACCCTCCGCTAGACAACATCCGAGTTATTGTGATTGTCTGGAGGTTAAGAGAGAATATTATCAGAACTGCTCCGTGCTGGGTTGTGTGATACAATGTTCACAGTCAGCAGCACACTCATATGAGCAGTTCTTACAGGTCCAGCAGATTGGGTTTGTCACATTGGAACTCTTACGCCATGCATAGAGGCGGTTGCCTAGAGTTGTATTACTGTAACATGGTGGAGTGGTCCTGGTGGGATTTAAGCCTTATCTGAAAGACCAACTGGTTTCCTTCAGTGCTTTGACACT